>VFQO010000681.1_pt1 | contig 32820 bp, 28 predicted proteins | sample 3512331 | NCBI WGS metagenome assembly VFQO01 (sample SAMN10412371, study PRJNA504923) | tailings metagenome | isolation source: Replicate 3 from Balatoc abandoned mine | place: Philippines: Itogon, Benguet | collected 2017-08-28 | reverse complement strand
CGTCGACATCGTCGCGGGTCGCAGCCCACACGGTCTTGCCGCAGGCATCGAGAAAACGAAGCCAGACTACGACATCATAGGCGTAGGCGCGAAGCGAGTGCCGCGAGCGGACGCCCGACAGCGGCAGGTCGAGAAAGAAGCGATCCAGATCGGGATCGTAGAGCGCGTCGTCGCGCTGGATCAGCGGCACATGCGCATCGAGGCCCCTGGCCTCGCGACGCTCGCAAACAGTAATGATCGACACCGGCGCGAAGCCCTCCCCCCGGACCCCCCACCCGGAAGCTGACCTTCACACCGATGCGCACTATGGCCCGGCAGCAATCAGGCTGGCCTCCGCCAGCTCTTGGGTCAGCGCTACGGCCAGCCTGATTACTGCCTACCGTGGGCGTCCATCGCCGACCTTACTGCAATGTTGCGGACGGCGCAGACTGTCCAGATAACGCGACAAGCTCTTCGGCGGCGTAGGCCGCCGTGCCGAAGCGGTTCTTGAGGTCGCGTGCCAGACGGCTGGAATGCCCGGTCCAATGCGACAGCTCGTGCGCCAATGTCGCATAGTAATGATTGAAGCCTGAGAACAGGTGCGCAGGCGGCATGGTCACGCGGTCGGCCAAGGGCTCGTAATATGCCTCGTCACCTTGATGGCGCAGCGTGGCCGGAATGGCCGCGAAGAATGCGTCGAGCGCTTGTTCGCGCCCCTCCGGTTCAGTCAACTCGAGCGTGGCGGTCGGATGAAACCGCTCGGGCAATCCCTCGACCTGGTCGGCATTGAACACTGGATAGGCCTTCAACACCCGGCGCGCTTCGTCGCTCTTTTCGCCGGTATCGCGAGCCTCGATCTCCTTGGTGTAGCTCTTGTAGAAAATGGCAATGGTCGATTTCTCGCCCTTGCGCACCTGTGCGCCAAGTTCCTTGGCTTGGTTGTAGGTCATCCAGAACGGCGAAGCGTAACCGCACATGTCGGCGACCATCCACAGCCAGAACACGTTCATTCCCCGATAGGGAATGCCACATGCGCGCAAAGGCCGCGAGACCGGCACGCCCCGCCATGGCTTGATCCATGGCCTGGTCCCGGATTCCAGGCGGGCGATGATTTCCTGAGTGATGCGGGTGGCAGGCGAGAGTGCGCCGCCTTGTCCCTTGCGATAGGCCATGTGGTGTCTCCTGATTGGGCACAGGATCTTCGAAGGCAGGATATCCACCCCGATGTGCCGCCAATCACCAGGCTCCCTCCCCTCTCGTCTCATGAAGAGAAGCGGCCCCTCGGCGTTAGCCGAAGGACCGCTTCTCAGGGGTGCGAGTGACCGATCCTGTCAGGAGGAGGTCAGGCGGCCAGCTCGCTGGGGGACGGTTCGTGATCGTTGGCACCGACCACGGGATCGGCGTTGCTCGTTTCCGCATCGACGCCGTCAGGCGTGCCTTGCACAAACCGCATGACCTCGGGCACCCAGGCCTGCGCTTTCTCGCGCACCTCGACTTCGGTGATATAGGTGCCGGCAAAGACGCGCTCGGCACTCATAGCGAGATCGCCCTTCTTGACCGCAGCGAAGCGCGAGGAGAGCTCAAGACCACCGACATCGGTGAGGGCATCAAGGATCACCTGCTTCGAAACCCGGTCGAAGTAGTTCGCTGCCGTAGGCCGCCACCAAGCCGCCATGTCGATCCCGATCAGGCTGCCAAGGTGATCCTGGAAGGCAATCTGCCGCTCGCCCGCCATGTTGAGGCCGGCTTCGAGCGAGCGGGCAACGACATGGCCCAGCCACACGGCGCGTGTATCATCGCCCAGCGCACGGAACAGGTCGAAGCGCGCTGATGAATCCCCGCCGCAACGCCAGCTTTCGTCGAGGCCCGATCGCAGCTCGCCAAGCGCGCAGCTGGCAGGCGCGTCCTTCGCCTCGAACCCCATGATGGGCCCAGCTGGAGCAGGTCCACGCAGCGTCGTCGCCGAGCGTGAGCGCCAGTCGTGGGTATCGGCATCGGCCAGCGTGAAAACCATGAAATCGAGCGCGAGACCGGGGTCGGATGCCAGATGCAGCGCCAGGACATCGCGGCGCTGCATGGCCAGTTCGTCAGCCAGGCGCTTGGAAAGCGCCGTGCGGCGTTTGCCGTCGGCGCCATTGCCTGGAGCGATCTCAATCATGTCGCCTTCTTCGAGACTGCCAGCATCGGCTGGGCGCTCGCCATAGTAGACGGGCTGCAAGGTGGGCATGCCGTCGCGGCCGAGCACGAGGATCATGCCGGCCTCCGACTTCAATTCCGCAGCTAGTACGGGCGGTCTGGCGCGGATATCCTGGCATTCTCGTTCAATCGCCGCGATCACCTTCTCAGCCGCAACAACCGCCTCGTCGGCGCTGTCCTCGTCCTCGAGGATGGCGGCGTGCTCGTCGTAGCTCGCATCGAGCGCGTCGAGCCGGGCGAGTTCTTCTTCGGTCAGCGGGGCCGGTTCGGCCGGAAGCCGGACCAATCCTTCGACAAGGTCATGGCTGGCATAGGGATCAAGCGTCGGCTTGACCCACGCAAGGCCTTGCTCGGCAGCGATCTGGCTCGCCTGTGCTTCCATCTTCGCCGTCGCGAGATTTTCGAGCAGGGCGACATCAACCCAGCTCTCGCTGTCCTCGTCATCGAACAGTTCGCGCTCGATCCGGCCGCCCTCGGTGATATAGGCCTCGCGCCCCACAAGCCGGGCGCGGGGATCGCTGCCGCGCACTGTGCCCGAGAGCACCATGCGCCTGATCGAGTCCGGATGCGGCGCATAGTAGCCTGAGGTAACCTGATCGAACACGCGGGCCTGGATTTCCTGATCCGAGGTTGCGCCGAAGGCCTTGGCAATGTCGAGCGTGATCTCGCCCGAGGCGAGCGCCTCGAACACCACAGGTGCAAGCGTTGCCAGACGCAAGCGGCCCTCGACGAAGCGGACAGTGAGGCCAAAGCGGCGCGCGACATCTTCGACCGTGGCACCGCCATCGACCAGCGCGGCGAAGGCAGTGGCTTCATCAGCCGGGTTCATCGCCAATCGGTGAAAGTTCTCGGCAAGGCTGGTCTCGACGGCGGCTTCGGCACTGTCCTCGAGCACGAGGCAGGTGACCTGGTGGTCGCGGGAAAGGACCTTGTCGTCCGCCAGCGCCAGCATGGCACAGCGACGGCGTTCGCCGGCCTCGACCTCGAACCTGCCCTTAGCTGCGGGGCGGACGATAAGATTCTGCAACAAGCCGTGGGCGGCAATGCTGGCTTTCAATTCGACATCGGCCACGGGATCGCTGTGACGGCGCACGTTGCGGGGAGATTGAACAAGCTTGTTCAGCGGGATCGACTTGATCATGGGACATACTCCTGATTGCGAGCCCGGTGCATCGACCTTCGATGTCCAGCTGGCTCAATCAGGGCAAAGCCCCCTCCCCTCTCTCAGGATCAGGTTTTTGTATTAAGGTTCAGAGCGAGGCCACGTGTGGGCGCAAAACGTCGACAGTCTCGGTAAGGCCCGCTGCTTCCATGTCGAGCAGCAGCAGCTCGGCTGTCTTCTCGGGTCGCTGGAAGCGTAAGCGCATAGTCCGGATCGCGGCAACCGCGCGGCCAGTGTCCAGTTCGATCGTGTCGGCGATGAAAGCGTCGGCTGATCGGGCTTCAATGTTGAGCGGCGCGAGGACAGCGTCCGGAAAATCCTTCAGGTTCTCGGTCACGATCGTAGCCGCCTGGGTCTTCAAGGCCGCTGCGAGAACGTGAACATCCTTGGGGTCTGGCAGGCCTGAACAAGCACAAATCAAGTCGTCGTACTCGTCGACGACGGCTTCTTCGAACGCCGCCTCCATTGCGCTCCTGGCTCTTGTGGCGCGGTCCTGGGCATCAGCCGGTTCGTACCCTTTGGCTTCGAGTATGCGCCTGACGGCTCGTTCCGTCTCATCGAGAACAGCGACCGACCAGCGCACCCGGAAGAACTCGGCTTCGGCAAGCGTAAGCAGGAGATTGCGCCGCAAGGCGCTGGCCAGCGTGCATGCGTCGATGAAGGCCGTATATCGGTTGGCAAACAAGGCTCAGAGTGACTCCCCATCAAGCGCCGCCAGCTCTTTCAGAGCCTTGCTGCGCTTGGCGTTGCGCGCACGCTTGTAAGCGAACAGGGTTTCGGCCTTGATCCGGCGATGTCGCCCAACCAGCTCATGTTCGATCACATCCTTGTCGAGCAGAGAAATCAGGAAGGGCCGCGAGACATTGAGAATATCGGCCGCCTGCTGTGTCGACAGCATCTGGCTGACGGGGACAAGCGTCACCGCATTGCCGCTGCCGACGTGACGCAACAGTTCGGTCAAGAGCTTCGACAGGCCAGGGGTCAAGGTGATCTCGGAAGGAATCCTGGTTTCTTCATCGAGAATGCGCAGCGTGGTCTCGCCCGACGCGTGCGATGCGAGAATCTGGCGCAACTGATTGGCAGCCGCCCGCTCTAGCGCGGACGGCAGGCGACCGCCGAGCTCCTCGGCAAAGGCTGGAATCGTCATGTTTGGGCTCTCCGTGTCAGAACCATTATCTAGGATATATTCGCAATAAACGCAACATACGAATTATTCGCAAAATCTCTAGAGCGAGGCTTGGTCATGGCCGGCACAGCTTCGCCAAAGTGTCTACCGCAGTGTTGATCGGCACGAACAGGCGCGTCTGGTAGCGGATGATCTCGGTGAAGCAGCCTTGCGCCTTGTACCAGTCGAGGCGGTCGGCGCTCCATCCGGTGAGTTCGAGGCGCTGGCTGCCGTTGACCAGGCTGCGTCTCACCATCATCGGCTCGCGCGAGCCGAGTTCCATCGCCCGCCCGGTCGCGAGAACCGACTGAACAATGTCGTCAGCCGACAGCGTCTGCTCGCGTTCAAGTCCGAGGGCCTTGCACAGCTCCGGCACGCAATGGGCGGGCAGTTCGCGACCGAGCAACGAGCGTCCGTCGCTCGCCGATATTCGGCTCACCCGCACGAAATCGGAAGGAAGCTTGTCCCAGACCGGTAGGAGCAGGCCGGTCGCAAGATAGAGCCGTTCACGCTTGTGGCTGCTTCGCGCCTCATCGACCTCGGCGGTCCACGCTTGGCGGAAGGCCTCAATGTGTATGGGCTCCCAATTGCTCTCCGCCAATTGATCCGCAGTGATGTGGCTGCGTTTCAATGGGCGCAGCAGTTCGAAGCGGGCGATACGCGTGCCATCGTCGGCCAACAGGCTGCGCGCAGGGACCAGCAAGGAAACTCGGCCTGACCGGCTATTGCGCATGGGCCGCTGGTGCTGGCCACCGATGCCATGAAGCTCCTCGAGGCGGTCGAAGGTCAGCGGCTTCAGCGCACGCGCAATTTCGATCTCGAGCAGATGCGTCGTCGCACCGGAGAGCGCATCGGTACGCAGCAGCGTGTCCGACAGCACGGTGAAGTCCTCGACCGCAAGGGTTTCGAGCCCAAGGTCGAGTGTCCCCGCCTGCCGGGCCGCATCAACCCGTGCCTCGACCAGCCCCAGGTATTCGTCGAAGATGGCGTTTTGCAGGTCGATGGGCAGCGCCAGGATGCGGTTGAGCCAGCGCTGGATCGTCGGCAGGTCATCGACCATCGAACCATCGGGCGCCTCGATTGTGAGACCCGACAGTTCCTGGAAGCGCGCAAGGCTGACAGCTTCGAGCTTGCCGGTGAACAGCAGTCCAAACCAGCGAGTGAGCGCCTCCTTGGCATAGATGCTCTCGAGGTTGTCAGCTGGATCGAACAGGTTCTGGCCACCGGTCTGCCGCTGACCGCGCGTAAGTGCCCCGAGGCTGTCCAATCGTCTTGCAATCGTCGAGATGAACCGCCGCTCGCCGCGCACATCGGTGGTCACCGGCCGGAACAACGGCGCCGAGGCCTGGTTCGTGCGATTGGTCCGGCCCAGCCCCTGGATCGCGACATCGGCCCGCCAGCCCGGTTCGAGCAGGAAGTGAACCCGGCGCGCCTGGTTCTTCGCTGCGAGGTCAGCATGGTAGCTACGGCCTGTTCCGCCCGCATCGGAGAACACCAGAATGCGCTTGGCCCCATCCATAAACGCTTGCGTCTCTGCCAGATTCGCGCGGGCAGAACGCGTATGCAGCTTTTGGTGCCCGTCACGTCCGATGATCAGGCGACGGGTCCTACCTGTGACCTCGGCCACCTGATCGACACCGAAGCGTTCGATGATCGCATCAAGCGCAATCGCGATCGGCGGCAAGGCGCAGAGCTGTTCGATCATCCGGTCACGCACTGCCAAAGCCGAGCGGCACAGCACGGGTGCGCCGTGTTCATCGCTCATGGGTTCGGAGCGGGGATTACCGTTCTCGTCGGTAAAGACAGCCATCAGGCGGACCGGAAAGCTTTTCACGAGATAGTCGATGACATATTCTCGCGGGGACAGGTCGATCTCGAGCGCCTCGCGCTCGTCAGCTGGCAAGTCGGCCAGGCGACGATCAAGCATGGCCTCGCCAGTCGAGACCAGCTGGACGACCACTGCATGACCATCGGCAATCGCAGCGTCGACAGCGGGCAAAAGGCTTGGCAGCTTCATCGACAACAGCAGTTGGGCAAAGAAGCGCTGCTTGGTCCCCTCGAACACCGACAAGGCGGCCGCCTTGGCCCCGGAATTGAGCGTGCCACCGCTATCGGCATCGACGATCCTGGTTGCTTCGAGTGCTTCGCGCAAGTTGGCATGAATGATTGACCAAGCTTCCGCATAGGCATCATAGACGGCGATCTGGGCCTGTGTCAGGTAATGCTCGAGGATCTCGTACTCAACCCCGGCGAAGGACAGAGCCCGGGCCGTGTAGAGCCCGAGCGATTTGAGATCACGTGCGACCAGTTCCATTGCTGCGATGCCGCCGTCACGGATGTCAGCGACAAAGGCCTCGCGATTGGCAAAAGCAGTCTCGGGACCCCAAAGGCCGAGCCGTGTGGCATAAGCCAAATTATTGACGTCGGATGCCCCTGTCGCCGAGGCATAAAGCACACGGGCACGTGGCAGCAGGTTCTGCAACCGCACGCCGGCCACGCCCTGCTCCGAACCCTTCACTTTGCCGCGCGATCCTTCGCCGCCCGCCGCATTTGCCATGGCATGGGCCTCGTCGAATACCATGACGCCGTCGAAGTCCTCGCCTGCCCAGTCCAGGATCTGTTCGAGACGGGTCGCGTCGCCCCGTCCTGACCGCAGGGTTGGGTAGGTGACGAACAGGATGCCGTCGCGCATGGCAATAGGCGTTCCGAGCTTCCAGCTCGCAAGCGGCTGCACATCGATTGGCAGGCCGCCAAGCGCCGTCCAGTCGCGCCGGGCATCCTCCAGCAGCGCCTCGTTCTTTGTGATCCAGATATGGCGGCGTTCGCGGCGCACCCAGCGATTGAGGATCACACTCGCAACTTGGCGCCCTTTGCCCGCACCCGTACCGTCGCCAAGGAAGTACCCCTGCCGGTAGACCCGCCCCTCGGCCGATGCCTTGAGCGAGCACCCCTTGTCTTCGACTTCATAGCGCCCGGGAAGATCCCTCTCGTGGGCACTTGCAGCATAGATCAGCGTTTCGACCTGGGCGGCAGAAAGTAGACCCTTGGAGACAAGTCCTTCAGGAAGTTGAGGGACGGCGTGTGGGACAGGAGCTGCGATCGAACCCATGGCAACGGACTCGACCAGCGGCGTCGGATGCTCTGCGGCATCTGCGATCACGATGCGGCTAGGCCGGTAGGGCAGGTAGTGTCCGACCTGCGCCTCGATGGGCGCGGGGGTTTCGAGCGGCTGGTAAGCCAGCGGCATAATTGCATGCGGTGCCGTCGCAGGTTTGTTTGCAGCAGGAAGCGGACGAAGTGCACTCGCGAACAGGCGGAATGGTGCGCGCGTCGGGATGCGCGAAGGCCCATGCCTGGCCTCGGCTGCGGCGCGGGCTGGCAAGGCATCGATCAGTGCCGTGGTCTCAAAGAAGTCATTCGACCTGGCAATGACCGGTTGGATGGTTGCCTTGGTCTTGTCGAGGACCAGCAAGCGGGCGGTAATGCCGGTGCCTTGGCTGACGAAAGCACGCTCGATGGCAACGTTGAGCTGCAGCGAGACCGGTCCATTGATGCTTGCGAGGAACTTGGGACTATCGAACCATTCGGGCATGATCGCCACGAGCCGACCGCCGTCAGTGAGCCGGTTCCACGCCGACCGCAGATGGCGCGCGCCCGTGCGACCATCGTGGCCGCGCTCAATCCCGTGCGAATAGGGTGGGTTCATCAGGACCACGCTCGGCGCAACGGCGGCATCGAGTAACTCGTCGATCAATTCCGCGTCGTGGCCGGTAAGCCGGGATTGCGGAAACAAGGCAGCGAGGCAATCGCGCCGCAGCGGCGAGATCTCGTTGAGCGCGAGGATTGCGCCTGACTTCTCGGCCCAGAGTGCCAGCATCCCCGTTCCGGCCGAAGGCTCAAGGACGTTATCGCCTTTCGAGAAGGCGCAGGCACGTGCCGCGAGCCAGGCAAGGCGCGGCGGTGTGGCAAACTGCTGCCATGCGATCTGCTCTTCACTGCGGTTGGCTTGGCCGGGGACAAGAGCTTCGAGCGAGGCGAACAGGGCATCAGCCTCGGCTGCGAGCGCAGTAAGGTCGAACGCGTCGACCGCTTGCAGGTATATGACCTGCGCCAGTTCAAGCGCGGCATGGGCATCTCGGACGGACCAGCGCCCTTCAGCATCACTGCCACCAAAGTATTGGCATAGGGTGTGGGTGATATGGGCACGCGACACCACAGTGCCGGATGAAAGCGTTGCGGCAATGGAGCGCGCGGCAGAAAAGACGATCGGCGGGACAGCTTCTTCAAACGAGAACGCAGGTGACGAAGTGGGCATGGCAAACCTCCTGACGAGGCAATGGCATGTCCATCGGCCTCATCTGGCCCAGGGCCCACTTTCCTCTGTCGCGGTGGTCAAGGCTTCTCCGCTTGGCGGGCGAGAAGCTCGTCATTCCAGTCAAACCCCGCGGACACCGGCACCTGGATGACAATGCGCCGGTCCTCTTGAGCATAGGCGCGACGCGCTCGCTTCTCGGCCAGTTGACCACCTGCATCGTGATCGAGGAAAAGATGGAGCTCGCGCACGCTCTCAGGGATCGAGACTAGGCCGAAACGTTCGTTCCCAAGCGTCGCCCAGCACGGGATGCCGAAGAGCATGGTGGCCGACAGCGCAGTCTCAATACCTTCGGCCAGGCCCAGGTGGCCGTCCACTGCAGGTGCAAGCCTGACCGCGCCAGTTCCAAGACTTCCCAACGCGCGCCGTGGTCGCTCGAAGCTCGCCAGCTGGCGTTTGGTCGAATCGAGGAAGGTGCGGTGCACGGCAGCAATGCCGACATCGGTGCAAACCGCCGCCAGCATGGCAGGCAGCAATTGAACGTGCTCGCGAGGTCCGAGCGGTGTCCGGGCGAGGAAGCGCAATTGATCTGAATGGTGGCGGATCCCCCGTTGGACGAGGTGGTCCTCGGCGGGCGTGCCAACCAGGGGGCAGGCCGCCTGCCACAAGCGGCGTGCATTGCCGCCCGAACGATCCGGCGCTTCGCGTGCTACCAGCGGTTCGCCTGCCCCACTGAACAGCTCGCGGGTACCAACTCCGTGCCGTCGCAGCGCGGTGATGATTTCATCGTTGGTGCATCCGGCGAAGCAATGCAGCAGGATCGCTTTGCGACCCAAGCTGACACTGAGCGAGGGTGTTCGGTCGTCATGCGCCGGGCAACAGCACATGCCCTTGCCTCGGCGCCAGGTTCCGCGAAGGCTTTCGACGATTTCTCGGGCGCGGCGTTCGAGTGGCTCAGTTCCAAAAGTCTGGGGCATGCATCTACTCCGGTTGGGATGCCCTCCCCAGCGCAGCCTCCGCTCTGCGCCGTCATCAATCCCATTTCCTACAGTCAACGTTCTATATATGTTCTTTTACGATTCGACCAGCGAAGGATCGAGATATGACACTAAGTATGAGCCTGATGGGAGGAATTGCTGCCGTGCTCTGGGTAGCAGCACCGGCATTTGCGCAGTCGCCGCCCGCCCTCGAAAGCGGCACGGGCGAAGTGCGTGAGCCAGCGGCAGTGGAAGGGGCGAGCGGATTTCGGCTGCTCGAACATGGAACCTGGCAGCAAGCACCGGAAGCGGTCCGTCCTGCGACTTCCGATAGCGTAGGCGGTCGAGTTCCCCTCCCGTATCACTACACGCCGAACAGGCGCGGCGGAACATCGGGGTTTCGACGAGCAACTTACCTGCCCCACGTCCAGGCTGCTGAATTGCGCTATGCCATACCAGCGGGATTGCTTGATGCCCTTGTCTGGACGGAATCCCGCTACAATCCAAGTGCGGTCAGCAAAGCTGGTGCCGCCGGTCTTGGGCAGCTGATGCCAGGCACAGCTCGTGAACTCGGGGTTGCGAACCGTTTTGATCCGCTCGCCAACCTCAACGGCGCTGCGCGCTACCTCCGGCAAATGCTCGATAAGTTCGGGGTAGTGCATTTGGCCCTCGCCGCTTACAACGCGGGACCGGGGGCGGTCGAACGTGCGAGAGGCATTCCGCGCAATCGCGAAACCCCGTCCTATGTGCGCAATGTCTTGCGCTATTGGCAGAGCGCAAACGGAGGATGAGTGATTTGAGTGGCGTGCGCAAAAGGGTATCGGGCCAGCTTACTCAGGGGGCACGCAGTCTGATCCTGACCACTGACGAAGGCGAGGTCTGGATCATTGATGCGACTGACATCGACTCCTCCCTCGTCGGGCAACAGGTCAAGCTCGAAGGCATTGCGACCGGCTCCGATCGCATTTGCGCCGACTGGATAGGCAGGTCTTAGCGCGACGGATATCCAAGCAATTTCCGAGGCTCAGGAAAACAGCCAAAGAGCATACGCGCCCATTCCCGCGACAGTTCCCGACGTCGATCAAGGAATGCAGCGCGGTTATAGGCCCCTTCGGATCCCGAAATTCCTTCAGGCACATGCGCCAGCATCAGGTCGATGACGTGCCGATCTCCCGGAGTTCCGTTGCGCTCTGCCCATTCGTTCATAATCGTCGAGAATGACGCGCGCCAACCATGGGGCACGTGTCGCCCTTGATAGCCGCAGCGATTGTAGAAGTAGCTCAGCGTGTTCTCACTCATCGGAATGCGAGCGCTTCGGTTGCTCGGAAACACCAAAGGCCCGCGACCGGTAAGCTGGTGTATTGCCCGGAGCGCGGCCACAGCTTCCGGAGCCAAGGGTACAAGATGATCGAATGTATCGTCATTCTTAAGCTCGGTCGTCAACTTCATGTGGGATGCCGGAATGCGCCACAAGGCTGCCGGGCATTCATCGTCACTCGCCCAGTCAATATTCTCTAACTCACCCCAGGTCATGGTGCGAATTGCTCCGAGCCGCTGACCGGTCAGAGCTGCAATACGCGACGCCAGTTTGGTAATCGGCGACGCGGGTTCCACTTCGGTCTTGCGGATCAGGTCCTGAAGACCCTCGATACTAAGAATTGCGGGGCGCTTCTTGCTACGCGGGACAGGCTTTAATGCCTTGCCGACCACTGCCGCTGGATCCCGCGACGCGACCCCCTCGGCTATACCATGTACGAATACAGCAGACATTCGCTGCCGAACGCGGTGCGCTGTCTCGATCGCCCCACGCTTTTCGACTTTTCTGAGCACTGTCAGCACGAGTGGTTCATCGATTTCAGCAATTGGCAGAGAACCAAGCCAAGGAAAGACTTCATTCTCCAGGCTGGTAATCACATCGCGGGCGTGAACCGGTGTCCAGCGATCCTCTTGCAATGCAAACCAGTTCCGGGCCACCGTCTCGTACGTATTCGCAGCAGCCAAACTGCGTCCAATGGCGGCCTTCTTTGCCTCGATCCCCGGATCGCGACCTTCGGATAGCAGCCTCCGGGCTTCCAGCTTCCGCTCGCGTGCGTCTTTCAGCGAAACCTCAGGGTAACTGCCGAAGATCAACCTCCGTTCCTTGCCCGCAAAGCGATACTTCAAGCGCCAGCTACGATGCCCGGCCTTGGTGACAAACAGGTAGAGACCTTCAGAATCGGCGAGCTTGTAATCCTTGTCTTTGGCCTTTGCATTTCGGACTGCCACTTCGCTGAGCATCGATGCCCCCAATTTTGCGGATCGCTGCCCCCAGATGTGCCCCCAATCGAAGTGGATGCACACGGAAACAGGGAAACAAACAGAGAACAATATATAGCCAAAAATGGCAGAAAAGCAAGGAAAACAAGCGTTTTGGGGAAGCGTGGAAATAGGTGCTTGGCGGAGAGGGTGGGATTCGAACCCACGTTACGGTTGCCCGTAAACCGCATTTCGAGTGCGGCGCATTCGACCACTCTGCCACCTCTCCGCAGAAGGGCGAACCGTTTCCACGGCCCCGGTCGTTCAGGAAGCGCGGCGGTTAGCGGATGATTGGCTGCTTGCCAAGCCCTCCCGTGCGTCTTGCCCGGGCCGGCGGGGGATATCGGTTGGGGCGCGCTTGTTTCACGGGTGCAAAAAACTATATTGTCGCCAATGGAAAGCCCAGATTTCCCCCTTCCCCATCCCCGCCAGCCGTTGGACGCGCCCCGTCATGCCTGCGCGCGGTTCGCGATTGGCGATGTGGTTCGCCACAAGATGTTCGATTTCCGCGGCGTGGTGTTCGACATCGATCCAGTTTTTGCCAACAGCGAGGAATGGTACGAGGCGATCCCGGAAGGCATGCGCCCGCGGCGTGACCAGCCATTCTACCACCTGATGGCGGAGAGCGAGGAATCGAGCTACATCGCCTATGTCAGCCAGCAGAACCTGCTGCATGACGGTGATGGCGGGCCGGTGGATCATCCCGCCATTGCCCAGCTGTTCGACGATTATTCCAAGGGCCGCTACCGCCTGCGCCGCAAGCTGACGCACTGAGGGTTTTGCCCCGCAGGCGCGATGTGCCGGTCGGTCAGCTCTTCAGCTTCCAGCCGCTTTTCAGCACCCGGTAGCAGATTACCCCCAGCACCAGGTTGAGCAGGCCCATGGCCAGGGCCGCCCAGATCACGTGGCCGTTGGTGTTGCCGATGTCGCTCTGCCCCAGGAAACCGAAGCGGAACCCGCTGATCATGTAGAAAAACGGATTGGCGCGGCTGATCGCCTGGAAGACCGGCGACAGGTTCGAGATGACGTAGAACGTGCCTGAAAGCAGGCTGAGCGGCGCCACCACGAAATTGGTGATCGCCGCGTTGTGATCAAACTTCTCGGCCCACAGGCTGGCCAGCAGGCCGATCAGCGATAGCAGCATGGATCCCATCAGGCCGAACCAGACGATCGCCCAGGGGTGGGCTGCCTGCATGTCCACACCTGGCCACAAGGCCATGGCCAGCGCCACTGCGCCGCCCACCATGACAGCGCGGGTCATCGCCCCGGCAACGATGCCGATCATCAACTCCGCCTCGCTCAGCGGTGGCATCAACAGGTCGATGATGGTGCCCTGCATCTTGCCCGCCAGAAGGCTGAAGCTGGCATTGGCAAAGGCGTTCTGCATCATGCCCATCATGATCAGGCCCGGGGCAATGAAGGTGGCAAAGGGCACGCCCAGCACCAGCCGGTCACCCCGGCCCATCGCCACGGTAAAGATAACGAGGAACAACAGCGTAGTAACAGCCGGCGCCCAGATCGTCTGGGTCTGCACCTTGAGAAACCGCCGGCACTCCTTAATATAGAGGGCCGACAACCCCACCCGGTTGATCCCCGTTATCAGCGGTTGCCCCTTGGGCGCGAACTGGCGCTGCGCGGGGCGGGCGGAACCGGGGGCGGAAGTGATTGCAGGGGCTTGATCGGCCATGACCTGCGGCCTATCGACCCAAGCTTGCGCTGGCAAGCCACTGGTGTGGTACAGGCCGGCATGAAAGAACGGATTTGCACATGAGTTGGACCGACGAACGCATCGCCACCCTCACCAAGATGTGGGAAGGCGGCGCGACTGCCAGCCAGATCGCCGATGAACTGGGCGGCGTATCGCGCAACGCGGTGATCGGCAAGGCGCACCGCCTTGGCCTGAAATCGCGCCCGTCGCCGGTCAAGGCGAACGAGGCGAAGGCCGCGCCCAAGAAGGACGCGCCCGCCGCGCCTAAGCCCGCAGCCGCGCCCAAGCCCAAGCCCAAGCCGGCCGTAGCGGCACCGGTCGCTCCGGCTGTTGAACAGCACAGCGAGCCCCGGCCGCAACCGGCGCGGCCTGTCGCCGATACCGAAGCAGCTGCCCCCCGCCCCGTGGCCAATGCCAACAGCCAGCCCTTGCCGGGCAGGAGCGAAAACCTGCGCGTCCATTCGGTTGGTCCGGGCGGCTTCGTGCGGCAGGGACCGGGCGAACAGCAGGCTCCCATTCCGCCGGCTCCTCCGCGCCGCCGCGTGCCGGCCAAGCCCAGCCCCGAAATTGCCGGCAAGACCACCCTGCTTGACCTCAATGACCGCGTCTGTCGCTGGCCGATGGGCCATCCGGGCGAAGCGGACTTCCATTTCTGCGGAGAGAAGGTGAACCCCGGGTTCCCCTATTGCGTCGAACATTGCGGACGGGCCTATCAGGCCCAGCTGCCGCGCGGTGCGCGCCGCCCCCCGCCCCCGCTGCCGTTCGGTGGCCCGCGCGTTCGCTGATCGCGCCGTTGGCAATCATGTAAAAAGGCCCGGCTCCACCACTGTGGCGCCGGGCCTTTGAACGTTGCGACATTGGCCGTAATTCGCTTGTTCCTGGCGCCCTGCTTTGGCGGCCCGCGCGGCAGGTAGGGATGTCGCGCGGGCACGCCTCGGCGCCGAAACTGCTTCTCAGCAGATCAGGCAAGTTGTCGCACGACCCCGCGCTGCGAGAGGAAGGGGGGGGGAGACGAGCGCGGAGCCGTGCGATCCGGTAAACTGATAAGGCACCCTGGCTTGGGGTCCAGGGTGCCGAGACCTTGACACTCATCTACGCGACCCGAAAAGCCTCGCTGGTCTCGGGGGCGCATATATGCATCGGCGGGCGGCTGCGCATGTAACGTGATTGCCCGACAGGGACAGCAGCCGTTCAGAACTCTGGCAAGTTGTAGCGAGACCGGATCGCGGCCCCGTGCGCCGGCCTCAGCCTAGTCCGGTTTGCCGGTGCCCGAAATCGTCACCCGGCCGGCATCTTCCGCTGCCTGCTCCTTGCGGCTCTGTTCCACGAAGCGTTCGTAATCGTCGGAGACCAGCAGCCCGCGCGCGAAAGCCTTGAGCGTGGCTGACGTGCGATCCGTAACGTCGAGCTTGGCGAAAATCCGCCTGACGTACACGTCCACCGATGATGGCGAGATTCCCAGGATTTCGGCAATGACCGCATTGCTCTTGCCGCGCCCGATCCAGTGCACAACTTCCAGTTCGCGGTTGGACAGGGCAGGCAGGTCACGCGCCCGCTGAACCAGGCGGCAATAGGCCTGGAACGACGTCTGCCCGATCGCATGAACGCTCTGCAGCATGGCCGCGGAGGGCCTTGGCGCATCTTCATCCAGCACCGCACCCAGAAAGCCGCTGCGCCCGTCCGGGCCGAAGCAGGCAACGCCAATGCCCCGGCCAAGCCCGTTTTCCCGCGCGACCTCCATGGCCCGGGCCTGGCGTGGCGACAAGGCCATGCCCGCCAGATCCTCCGGCCACAGGATTGCTGTCAGCCGATCCATCGCAAGCTCCGGCAGGGGATCGGCAAGATAGAGCTTTTCGCGGTACTGCCGTTCCCAGTTCCACGGCAGGCCCCAGTTGGTGAGCATGCGGCCCACGCGCGGATCGCGGGTCATCGGGGCAACGAAATAGGCACGGCTTATGCCGAACAGCCCAAGGGCGTCCATCGTCGCTTGCCGCAGCGGCGGCACCGCATCGACCTGCCCGATGGCCTGAAGGCACCGGGTATATGCCTCTTCGTCAACTGTCATGCCCCTACCCCAAGCAAGGAACCGCAGTTACTTCACTAGTGCCGGGCGGACCCTTTCAGCCCCCGGATTCCCGGCACAACGTCAGGCTCGCACCTTTGCCCTGCCAAGGCAAGGCATCTGGCGAAGGCCCGGTTCAGGACCGGGCCGGGGGCGGCACGTGCCGGTCAATAACGAAGGCTGACAGGCCAATCAGCAAGGCGGAGACCATCAACCCCGTGAAGAAGGGGACCATGCTGCCCTGCCCCGCATCGATCAGGTCCCCGCCGAACTTGGAGGCCGCAAACGCGCCGATGCGCGAAATGAGGATACCAAGGCCAATGCCGGCCGCGCGGCAGCTCGTGGGGTAACCGTGGGTCATCACCGCGTACATGCTGGCCACGGCGCAACTGAAGATCGCGGCCGCAAGGCCATAGAGCGCGACGATGATCCAGCGGTCCGCATTGGAGGAGGCGGCGTCCATCGGCTCCAGCCGCAGCATCAGCACCAGCAAGGTCGCGATCAGGCCGATGCACAGGGCGATGAACAGTCGCTTCGAGCCGAACCGGTGGATGAGGAAGCCCGCCGCGATCGACGATGCAATCGACGTCATTCCGCCAACGGACACGGCGTAGGAAGCAAGGCCGAGCTCGAAGCCCTTGGCCGTGAGAAATGTGGTCCCCCAGTTGAGCATTCCGTAGGCGACCAGCGCGGCGCCGCCAAAGGCGATGCCGACCCCCACGATCAGGCGCAGGTTGGCGCGGGTAAAAAGCCCGCCATCCACCTCTCCGCCCTGCTGCGCGGCATGGCTGTCGGGAACCAGTTCGAACGGTTCGTCCAGCACGCGGGAGGCCACCTTGTGGGCTTCCTGGGTGCGCCCGCGCGCCAGCAGGAACTGCGGGCTTTCCCGCAAGGCGAAAATCACCAGCAGCACCACCAGCATGGCCATCGAACCAACGATGATGAAGGTGCCGCGCCAGTCATAGCTTTCCAAGAGGGTCGGCGTGATCAGGCTCACGACGGTCCCGCCAGCCGGCGTGCCCACCGAAATAGTTGTCACGCCCACAGCGCGCCAGCGGTCGGGCAGCCAGTCCCCTGCAAGGGCGATGGCGGTGGAATAGGCGCCGCCGAAACCCAGACCGCCGATCAGGCGCCAGAAGGCCATGTCCCACACGTCAAGCGACCAGGCAGAGGCAATCGTGGCGAGCGAAAAGACCATCGTGGAGGCGGCAAGCGACCAGCGCCGGCCGATCTTGTCCCCCAGCCAGCCGAAGCCCCACGAACCGATGCCGAAGCCCACCAGCGCGGCGCTGAGCGCCCAGCCGAAGGTGCCGCGATCGACCCCGAAGTCCTCGATCACCAGCGGCGCGACAAGTCCCAGCAACTGTGCATCCATGCCGTCGCAGATCAGTGTCAGCAGGCAGATGGCGAAAGCCGCGATGGACCACGCACGGATAGGCTGGCGCGAAATGGCCTGGCTGAACGTCAGCGCGCCACGCGCGGGCAAGTCTGTCATTTTCTTATTATCCCCTCTCAGGCGGCGATCATCAGCGGCTTTGCGGCAAAAGGCCAGAGGCTAAAGTGTAACAGCGATTTCCTCTACCCAGCCCATGTCCAGCCGGTGAAAGCGGTCCTGGCGAGCGGAATGATAGCGCAGCATGGCATCGCGTTCCTCGCCCGCGTAAAGCGCCCGCAGGATCGAACCCGCCACCCCGTGGCTCACCACCACCAGGTCGCGGTTGCGAGCCCAGCACAGCCAGCCCCACAGCCGCTCCATCGCGGCATCAAGCCCCTCGCCATCGGTGCAGTGCCGGGCCCAGGCGGCAAGAAAGCACGGCTCGGTCTCCACCAGGGGATCGCGTGCGCAGATGGATGCAAAGTGATGCTTTTCCCACGATCCGGCGTGGACTTCCTGCAAACGGGCATCGGCGATCACCGGCCGTTCCATCCCCAGCACATCGCGCACGATCACCGCCGTATCGTAAGCGCGTGGCTGCGGGCTGGAAACCAGCTCGAAGTCCCGCCCGTCGCCGATCAGTTCGCGCAGCCTGGCGCCGACCGCAGCGGCCTGCTGCCGGCCGAGCGAGGTGAGCGGGCTATCCAGCCGGCCCTGGATGCGGCGTTCAAGGTTATAGGTCGTCTGGCCATGGCGCAGCAGGTAGATCACGTTTCCCGGCACTCCTTCAGTTGATGCCGATTATCGACCACGTCAGACGCTATTGCCCGCCGGCAGGCGATTTGGAGCCCAGGTCCAGCGCCATGTCCGCGCCGTCCTCCCTGGGAACGGGGCGGTTGCCCGGTGCCATCAGGTCTCGCACCTGGCTGGCGCGCATGGTTTCGAACTTCACGCGGCCCGGCGTCGGCTCATCCAGCGGAAAGGCTTCCTCGATCTCGCGGTGGCGCTGCTTCACCTCGTCGAGGAATTCACGGTTGGTGAAGATGTAGAAGCGGTTGGCCTTGATCGCCTCCACCACCGCGCGGCCGGTGTCCAGCGGATCAATCGCCCCGCGCATCGCGTCCCACAGATCCTTCAGGAACTGCGGCGCGTTCTCTTCATCGATGCTGGGGTCTTCCTCCGGCAGCGGGACCAGCGCGGTGCGGGTGGCGCCCGGAAACAGGCAGGAGACGCCGATGCCCCTGGGTGCCAGCTGCATCCGCAGGCTCTCGGAAAAGCCGCGCACGGCATACTTGGCGGTGGAATAGGCCGCCAGGCCCGGCAGCGGCACCACGCCCGCCATGGAACTGGTGTTGACGATGTGGCCGCCCTCCCCCTGCGCGCGGATGATCGGGGCCACGATCTTGGTGCCGTTGACCACGCCGCCAAGGTTCACGGCCAGGGCCTTGTCCCAATCGTCGAAATCGGGGCTGGCCGCAGTGCCGCCGCCGTTCACCCCGGCGTTGTTGCACAGGACGTGGATCTTGCCGAAGTGGGCCAGCGTCTCGTCCACCGCGGCCTTCAGACTGGCGCGGTCGGCCACGTTGGCTTTCACGAAGAACACGCCGTTGTTGCCGGCCAGCTGGGCCTTGGCCTTGGCGATGTGGTCATCGCTCCAGTCGGCCAGCGCCACCTTCATGCCTTCGGCGAGGAAAGCCTTGCCCATGCCAAGGCCGATGCCGCTGGCCCCGCCGGTAATGAAGGCCACTTTGCCTGTCAGGTTCTCCACTGCGCTTCTCTCCCCAGGGTCGGCCGGATCACCCGGCTCTATTCGTCACGAAACTGGCCAAAGTCCGGCGCTTCTTCCGCCTTGTCGGGCGTTGCCGCCAGTACCGCATCCGCCCGCGCGCGCATGGCGTCCTTGTAGAAGCCGTGCGTGACCAGGTAGGTCCGGTTGGCGAGGATGCCGTCGGCCACCAGTTCACCCACGGCGCGCGGTTCCATCCAGTTGTCCCCCACGATGCGGCGGCCCAGCTTTGCTTCGCTGGCGGCAAACCCGCTGCCTTGACGCAAGTGGGCGGGCCGGTTCTGCGCCGCTTCGTGAATGTTGCTCTTCACGGGCCCGGGCAGCAGGATCGACACGCCGATGCCGTGCTGTTCCAGTTCGCCCTTTGCCGCCTCGCAGTAATGGCACACAGCAGCCTTGCTGGCCCCATAGATGGCCAGGTGCGAAGGCATCACCACTTCCGCCGCCAGGCTGGCAGTGGATACGATGTGGCCGCCGCGACCGTGGGCCACCATCTGCGGCAGGAAGCTGACGAACCCGTTGATGACCCCGCCCACGTTGACGCCGAAGCCGAAGTCATAGTCCGCATAGGTCGCGTCCAGCAGCGGGCCTTCCAGCCCCACGCCGGCATTGTTGACCAGCACATCGATGCCGCCAAACTCGCGCTCCATCCGGGCGGCTGCCTCGGCGTAGGCCTCCCGGTTGGTGACATCGAGCTGCAGCGCGCTGACCTGGTTCGAAGCGGCCCCGCCGGCAAACCGCGCGAGTGCGGCATCGATATGGTCTGGCCGCAGGTCCGCAATCACCACCCTGGCCCCGCGCGCTGCCAGCGCCTCGGCAATGCCAAGGCCGATCCCGCTCGCCCCGCCGGTGATGAACGCGGTCTTTGCGTTGAAATCGCTGATCGCCATTTGCGTCGCTCTCTCCCTTCAGACAGGGCTAGCGATGGAGGGAGGTCGGTGCAACGACCTTGATGCCTTGCCACCCCCGGCCTCCCCGCCACCTCGCCTCGTGGCGTAGCAGTCTGTCAGGCGCGAGCCTCCAGCACCATGTTGGTGGGCGTCTCGGTAGCGCGGCGCACGTGGGCGAAACCACCCTGGTGCAGCACTTCGGCCAGCCTCTTCTCGCCCGCCTGCGCGCCAAGACCCAGGCCAACTTCCTGGCTGAGCGAAACGGGCACGCAGCCCATGCAGGAGAAACCGTAGAAGATCTGCCCCATCGGATGCATGTTGTCGGCCATCCGGTCGCCCGCCATCGGCTCCACCACCATGAAGGTCCCGTCGGGCTTCAAGGCCGCCTTGATGTGCGCGGCGGCCCCCACCGGATCGCCCATGTCGTGAATGGCATCGAAGATGCAGGCGAAATCAAACCCGTCACCTTGGAAATCCTGCGCCTTGGCGTGGACGAAGGTGATGTTGGTGAGGCCTTCTTGCGCGGCGCGGGCGCGGGCCGTCTCGATCGAGGGCAGGTGGAAATCGATGCCCACGAATGTGCTGTTCGGATACTCCTTCGCCATCAGGATGGTGCTGGTGCCGTAACCGCAGCCGATGTCTGCCACCTTGCCGCCGGCGCGCAGCTTGTCCACCACGCCATCCAGGGCGGGAAGCCAGTTGGGAATGAGGTTCATTTCGTAGCCCGGCCGGAAGAACCGGTCGGTGCCGCAGAACAGGCACTGGGAATGGTCGCTCCACGGACGGCCCTTGCCTGTCTTGAAGGTTTCCACCGCCTTCTCGTGCATTTCGTACTGGGCGACCACGGCCTGGATGAAGCCCTGCATGCAGGCGGGCTGGCCTTCGCGCGTGAACACCAGCGCCTTTTCAGGGGGCAGTTCGAACGTCTCGGCTTGCGGATCGAAATCGACGTAGCCAGCAGCCGAAACCGAGCCCAGCCATTCGCGCAGGTACTTGGGTTCGAGACCGGTCTTGGCGGCGAGCTGGTCGAGCGTCATCGGCCCCTCCCCGTCCATGGCGGCAAACACGCCCGCCTGGTCGCCCATGTAAGCCATCATCAGGCTGACCGCGCCGGCCACGTCATGCATGACCTTGCCGGCCATGGCCTGAACCTTTGCGAAATCGATCGCCTCACCCACTTGTGCATCTCCCGGTGTTGTTTTTTCGGGTGGTAGCACTGCAGGCCGGCGCATTGAAAGACGTAAGGGGCAAGACCGGTGGAATTCCCCGGGCGCGCAAGGCAATCAGTGGATCGTGGCAGGTTCCGGAACGTCTGCCGGTACCGGCAGGGCAAGGGTCGATACGGCCCCGCCCGATGATCCCGCACCGGGGCTGACGGCAAATGTCCCGCCCATGCTCGTGGCCAGGGCCCGCGCGATCCTGAGGCCAAGGCTGCTGCTTGCCTCCGTGTCGAAATCCGGCGGCAAGCCGCGGCCATCGTCCTCCACGGCAATCACCAGCAACCTCTCGTCATCCCGATACTGGCGTTCCACGCGCAAGGTGATGGTGCCGCCGCCCTCCAGCGCGAAGGCGTGTTCCAGTGCGTTGCTGACAGCTTCGCCCACGATCAGCGCCACGGGGATCGCCTGTTCGGCCAGCAGCAGCGGATCATGCCTGATATCCATTTGCACCGTAACAGCCTGGCCCTGGGCACTATCGACGATATCGACGACCAGCGGTTCAAGCACGGCGGACAGCGATCGCTGTTCCCCATGCGGATCGTACAGCGTGCGCTGGATCTTGCCGACCAGCCGCACACGCCGCGCCGCCTCGTCAACCGCATCGCGCGCCGGGCCAGACTCTACCCGGCGGCCTTGCAGCGCAAGCAGCGATCCCACCATCTGCAGGTTGTTGCCCACCCGGTGCTGCAACTCGTGGAACAGCAACTCGCGGCTGCGCGCCAGGTCGCGGTTGCGGCGCCGTTCCTCATCAAGGCTGCCAAACGCGACTTGTGCCGAATGGATGGCGATGATGTCGACCACCACCACGAAGGCATACAGCAACATTGCCCAGCCCGCCGGGCCGGACAGCGATAATGATCCGACCGGGGTCACGAAGAACCACCGCGCCAGGCCAAAGCCCGTCACGGCACTGGCAACCCCGCCCCACAATCCGAACACCAGGGCACTGATGACCACGGCGGGGAAGAAGGTGACGTAGGGAAAGCCGGGGGGCAGATGGGGGGCGAGCACCACCCGTACCGCGTAAGCCAGGAGCGTGATGGCAATCCCTGCGGGAACGGCGAGACGCGCCCGCCCGCCCCGCAGTGGCAGGCGGCGAAACAGGTCCTGCAGAAAGCTTCCGCCCGCCACGTTCATTTCATTGCTCTCTCACGACAAAAGAAGAGGGTCGCAACGGCATGACACCCTGCGACCCTCTCTTGATACCAGCGGAAAGGCCACCGCCAACCAGGCAGTGGCCATCCAGTCAGCGATCAGTCGTCCTTCAGGAAGGCCGGCAGGTGATCGGAACCACCGCCGCTGCGCTCGCTGCGGTCACCATCGCCATCACGGCGCGGCCCACGCTCACGGCCGCCGCGATCACCGCCGCGACCGCCACGGTCGCCGCCGCCACGCGGGCCCCGGCGATCGCCGCCACGGTCGCCACGGTCACCGCGCGGTTCACGCGGTTCGCGGGCGGGGCGGGTGTCTTCCAGTTCCTCGCCGGTTTCCTGGTCAACCACGCGCATCGACAGGCGAACCTTGCCGCGCGGATCGATTTCGAGAACCTTGACCTTCACTTCCATGCCTTCGGACACGACGTCGGTCGGCTTTTCCACGCGCTCGTTCTTCATTTCGGACACGTGGACGAGACCGTCCTTGCCGCCCATGAAGTTCACGAAGGCGCCGAAATCGACGATGTTGACGACCTTGCCGTTGTAGATCTTGCCGACTTCGGCTTCCTCGACGATGCCGAGGATCCACTTCTTCGCCGCTTCGATCTCGTCGAGGTTCGAGGACGAGATCTTGATCACGCCTTCATCGTCGATGTCGACCTTGGCGCCGGTTTCGGCGACGATCTCGCGGATCACCTTGCCGCCGGTGCCGATGACGTCACGGATCTTCGACTTGTCGATCTGGATCGTCTCGATGCGCGGGGCGTGCTTGCTGACTTCGGTGCGGGCACCGGTCAGCGCCTTGGCCATCTCGCCCAGGATGTGCTGACGGCCGGCCTTCGCCTGCTCCAGCGCCTTGGCCATGATTTCCTGCGTGATGCCGGCAACCTTGATGTCCATCTGCATGGTGGTGATGCCCGCTTCAGTGCCGGCCACCTTGAAGTCCATGTCGCCCAGGTGATCTTCGTCACCCAGGATGTCGGACAGCACGGCGAACTCGTCACCTTCCAGGATCAGGCCCATGGCGATGCCGGAAACCGGGCGCGCGATCGGCACGCCGGCATCCATCATCGACAGACAGCCGCCGCACACGGTCGCCATCGAGGACGAGCCGTTGCTCTCCGTGATGTCGGACAGGATGCGGATAGTGTAGGGGAAGTCTTCCTTGGCGGGCAGAACCGGGTGCAGCGCGCGCCAGGCCAGCTTGCCGTGGCCCACTTCGCGGCGGCCCGGCGCGCCGAAGCGGCCGACTTCGCCCACCGAGTAGGGCGGGAAGTTGTAGTGCAGCATGAACGACTGGTAGGAGAGGCCTTCCAGCCCGTCGATCATCTGTTCGGCGTCCTTGGTGCCCAGCGTGGTGGTGCAGATCGCCTGCGTTTCACCGCGGGTGAACAGGGCCGAACCGTGCGTGCGCGGCAGGAAACCCACCATGCTTTCGATCGGGCGGACCTGGTCCAGCTTGCGGCCGTCGATGCGCTGGCCATCCTTCAGGATGGCGGTACGCACGATATCGGCTTCCAGCTTCTTCATGGTCTTGATCGCGACCATCTGGGTCTGGGCGCCTTCAGCGGCGAAGGCTTCCTTGGCCTTGGCCCGCGCTTCGTTCAGCGCGTTGGAGCGGGCCGACTTGTCGGTCAGCTTGTAGGCGGCGGCAATATCCTTGCCGACGAGATCCTTCAGCTTGGCCTTGATGTCGGCCGTGTTGTCGGACAGGTCGACTTCCCACGGGTCCTTGGCGGCCTTTTCGGCCAGCTGGATGATCGCGCCGATGACCTTGCGGCTTTCCTCGTGCGCGAACATCACCGCGCCGAGCATTTCTTCCTCGGTCAGCTCCTTGGCTTCCGATTCCACCATCATCACCGCGTCTTGCGTAGCGGCAACGACCAGGTCGAGGCGGCCGTCTTCCAGCGCCTTGTCCTGCTTGGGGTTGAGGACGTATTCGCCATCGATGAAGCCGACGCGGCAGGCGCCGATCGGGCCCATGAAGGGCACGCCCGAAATGGTCAGGGCAGCCGATGCGGCAACCATGGCAACGACATCCGGCTCGTTCTCACCATCAAAGGAAAGAACCTGGCAGATCACGTTGATTTCGTTGTAGAACCCTTCCGGGAACAACGGGCGGATCGGGCGGTCGATCAGGCGGGAAACCAGCGTTTCCTTTTCCGTCGCGCCGCGTTCGCGCTTGAAGAAGCCACCCGGAATACGGCCGGCGGCGGAGAACTTTTCCTGGTAGTGGACGGTAAGGGGGAAGAAATCCTGCCCTTCCTTCACGCTCTTGGCGGCAGTCACCGCGCAAAGAACAACGGTTTCGCCCAGGGTGGCGAGGACCGCGCCGTCAGCCTGACGGGCAATGCGGCCGGTTTCCAGAGTGAGGGTCTTTCCGCCCCACTCCAGCGATACAGTTTTGGTGTCGAACATAGTTTTCCTTCGTGAACCCGCGCAGCCATATTGCCGGGCGGGGCCTCTTGTGCCGGGGATGCCGTCCCGGTCCGGTGCGGGGCACATTCGCTGCCCCTTGTGATAGCCGCCCCGGCCGGATTGCCGGGTTGGCCCTTCAATGTGACCGGATCGCGAAAATATCTGCGAGCGATGCGGCCATAAAGTGAAAGGGCGGCCGTTCAGCCGCCCTTTCGAAACTTGCTTACTTGCGCAGGCCCAGCTTCTGGATCAGCGCGTTGTAGCGCGCCACATCCTTTTTCTTGAGGTAGGCCAGCAGGCTGCGACGCTTGTTGACCATCATCAGCAGGCCGCGGCGCGAGTGGTTGTCCTTGTGGTTGACCTTGAAGTGTTCGGTCAGGTTGCGGATGCGCTCGGTCAGGATGGCGACCTGCACTTCCGGCGAACCGGTATCGCCCTTGGCGCGGGCGTTGTCTTCAATGATCTGGGTCTTCTTGGCGGCGGTAACCGACATGACTTTCATACCTTTCGCAGCATCATTCACACGTTGAACCCGCGCACGACCGTGGCCGCGCCCCCTTCGATTTCCATCAGGGCCACCGGGACATCGCCCAGCCTGGCAAGATGGAGCCCGTCGGGATGGGGCAATCCGGAAATGACCCGGCCCTGGCGGGCCGCCTGCGCGCTTTCCGGATCGAGTGCGAGGGCCGGGATGCCGTCCAGCCCCGCCTCCAGCGGCAGGAGGTGGTCTTCAAGTGGCGCGCCCTTACCGATTTCGTTCAATGAGTCCAGCGAAATCGCCTTCTCAAGGGTGAACGGGCCAGCCTTGATGCGCCTGAGATAGGTAACGTGGCCGCATGTTCCAAGGGCCAGCGCAATATCGCGCGCCAGGCTGCGGATATAAGTGCCCTTGGAAACGTCGGCTTCCAGCGTGACGCTGTCGAGCGCGCCCTCCCCGCTACAGCCGATGATCTTCAGGCCATGGATGGTCACCGCGCGCAGCTTCATCTCCACGTCCTGCCCGGCGCGGGCAAGGTCATAGGCGCGGCGGCCGTCCACCTTGATGGCCGAATACATCGGCGGCGCCTGCTCGATGGGGCCGGTAAAGCGAGGCAGCACAACCTGCACTTGCTCCAGCGTGGGCCGCACATCGCTGGTGGCTACACACACGCCTTCGGTGTCCAGCGTATCGGTCTGCTCCCCGAACTGGATTGTGAAGGCATAGACCTTGTCACTATCCAGCATCCGGCCACACAGCTTGGTCGCCTCGCCCAGCGCGATGGGCAGCACGCCTTCGGCCAGCGGATCAAGCGTGCCGCCGTGGCCAACCTTGAGCCCGCCTTTCAGCTTCATGTTGAAGCCTGCCTCGCGCAGGTTGCGCTTCACCGCGGATACCGCCTGCGTGGAGCCCAGCCCGCGCGGCTTGTCGAGGATCAGCCAGCCATGCGGGCCGCTGGCAGCCGGTGGGTGCCGGGTCATGCGCCGGCAATCGCGGCGGCAAGACCGAACAGCTTGTCCATCGCCCAATCGAACGGGCCGCCCACCAGCTTATCGATGATGCCCAACTGCGGCGCGAACCAGGTCAGCGCCACAAGCAGCGCGAACACCACCATGCCATAGCGTTGCAGGCGGCCATAGGCCTCGCCCAGCCGTTCCGGCAGCAGGCCCTGCAGGATGTGCGAGCCATCGAACGGCGGGATCGGCAGCAGGTTGAACAGCGCCAGGAACAGGTTGATGGAAATGAAGGTGACGATGCCGCCAAACAGCAGCGGATAGTCCTGCGGGTTGCCCAGCCAGCCAAACCGGCCCGCAAGGCCCAGCAGCACCACCGTCAGCAGCGCCCAGGCAATGTTCACCGCCGGCCCTGCCGCACCCACCGCCATCATCCCGAAGCGCGGGTTATCGAGCCGGTTCATCCGCACCGGCACCGGCTTGGCCCAGCCAAACACGGGCGCGCCGATCAGCGCCAGCATGCCCGGCACAACCAGCGTCCCCATCGGATCGACGTGGCGCAGCGGGTTGAGTGACAGGCGGTTGAGGTCGCGCGCGGTGGTATCGCCAAGTTGCAGCGCCATCCAGCCATGCGCCACTTCGTGCGTAACTATGGCGATGACCAGGCACGGGACCAGGATGACGATCTGCAGGAGGGTGTTGTCCATGGCTGCCTAGATAGGGGCTGCGCGCTCAACCCGCCAGCGCGGCGCTGAAATGCTTGCGGCACAGCGCCACGTAGCGGTCATTGCCGCCGATTTCGGTCTGCGCCCCGGCCTTAACCGCTGCCCCGCCCGCATCCACGCGCAGGTTCATGGTCGCCTTGCGGCCGCAGTGGCACACCGCTTTCAGCTCGATCAGCGCATCGGCAATGCCCAGCAGCGCGGCGGAACCGGGGAACAGTTCGCCCTGGAAATCGGTGCGCAGGCCATAGCAGAGCACCGGAATGTTCGCCTCGTCCGCCAGTCGCGCAAGTTGCCAGACCTGCTCTTTGGAAAGGAACTGCGCCTCGTCCACCAGCACGCAGGCGAGCGGCTGCACGCTGTGCGCGGCGCTGACCCGGTCCCACAGGTCAGTGGCGGCATCGAACCGGTGCGCCTCGGCCCCAAGGCCGATGCGGCTGGCGATGGGCTTGCCGGTGGCCCTGTCATCCAGCGCGGCGGTCCACAGCATGGTGGCCATGCCGCGCTCGCGATAGTTGAAATCGGCCTGCAGCAGCGTGGTGGATTTGCCCGCGTTCATGCTGGCGTAGTAGAAATAGAGCTTGGCCATTGGGTGGGCCTATTGGCCGTCCCCACCTTCATCATCGTCAATGTCGCGGCGGACGCGCGGATCATCCAGCAGCTGGTCGATGCGGAAGGCCTCGTCAAATGTCTCATCCGCCTGGAAGCGCAGCTTGGGGGCGAACTTGAGGCCGAGGCGCTGAGCCACTTCGCGCTGGAAGAAGGCGGTGTTGACCTGCAGCGCCTTAACCACCTTTGCCTCGTCCGTGCCCAGCAGCGGCTTCACGTAGACCTTGGCCTGCCGCAGGTCGGGCGACATGCGCACTTCGGTAACGCTGACGGTCACCGCGCTCAGCGTATCGTCATGCGCTTCGCCGCGCGCCAGCAGTTCGGACAGGATGTGGCGCACCCGTTCACCCACCTTGAGCAGGCGGACGGACTGGTCTTCTCCGGACGGGGCGTGGCGGGCCATTACGATTCCATTTTCTCAAGTATGCGTTGCAGCGAACGCAGGCTGCGCGCCGTATGCCGGCGGCCCAGCTTGCGCTCAATGAAAGCGCCGGTCAGCTTGCTGTTGCCGGCGCCATCCACGTAATCAACATAGAGACAACGCGGGCCGGAGGCGATCTTTTCCGACCCACGCCCTTCGTAAGCCGCCAGCAGCACCCTGAACTGGTCGGGGTCCACCTCGCCATCGAGGAACAGCGTGTGGACGCGGTCAGGCTCGCCCTCCGCGGCGAACGGGTTGTCCGCAATGGCGCTGCGCACCTCTTCCACCGTGCGCACGGCGGCGAAAGTGTCGAAACCGAACCGCTCACGCACGATCCATTCGAGCATTTCGGACAGGCCATCGCTTGGCCGATCCTCGTAGGAAAACAGCACGTTGCCGCTGGCAACCACCGTCTCCACGTCCTCGATATCCTCGCGCTGCAAGGCATCGCGCAGGTCCGCCATCGTCAGGCGGTTGCCGCCCACGTTCATGCTGGCGAAAAAGGCGACGTAGCGGTTCATTCAGGTCCTCATCCCCTCCCGCAAGCGGGAGGGGAACCAGGCATTACAGCGTGCGTTCGCGTTCCTCGACCTCGAAGATTTCGAGCTGGTCGCCCGCCTTGATGTCGTTGGTATCGGCCAGCACGACGCCGCATTCCAGACCAGCGCGCACTTCGTCGACGTCGTCCTTGAAGCGGCGCAGCGAGGCGATGGTGGTGGCGGACACGATGACGTCGTCGCGGGTGAGACGGGCGTTGAGGCCCTTCTTGATGATGCCTTCCAGCACCAGCAGGCCCGCGGCCTTGTCGCGCTTGCCGGCCGGGAACACCTGCTGGACGCGGGCGCGGCCAACCACGTGTTCGATCCGTTCCGGACCCCAGATGCCGGCCATCTCCTTCGCCACGTCGGCGGTGAGGTGATAGATGACATCGTAGTACATCATGCGCGTCTTGTGACGTTCGATCTGCTGGCGCGCGTTCGGGTTGGGACGCACGTTGAAGCCGATGATCGGCGCCTTCGATGCCGCCGCCAGCGTCACATCGCTTTCGGTGATCGCGCCAACGCCCGCGTTCAGCACGCGCACCTTGATCTCGTCGTTCGAAAGGTTGTGCAGCGCGGTGACGATCGCTTCGACCGAGCCCTGCACGTCCGCCTTCACCACCACCGGGTATTCGATCACGCTGCTCTTCATGTTGGAGAACATCGTGTCGAAGTTGGTGGGGGCCAGCGTGGTGCGCTTCTCGTTCGCCTTCTGCTGGCGGAACGAGGCGACTTCGCGGGCGCGCTGCTCGTTTTCGACCACGGTCAGCACGTCACCGGCACCCGGCACGCCGCCAAGGCCCAGCACTTCCACCGGGGTGGAAGGCAGCGCGGTCTTCACCTGCTTGCCATGATCATCGATCAGGGCGCGCACGCGGCCGCTTTCGGTGCCGACCACGAAGGTGTCACCCACCTTCAGCGTGCCGCGATTGACCAGCACGGTCGCCACCGGGCCGCGGCCCTTGTCCAGCTTGGCTTCGATCACGGTGGCGTCAGCCATGCGATCCGGCCGCGCCTTCAGTTCCAGCAGTTCCGCCTGCAGCAGGATCTTCTCGATCAGTTCGTCCAGGCCAGCGCCGGTCTTGGCGGAAACTTCCACGTCCTGCACGTCACCGCTCATCGCCTCGACCACGACTTCGTGTTCCAGCAGGCGTTCGCGGATCTTCTGCGCGTTGTATTCCGGACGGTCGGACTTGGTGATCGCCACGATCATCGGCACGCCCGCCATGCGGGTGTGGCGGATGGCTTCCACCGTCTGCGGCATGATCCCGTCGTCACCCGCCACCACCAGGATGACGATGTCGGTGACATTCGCACCGCGCATACGCATCTGGGTGAAGGCTTCGTGGCCCGGGGTATCGAGGAAGGTGATCTTGTCCTTGCCTTTGGTGGTGATCTGGTAGGCGCCGATGTGCTGGGTGATGCCGCCGGCTTCGCCCTTCACCACGTTGGCCCCGCGCAGCGCGTCCAGCAGGCTGGTCTTGCCGTGATCGACGTGGCCCATGATGGTGACCACCGGCGGGCGCGGACGCAGGGTTTCTTCCGGATCGGTATCCTCGGCGGTATCGATATCGACATCGCTTTCGGAAACGCGGGTGATGTTGTGGCCGAATTCGGTCACCAGCAGTTCCGCGGTGTCCTGGTCGATCGTCTGGTTGACGGTGACCATCATGCCCATGTTGAACAGGGCCTTCACCAGGTCGGCGCCCTTTTCCGCCATGCGGTTGGCCAGTTCGCCCACGGTGATGGCTTCAGGCACCACCACGTCGCGAACCTGCTTTTCACGCTGCTGCGACTGGCCTGAATAGTGTGCGCGGCGCTCCTTCTCGCGGGCGCGCTTCAGCGCGGCGAGCGAGCGGGCGCGGGCGCCCTCGTCCTCGTTCAGCGCACGGTTGACCGTCAGCTTGCCGCGGCGCTGGTCGCGTTCGCCAACCTTGCCGGCGCCGCTGCCACCGCCACCCGGAGCCTTGCGCTCGGGCTTCTTGGCGGCTTCCTTCTCGACCTTTTCCGGGCGGCGCACTTCGGGCCGTTCCACCGGGGTGAAGCGGCGGGGCGCCGGCGTGGTGGCACCGGCAGGACCGGCAACCGGGGCGGCTTCGGGCGCAGCTTCGCCCTGCTCGGGATCGGCAACGGCCTTGCTGGCGGCCTCGGCCTCCTGCTGGCGGCGCTTTTCCGCCTCTTCTTCGACGCGGGCCTGCTGGGCGCGATTTTCCTCTGCCCGGCGCTTTTCCTCTTCAATGGCGCGGAGCTTTTCCTCCTGCTCGCGGCGGCGGGCTTCTTCAGCCAGGCGCAGGCGATCTTCCTCGGCCTCGCGCTGGAGGCGGGCGACGCGTTCCTGCGGGGTCTCGCCGGCGGGCGCCGCGGGACGGCGCGGGGCCGGCGGCGGAGGCGGCGGAGGCGGCGGGGGAGCGGCCACGGGAGCCGGCGGCGGCGGCGGCGCGGCGACAGGTTCGGGCGAGCCGGGCTTGCGCAGGACGCGGCGCTGCTTCACCTCGACCACAACCTTGTTGGTGCGGCCGTGGCTGAAGGTCTGCTTGACCTCGCCCGCGTCAACCGAGCGCTTCAGCCCCAGGGGCTTGCGTTCGCGCTGCGGTGTGTCTTCGTTATCGCTCATACGCCTTCAACTGTCCTTCACATTCAATTCGTAGCGCAGCCAGGGGGGGCTGCTTCCGCATGCGCGGACGCAAGGTCCGCCACGCCATCACTTCCGTCAGCCGGGGCACTTCCGTCAGCCGGTGTCGCTGCCCCGAGAAAGCCCTGCAATCGCCGCAAGGGGGCCAGCACGCGCCGGGCAGACCCTTCGTCCGCCAGCGCCAGGTGCACCACGTTGTCGCGGCCCAATGCCACAGACAGGGCATTGCGGTCCAGTGGCAGGGTCTCGCCGGCAAGGCCAGTGCCTTCCTCGCCCAGCCCCACGCGCCATGCCTGGTCCAGCTTGCGCGCGCCGTCCGGACTGGCATCGGCGGCATGATATAGCATGGCCACCTTGCCCATCCGGGCCTCGTTTGCGATGCGGTCGGACCCTAAAAGGAGTTTGCCAGCGCGCATTTCAAGCCCCAGCCGGTCAAAAAAGGCGCGACGCAGCGCCGCTTCCGCCTTTTCGGCCAGGTCTTCGGGAATGGTCAGCGTGCCATCCTTGAAGGCGCGCGCCAGCGCACCCTTCAATTTGCCGTTGGCCACTGCCGCCGCAAGATCGCCCCTGGCAACGCCAATCCACGCCCCGCGCCCCGGCGCCTTGGCCAGGGCGTCTGGCAGGACCACGCCGTCAGGCGAGATCGCCAGGCGCAGAAGCTCGTCCCGGTCCGCGTGGCGGCCGGTCAGGACGCAGCGCCGCTCGGGGGCATCACTGCCCCCGCCGCGCGTGCCGGATCTGCCGGAACCTAGCGGCTCATTGTGAGGAATCCGCATCAGCGGCCTCCTCGGAAGCGGCAACGGATTCGTCTTCGAACCAGTGTGCGCGCGCGGCCATGATGATCTCGTTGCCCTGCTCTTCGGTCAGGCCGAACGCGCCCAGCACGCCGCCCTTGTCCTGCTCGCGCGCATTGCGGCGCAGCTGCGGGCCATCGGTATTGCGGCGACGGGGCGCCTCGCGCTTCTTGGCGATCAGTTCGTCGGTCGCCAGGTCAGCCAGGTCATCGAGGTTCTTGATCCCGGCCTTGCCCAGCACCACCAGCATTTCTTCGGTCAGGTGCGGGATTTCAGCCAGGGCATCCTCCACGCCCAGTTCGCGGCGCTGTTCGCGGAAGGCTTCTTCCTTGCGCTCCAGCGCTTCGGTGGCGCGGGTCTGCAATTCCTCGGCCAGTTCCTCGTCGAAGCCTTCGATCGTGGCCAATTCGGCCAGTTCGACATAGGCCACTTCTTCCAGCTCGCTGAAGCCTTCGGCCACCAGCAGCTGCGAGAGGGTTTCGTCGACGTCCAGTTCTTCCTCGAACATCTTGGACCGCTCGGCAAATTCCTTGCTGCGCTTCTCGGAGGCTTCCTCCTCGGTCATGATGTCGATCTGGTGGCCGGTCAACTGGCTGGCCAGACGCACGTTCTGGCCGCGGCGGCCGATGGCGAGCGACAGCTGGTCATCAGGCACGACCACTTCGATGCGGCCTTCGTCCTCGTCGAGCACCACGCGGCTGACGGTGGCCGGCTGCAGCGCGTTGACGACGAAGGTCGCGGTGTCTTCCGACCACGGGATGATGTCGATCTTTTCGCCCTGCATTTCCTGCACGACGGCCTGCACGCGGCTGCCCTTCATGCCGACGCAGGCGCCGACGGGATCGATGCTGGAATCGCGGCTGATCACGCCGATCTTGGCGCGGCTGCCCGGATCGCGGGCGGCGGCCTTGATCTCGATGATGTTGTCGTAGATTTCGGGCACTTCCTGCGCGAACAGCTTCTTCATGAAGTC
>VFQO010000680.1_pt1 | contig 32911 bp, 25 predicted proteins | sample 3512331 | NCBI WGS metagenome assembly VFQO01 (sample SAMN10412371, study PRJNA504923) | tailings metagenome | isolation source: Replicate 3 from Balatoc abandoned mine | place: Philippines: Itogon, Benguet | collected 2017-08-28 | reverse complement strand
TTTTGCCGAGCGAGGTGAGTCAGGGTGAATATCAAAAAGGGAAATACAGGTTTTCTGGCGAGAGATCGGAACCCAAGCCGAGTGGGCGATCAAGAACGACAAGAGATCGGAACCCAAGCCGATCGGGCAGTTAACCGGCAGACGAGAGATCGGAACCCACGCCAACTGGGCCAATACCACCATTTAGCGAGCTGCGAGCTCGCACCTTGGTCGCGTGACCATCCCGTAATTGCGAGTATCCAGCAGTGCCGGGTTTTCAGCCAGTTGCATGGCGCCGGCAAATGCGATCATGGCACCGTTGTCGGTGCACAGGCTTAGTTCCGGGAAATACACCTCAATGCCGCGTTTGCTGGCCGCCTTCACCAATTGCTCACGCAGCAGTTTGTTGGCTCCCACGCCTCCGGCCACCACTAAGCGTTTGTGATCTTGCTGTAGGCATGCTGCCAAGGCTTTCTTCACCAGGGTTTCAACAATAGCGGCCTGAAAGCTGGCCGCCAAGTCCGCTTTGTCTTCAGCAGAGATCAACATGGTCTCTGAGGGTTGGCTGACCCCTGCCAATTTCATGGCGGTGGTCAGTACGGCTGTTTTCAGGCCAGAAAAACTGAACATGAAGTCCCCGCTGTGCAGCATCGGCCGCGGGAGCTTGAATCGCTCCGGGTTCCCACTCTCCGCCAGTTTCGACAAGGCCGGACCGCCCGGGTAGGGCAGACCAATCATTTTTGCTGTTTTGTCAAAAGCCTCGCCTGCGGCATCGTCCAGTGTTTCCCCAAGCAGGGTATAGCGCCCGAGGCTTTCCACACCCATCAATTGGGTATGCCCACCGCTGACCAAAAGGGCTGTGAAAGGAAATGCAGGTGGGTTTGAAGAAAGCAAGGGTGACAGCAAATGTCCTTCCAGGTGGTGTACCGGGATTACAGGCAAGTCCAAGCCCATTGCCAGGCTATAGGCAAAGGCACAGCCAGCCATCAATGCGCCAGGCAAACCGGGGCCAGTGGTCACCGCAATGGCGTCTACCTCGGACATCGAAATACCTGCCTGCGAAAAAGTATCTTCCATCAAAGGAATCAAGCGGCGAATGTGATCACGGGAGGCCAGTTCGGGAACTACTCCACCGTAATCCTTGTGCATGGCGATTTGCGAATACAACGCCTGTCCCAGGATACGACCGTCAGTGGTGCAAAGCGCCACACCGGTTTCGTCACACGAGCTTTCAAAACCAAGCACGATTTTCGGGGGAATTGCAGCAGGGATCAATTTGGAAGGCCAGAACGTCGTCAAGCCCTTATTTTAGCGCAGTGCCGCACGGATTAATCGCAGCGGGTCAGTACGTTTTGCTAACTATTTGAATCTGAAAGAGAACTGAAGCAGGTAAGAGCAACACAACAAATGACATTTCGGAGACAGTTCATGTTGAAAGGCCCATTCAGAGTGTTCGCACTGTCGTGTTTGCTGATCGGGCTTGCTGGCTGTCTATCCGAGTCTGAGCCCGGTGTGGTTGCACCTGCTGGAGGGGGTTCTTCTGTAACGCCCTCTGAAAACCAGACCCCCCTTCAAGTGAAAAGCCAGGCTACCGCAGTTGGGCACGATGCGCGTGTTGAGCAAGTCACCTTGACTGCATTCGATGGCACCGAGTTGGCCATGACCGTGTATTTTCCGGAACTTGCCGCTGGTGAGGCAGCGCCTTTGTTACTGCACTCCCACGGGTTTGGTGGCAACCGTTCTGCAACGCTTGATTTCGATGAAGCCACTCAAACTTCTGAAATAGGGGTAGACACCCTGCAGGTGGCCTACAACGAAAAAGACAAAACCACGGCGAGAGCGGGCTGGTACATCATCTCCTACGATCAGCGTGGGCACGGTGATACTGGCGGCAATGTCACCATTCTTGATCCTGATTTCGAAGGCAAGGACCTAAAAACCATTCTGGACTGGGCTGAGGCCAACTTGCCCAACCTTGGGCATCGGAGCAAGGCCGGCAAACTCGATCCTGTCATTGGCACCATCGGGCGAAGCTATGGCGGTGCATTTCAGTTAATCGGCAGTGGCCTCGATTCCCGAATTGATGCCATGGTGCCCAATGGCACCTGGTACGACCTGCGTTACAGCCTGAACCCTGCAGGTGTGCCCAAAACGACCTATCTCAATGGCTTGGTTGCCGGCGGTTTGCAGAGCAATCGCGGTCGTTTTGATCCATTTCTTTTTGAGGGTCTTTTACAGGCCAACACCACCGGTGTGGTGTCGGAGGAAATCGTCAAGCGTTTGGGTTCCCAGGGTTCAGTGTCTTATTGTGACCTTGCTGCAAATCTACCCCGTGGCATGACACTGAAAACCGATGTGCCCGCTTTCTTTATTCAGGGTGCCACGGATGTATTGTTCAACCTGAACGATGCAATCTGGAATTTCGAGTGCTATCGAAAAGTGAATGCGAATGCAAAACTGCTCTTTGTGAAATATGGTCACTTGCTGAACGCTTTGGGTATTCAACAAGATCCTGCAGCAGCCCTTGCTGGCACAGGTGCAAAGTATGCATTCAATGAAAGTCTCATCTGGCTGAAAACCGCGCGCAATGCCTGCCCAGCCGCCAACTGGGATGCGGATACCGGCCGCTGTGTCATTCCCTTGAAGAACATGATGTTTCAGTTCCTCGCCCAACACCTGGTTGGGGCACAGCAGGCCCGCTCCGAGAGTTATCTGGGTTTTGCACCCTTACCTTTGCCGGAAATCACCGCGGTGCTCGAGGACAGCCGGAACGACCCCACAGCCGTCGAAGTGAAGTCGAATTCATCCAGTCGTCCCAAACTCGAAGGTGTTCGCGCAGCCTCTGCTTTCACCATGCCTACTCAGGTCATGACTGGCATCACTGGAATCCCTTCAGGGCTTACTTCAACCCAGGCGGCACAATTGGCGCAGCCCATCTTCGTGGACTTGAACAACGCCAATGTAAAAGGCTGTTTTGTTGGAACTCCCCAAGCCACCGTGAAAGTAGAGCCGGTTGGACCGGCCTCGCCAGAGGCGCCCATTGTGTACGTGGGGCTGGGTTTGAAGCGTGCCGACGGCACCCAAACTGTGTTGCATGATCAAGTTACGCCTTTGAAAGGTTATGGAGAAAAGTCCATTGAGTTGCCAGGCATTTCAGTGCAACTGAAAGAGGGCGATTCACTGACCTTGACCATCCAGGGGTTCAGTCCAGTGTTTGTGACCAGTTTCAATCGCCTGCCTGTACCTGTCACAGTCAGCGCGAGTGTGGCTTTGCCCAACGCAGTGCAAGACCCGACGGGTTTTTGTAGTTTGTGATCAAAAAGGCGCACCGTTCTACACAGAATGGTGCGCTGCACTAGTTGGGTGCCAGCCCTTCCATTCAATACTTCTCCATTTCACCGGAATCAGCCTCTTTGTGGTGCAAAACCACACTGAATTGGCTGGCACGTCCCTTGCATTAGCAAGGTCGTAGGTCGTCAACGGCGGCGATCTGCAGGTGGATTGACAGGTCTCCCGCGGTTGTGAAAGCGACCAAGGGAGTTGGACAACGGCGTCCGTGCTGCTTCGTGCAGCCGGGGGCCGTTTTTTTTTGGGTAAATTGGGATTAATAGTATGCTGATGTCCGTCAAAAAACAGAAGCTGGTGGTAATTGGTAACGGCATGGCCGGTATCCGGGTGGTCGAGGAGTTGATCAAGCTCGCCCCTGAATTGTATGAAATCACCGTGTTTGGCGCCGAGCCACATCCCAACTACAACCGGATCATGCTTTCGCCTGTATTGGCTGGAGAGCAGAAATTCGATGAAATCGTGCTCAATGACTGGGACTGGTATACCAGCAACAACATCACACTGCACGTGGGGCGTGAGGTCACCGAAATCGATCGTGTAAAGCGCTTGGTGAAATGTGCAGACGGCACTAGTGCACCTTATGATCGCCTTCTATTGGCCACAGGATCCAACTCTTTCATTCTCCCTGTGCCGGGTTCAACCTTGCCTGGCGTAATCGGTTATCGTGATATTGCCGATACCGAGGCCATGTTGGACGCCGCCAAGCACTACAAAAAAGCCGTCGTGATCGGTGGCGGTTTGTTGGGCTTGGAAGCCGCCAATGGTTTGGCCATTCAGGGCATGGACGTGAGTGTGGTGCATTTGCCCACCTGGTTAATGGAACGCCAACTTGACCCCACTGCGGCAGGCCTGTTGCAGAAAAGTCTTGAAACCAAAGGCCTGAAATTTTTGCTGGCTAAAAATACCAAGGCACTGCATGCGGGGCCTGACGGTCGAGTCGCCAAGATTGAATTTGCCGACGGGGAGGTACACGATGCCGACCTGGTTGTGATGGCCGTGGGTATTCGTCCGAACGACAAGCTGGCTGCCAGCAGTGGATTGCACTGCAACCGCGGTGTAGTGGTCAACGACACCATGCAAACCATCACCGATCCAAAAATTTACTCCGTGGGCGAATGTGCCAGCCACCGTGGTGTTGCTTACGGTTTGGTTGCACCTTTGTTTGAACAGGCCAAAGTGTGCGCCAACCACTTGGCGCAGTTCGGCATTGGCCGTTACGAGGGTTCAGTTACCTCAACCAAGCTGAAGGTCACGGGTGTTGATCTGTTCTCCGCGGGCAACTTCATGGGTGGAGAAGGATTTGAGGAATTGCTGCTCTCCGACCCCATTGGTGGAGTTTACAAAAAACTGGTGATCAAGGAAGACAAACTGGTGGGCGCCTGCCTTTACGGTGACACAGTCGACGGCTCCTGGTATTTCAAGTTGATGCGTGAAGGCAAAGCCATCAAGGAAATCCGGGACAAGCTGATGTTCGGCCAGAACAATATCGGCGATACAGGTCACGAAGGACAAAGCCAAGCCAGCAAAATGGCAGACAGCGATGAGGTGTGTGGCTGTAATGGCGTGTGTAAAGGCACCATTGTGCAGGCCATTAAAACCAAAGGTTTGTTCACCATTGAAGAAGTGCGCAAGCACACCAAGGCCAGTGCGAGCTGTGGTTCGTGCACTGGTTTGTGCGAGCAAATTTTGATGAGCACGGCGGGCGCTGATTACTCTGCCACGCCGAAAACAAAACCCATGTGTGGCTGTACTGACCACGGGCATCAAGTGGTTCGCGATGCGATTTTCAAGCACCACTTCACCACCAAGGAAGAAGTGTTTGCTGCCATGAACTGGCGCACACCCAATGGCTGCGCGACTTGCCGCCCCGCCGTGAATTATTACCTGATCAGCTCGTGGCCTGGCGAGGCGGTGGACGATCCGCAAAGCCGTTTCATCAATGAACGCGCGCACGCCAACATTCAGAAAGACAAAACCTATTCGGTGGTGCCACGCATGTGGGGTGGAGAAACCACTGCGGCGGAACTGCGCCGCATCGCCGATGTGGTCGACAAGTACAACATTCCCACCGTGAAGGTAACAGGTGGTCAGCGCATCGATTTGCTGGGTGTCAAAAAAGAAGATTTGCAGAATGTGTGGAAAGACCTGGACATGCCTAGCGGTCACGCTTATGCCAAGGGTTTGCGCACCGTAAAAACCTGTGTGGGCAGCGAATGGTGCCGCTTTGGCACGCAAGACAGCACGCAAATGGGCAAAGACCTTGAACGCGGTTTGTTCAAAATGTACGCGCCCCACAAAGTGAAGCTGGCCGTGTCGGGTTGCCCGCGAAACTGCGCAGAGAGTGGCATCAAAGATGTGGGCGTCATCGGCGTGGATTCTGGCTGGGAAATTTATGTGGGTGGCAACGGCGGCATTAAAACCGAAGTGGCCCAGTTTCTCTGTCGCGTTAAAACCTCTGATGAAGTGATGGCTGTGAGCGGTGCTTTCCTGCAGTTGTACCGAAAAGAAGGTTGGTACCTCGAGCGCACGGTGCATTACCTGGAACGTGTCGGTCTTGATCATGTAAAAGCCAAAGTGATTGACGATGTTGCCAATCGCAACGCCTTGTGGGCTGAACTTCAGGCCGCGCTGGCCATTGAGGAAGACCCGTGGCACAAGCCCAAGGAAGCACAGGTTGATTTGCGCCAGTTCATTCCAATCAAACTGGCGGAGGTGGTCTAATGTCGGCTTCACTACTTAAGGAACGGAAGGAAATTCAAATGGAATGGATCGACATTTGCGCCGTGGAAGACATCCCTGTATTGGGGTCACGCATCGTGCGCCGCCCCACTGGGCAAGACATTGCAATATTTCGAAACAGCGAAGAACAGGTGTTTGCCTTGCTGGATGAATGTCCACACAAAAAAGGCCCCTTGAGCCAGGGCATCGTTCATGGCACCACGGTCACTTGTCCTCTGCACAATTGGCAAATTGGTTTGGCCGATGGCTGCGCACGCGAACCCGATGAAGGCTGCACCGCCAAATTCACGGTGCAGGTGGTTGATGGCCGCGTGCATTTGAAAGCCAGTGAAGTGAAAAACCACGGTATTTAATTTTTCGGAATTACTGCTCAATGACCGAACTGCTGCAATCCATTCAAAGCACCAAAACAACCTGTCCCTATTGTGGTGTGGGTTGTGGTGTCGTGGTGCGCACGCAAGGCGGGAAAATCATTGACGTAAAGGGCGATGAAACGCACCCGGCCAACCTGGGTAAATTGTGCAGTAAGGGCAGCAAACTGGCTGAAACTGCAACCGCAAATGTGTACGGGCAAGTTCGGGCCAATCAGCCTTTGCTGCGCATTCAGCGCGACCAGCGAGTGGCGCCCACTGACTGGAACACCGCGCTTGATTTCACCGCACGCGAATTTGCAAGGTTGATTGCCACGTATGGACCCGACAGCGTCGGCTTTTACATCAGCGGGCAACTGCTGACTGAAGATTATTATGTGTTCAACAAACTCGCCAAGGGTTTGATCGGCACCAACAACATCGACACCAATTCACGCTTGTGCATGAGCAGCGCCGTGAGCGGTTACAAACGCACGCTGGGTGCAGACGCACCGCCCTGCAATTACGATGATTTGACCTTGGCTGATTGCGTGTTCATTGCCGGTTCCAACATGGCGTATGCGCACCCAGTGGCTTACCGCAGGCTTGAAGCCGCGCGGGCTGCCAACCCCGGTCACAAACTGATTGTGGTTGACCCCCGCGCAACCGACACCGCGCTGATGGCTGATTTGCATCTGAAAATTCAGCCAGGCACCGACGTGATGTTGTTCAACGCCATGTTGCACGTGATGATGCAAAACGGTTGGCTTGACATGGCCTACATCAACAAACACACAGAGGGCTTTGATGCCGTGGCCAAGGGTGTAGTCGATTACACCCCCAAGCTGGCTGCCAGCGTGTGTGGAGTTCCCGAGGCAGACATTGTATTGGCTGCCACCTGGTTCGCCCAAAGCAACAGGACACTCTCCCTGTATTGCCAAGGGTTGAACCAGGCCACCACGGGAACTGATAAAAATACCGCGCTGATTGCCCTGCATTTGGCCACAGGGCAAATTGGCAAAGAAGGTTCCGGCCCGTTTTCGCTGACGGGGCAACCCAACGCAATGGGTGGTCGCGAGGTCGGCGGCTTGTCCACTTTGTTGCCCGCGCACCGCGAATTGAACAACCCCGCCCATGTTGCAGAGGTGGCGAAGTTCTGGGGCGTGAAGCAAATCAGTGCAACACCGGGTGCCAGTGCAGTTGAAATGTTTGATCAACTGGAACAAGGCAAAATAAAAGCCGTGTGGGTGGCGTGTACCAACCCGGCGCATTCATTGCCCAATTCGCAAAAAGTGGCGCGTGCCTTGCAAAACGCTGAATTGGTGGTGGTGCAAGACGCTTACCTCACGCCTGCCACCGTTCAGTATGCCGATGTTTTATTGCCGGCTACCACCTGGGGGGAAAAGGAAGGTACGGTCACCAACAGCGAAAGGCGAATCAGCCGCGTGCGGCCGGCCACGACTGCTTATGCGGATTCAAAAAACGACTGGCAAATCGTGGTGGAGTTTGCAAAACGCCTAGAAGTTGAATTGCAAAAACTGGGTGTTGAAAGCCCACGCGTGCCGGGTGGCGCTGAAGCTTTTATGCCCTACACCAGCACCGAAGAAATTTTCAACGAGCATCGCGAAACCACGCGAGGCCGTGATCTCGACATTACTGGTTTGAGTTATGCAACCTTGGAAACCATGGGCCCGCAACAATGGCCCATGCCTGAAGGCGCAGCCCAGGGCAAAACACGCCTGTACGAGGACGGGGTCTACCCCACCACTTCAGGCAAGGCCAAGTTTGTATTTGCCAATTATGAACCCGTGGCCGAAGAGGCTGATGCACGCTTCCCATGGCGCTTGAACACCGGGCGCCTGCGTGATCAATGGCATGGTGCTAGCCGCACAGGTACTTTGGCCGAATTTTTTTCGCACGAAGCCGAGCCAGTGATTGCCTTGCATCCGGCCGATTTCAAGCGCCTGAATTTGAAACCCAACGGATGGGTGTCGGTGAAGTCTCGCCGTGCCACCATTACGTTGCGTGCGAAAGAAGACGAATCGGTTGCACGCAACCAGGCCGTGTTGCCCATGCATTGGGGGCCAGAGTTTTTTGGTGGAAAGTCGGGTGTTGGTGGCGTGAATGCGCTCACCACAGAGGCCTTTGATCCGTATTCCAAGCAGCCTGAACTAAAGCATTCCGCTGTGCATATTCAACGCGCTCATTTGCCCTGGCAAGTGGTGGTGTTTGTGCACAGTGAACACTGGTTAAGTCTGTGGCAAAAAGCCCGAGCGCTGTACTCGGAATTTGACGCGGCAGTGTGCGTACCCGTCGGCCGTGAACAAACCGGTGTGCTGTTTCGTGCAGCCAGTGCGCAGGCACCGGGTAAGGAGATTGTTGAGCGTTTGCAAGCTTTGTTTGAATGCGAGGGTGGCGACGTCATGGTGTATTCCGATCCGAGAACCAACGCACAGCGGCGAATCGGTGTGAAGTTACAAGCTACACCCCAAGGTCAAAAAGCCATGCTGAGCAAGGTGTTCTTGGCGGGTAATATCGAATCCGAGGCGTGGTTGAGAAATTATTTTGATCAACAACTGGATGTCATGCCCCTGCGCAGTTTTCTTTTGGCTCCAGCAAGCCAGCCACCTGGGGTACACACCGAAGCAGTGCGCATGGTGTGCAACTGTGTGGGTGTTTCTGAACAGGCCATACAGGCCGGAATTGCGATTGCCTGCGCAAAAAGTTCTGGTGTAAACCCATTTGACGATGAAAATGAAGTGCTCACTGGTTTACAGGCCAACCTGAAATGCGGCACGCAATGTGGTTCCTGTGTGCCTGAAATTCGGAAACTGATTCGCGCACAGGCCAGCCTTGCTACAATAGCGCCTTGAGTTTCTCTTGAGCCGACATGCCCAATTCCATCCAAACTGGCAATTTTTCCTGCGCACCATTCATTAAAGAAATTGGTCGCGGGAAGGACGGTGCTCGTGGCTTGCCCCTTGATCAAGCCAAAACCCTGTTTTCAGCCATTTTGCGCGGTGAGGTGTCCGATTTTGAACTGGGCGCGGTGCTGATTGCATTGCGGGTCAAGGGCGAAAGCCACGACGAGTTGATCGGTTTTTTGCAAGCCATCGCCGAACACTGGCCCGACGAGAGCCATTCGCCGCATTTTCACACCCTGCAAGCGCTCAACGCGCGATCCCGAGCCGAGGGCAAACCTGTCATTGTGATTCCCAGCTACAACGGTGCACGACGCAAGCCCAACTTTACCCCGCTGTTGGCGGGCCTTTTGGCGCAGCGCGGCTACCCTGTACTGGTTCATGGCTTGCAAAGTGACTTCACCGGGCGAGTGACCAGTGCAGAGGTATTTGCTCACTTGAACTGGAACGCAGTGGACCTGTCTCATCCTGCTCCAGTGTACTTGCCCATGGCGCAAATTTACCCGCGTATTGAAACCTTGTTGCAAACCCGCAAAATGCTGGGCGTTCGCAGTTGCACGCACACGCTGGTCAAGCTGATTGTGCCCAGTGCGTTTGCAGATGCTTTGCTGGTGACCAGTTATACCCACCCGGAATTCTGGACTTTACAGCGTGAGGTGCTCTGCGCTACTGGTCACACTGCACTGGTGTTGCGCGGCCACGAAGGCGAACCGGTGGCTGCACCCTACCGCAGCCCTCGTATGGATGGCGTGAAAGCCGGTCGCACCTGGTGTATTTCCGAGCCCGAAAACCTGTTCACCGAGCAGCCTGATCCCCACCCCGACATCGACGCAGAATCAACCGCGCGCTTGATTGAAATGTGGCTGAACAATCCGCAGGAAATGCCGCATGGTTTTGCGCGACAACTGGATGCGATTGAGGCAATACACCGCGCAGCAAGCCATGCAGCAGTTTGATGTGATCGTAATTGGAGCCGGTGCTGCTGGACTGATGTGTGCCGCACAGGCCGGGCAGGGTGGTTTGCGGGTCGCCTTGTTGGACCACAGCGAAAAACTGGCCGAAAAGATTCGAATCAGTGGTGGCGGGCGTTGCAATTTCACCAACATGAATGTGTCTGAGGGCAATTTCATTTCGGAAAACCCAAAGTTTGCGCGCGCTGCCTTGATGCGTTACACACCCGCCAATTTCATTGGATTGGTCGAGCAATACAACATACCATTCCATGAAAAGCACAAAGGTCAGTTGTTTTGTGACCGCAAAAGCGATGACATCATCGACATGTTGGCGGCTGAATGCAATGCCGGCAAAGTGAAATGGTTTCGACCGCACAGCGTGAACCTCGTTGAGCACGATGGCAGCTACTTCAAATTGACCACCACGGCAGGTGCCCTGCAGGCTCGCAATGTGGTGGTGGCCACAGGTGGTTTGCCCGTGCCCAAGATAGGCGCCACTGATTTTGGTCTGAAGTTGGCCAAGCAGTTTGGCCATGCGCTGGTGGATCAAAGGCCGGCACTGGTGCCGCTGACCTTTGATTCTGCCCAGTGGGAGCCCTTTGTTGAATTGGCAGGGGTTGCGTTGCCGGTGTACAGCCGCGGTAGCGACCCCCACGCCCCCTGGTTTAATGAAGACTTGTTGTTTACCCACCGGGGCTTGAGTGGCCCTGCCGTGCTGCAGGCCTCTACTTACTGGAATCCGGGCAAGCCAATTACGCTGAACCTGGCTGGCCGGCAAACCGACGCAGCGGCGCTACAAACCGATTTGTTACAGGCCACGCTGGGTGCGAAAGCCAATGCCGAAAACTGGTTTGCAGCGCAAGTGCCACATTGGCCCAAGCGTTTGGCACAAGCCTGGTTGAAGAAGCCTGAACTGCAGACCATTGCTGGTCGCAAGGTGGCCGAGTTGGGTAAAAAGCAGTTGGGCCCGCTGGCGCAGCTAATTGCAGCCTGGCAGCTGGTGCCCAGTGGCACCGAAGGTTACAAAAAAGCCGAAGTGATGCGCGGCGGGGTTAGCACCGCTGATTTGCAAGCTAAAACCCTCGAGTCGCGCAAAATTCCAGGCCTGTACTTCATTGGAGAGGTGGTGGATGTCACAGGCTGGTTGGGTGGCTACAACTTCCAGTGGGCTTGGGCCAGTGGCTACACCGCAGCCCATGCGATATTGGGCCAAAAATAGTTGAAAATCCTTGAGAAAACCGGCTTTCGCATGGTACTATCTCGGTCTTTGCCAGATTCTTGGCGGTAACTCTTTGCTCTAACGCATTGGGTTTTGCATAAAACCATGTGCAAAATCAATGGGTTAAGGGTTTGAAAGATCTGAAAAACAATTTACGAACACCCGATTGGAGCCATATGCCAAACGTTCGCGTTAAAGAAAACGAGCCATTTGAAGTAGCCCTGCGTCGCTTCAAGCGCACAATTGAAAAGACAGGTCTGTTGACTGAACTGCGTTCACGCGAGTTCTATGAAAAGCCAACTGCTGAGCGTAAGCGCCTGAAAGCCGCTGCCGTGAAGCGTCACTACAAGCGCCTGCGCAGCCAGATGTTGCCCAAGAAAATGTATTGATTCGTTTGGTATGTCACTGAAAGCGCAAATTCTTGAAGACATCAAGCAGGCCATGAAGGCCCGCGAGCAAGCAAAACTCGCAACGCTTCGAATGCTCTCAGCGGCAATCAAACAAAAAGAGGTCGACGAACGCGTCGAACTCGACGATGGGGCCATTCTTGCCATCATCGAAAAGCAAATCAAGCAACGAAACGAAGCCGCCATCCAGTTTGAGCAGGGTGGTCGGCCAGAGTCGGCTGAGGCTGAAAAAGCCGAAGCTGCAGTTTTGGCATCTTATCTCCCCGCGCAATTGTCTGAAGCTGAAGTGGTGGCAGAAATACAGGCCATTGTTCAGGCTGTGGGCGCAACCGGTCCGCAAGACATGGGCAAAGTCATGGGCGCAGTGAAAGCCAAGTTGGCCGGAAAGGCTGACATGAGCAAAGTATCCGGGTTGGTCAAGGCCGCTTTGACCAAATAAGCGGGCCCATCGCAAGCCAACTGCTCGTTTCCTCCCCTTTGGGTTTGTTATTCTAGAAGTCGGGCCTTCGGCTCTGATTTTTCTGCATGTGAATTCACCCAAACTGCATGATTCCTCAAAGCTTTATTGATGACTTACTCTACCGCCTCGACATTGCCGATGTGGTGGGACGTTATGTGCAATTAAAAGCAGCCGGGGCTAACTTGCAGGGCTTGTGTCCGTTCCACAACGAGAAATCTCCATCATTCACGGTCAGTCCGTCCAAGCAGTTCTATCACTGTTTTGGTTGTGGTGCACATGGCAATGCAGTGGGGTTTGTGATGGAGCACCTTGGCCTTACCTTCCCCGAAGCCGTTGAAAACCTGGCTGGTAATCTGGGCCTTGAGGTGCCTTATGAAAAAGGCATGGATGTTCCGGCTGAAGTGCGTTCTGAGCGGGAAGAGTTGGTGGAGTTGCTGACGCGCGCCGCCAACTACTACAAAGGCCAGTTGAAAAAAAGCCCGGTGGCGATTGATTACCTGAAGAACCGCGGATTGACGGGGCAAGTAGCTGCCCGCTACGGCATGGGTTATGCCCCCGATGGGTATCAAAACCTTGAGACGGTGGTTGAAAATTACGCCAGCAATACCCAGCTCGATTTGGCCGGGTTGACCAAGATCAGCGACAGCAATCGCAGATACGACGCGTTTCGAGGTCGAATCATGTTTCCGATTCGCAATGCCAAGGGGCAGGTGATCGGGTTTGGTGGTCGTGTACTGGGTGACGAAAAACCCAAATACCTGAACAGCCCTGAAACGCCTGTGTTCTCAAAAGGGCATGAGGTGTACGGTTTGTTCGAGGCGCGTCAGGCCATTCACAAAATGGGCTACGCCTTGGTGACCGAGGGTTACATGGATGTGGTGGCTCTGGCGCAATGGGGTTTCGAGAACGCGGTGGCCACGCTGGGTACAGCAGTCACGCCTGATCACGTGTTGAAATTATTCAAACAAACCGATCGGCTGGTGTTTGCCTTTGATGGTGACGGTGCTGGTCAGAAAGCAGCCTGGCGTGCTTTGCAGGCCTGCTTGCCACATGTCAGTGAAAACAAGCGGGCGGATTTCATTTTCCTGCCCGCCGAGCATGACCCTGACTCATTTATTCGAACCGAAGGTCCAGACGGCTTCGAGGCCATGGTGGCGCAAGCTGCCTCTTTGTCCGAGTTTTTGACACGTTACCTGGAGCGAAACTACCCTTTGCAACAAATTGAGGGCAGTGCGGCAGCCATTTCATTTCTAAAGCCTTTGATTGTGCAGATGCAGCCCACTGTCTACAGGTCTTCGCTGTTGCGTGCATTGGCGAATTTGCTGGGTGCGACACCCATGGAGCTTAGTCGCCACCTTGGTTTGAAAAGCCGTGAGGGTGGGGGTGATTACTTTTCGCCGAAAAACAAGGGGCAATTTCAAGGCGGGCAGCAAAGCGGTCCGCAGGGTCAGTTTTCTGGCAAAAAATTGGGTAAGCGGTTCGGAAAGTTTGAGGATGAGTCGCTTCAAAACAATTGGGGGCCAAGGCCCACGGCAAAATCACCATTGTTGAGCCTGGCTGCGCGGGTTATTCGGGCGCCCCAACATGTCGAGCTGTGCAACACATTGCTTGAGCTCTACGAGCGGGAGAAAAACCCTGCCGCAGAGGTGCACAGTTTTGTCCATTTGCTTGAAAAGATCAGAAATGACCCCAACTTGCTTGAAGCGAGGCTTCAGCATGCCTTCAACGACGAAGTGCATCAAAACTGGGTTAACTCGGTTCTCAAAGAGGCGCGCAGTTTGGATGATTCCCTCGATTTTGAAACCGAGTTGCGTTCTGGCGTGTATCAATGTAGCGAGCTTTGGTTTAAGGCTGAGCTGGAGCGGCTAAGCGCTGAAATGCCCACCCAGGGGGAGCAGCTGCGTTGGTATCACGAGTGTATGCAACGCTTCCAAGAATTAAAACAAAAGCGAGTTAATCAGTTATAATTAAGGGTTACGGTGCAGCTTTTGCATCTTTTTGTAGTGCGCATTTGCGCGCTGAGTGGCTGTTATTGAGTTGTTCAGGGAATGAATGTTCAAAATACTCAACATTTTTTCAAAAACACAGGAACAGAAAGCCAAATCCGGCCACAAAACCAAGTCTGCGAAGTCACAAGCCGTGAGTTCTCAGCAAACCGATACACACACACAGATTCCTGGTGGCCAAAAGCCGGAGAAGGAATCCTCCACTAAGGCATCCAAACGCAAGGGAGCGTCGTCAATGGCAGGGAAGAAGGTTTCTCCTCAAAAGGCAACTGTAAAAGAAGCGAAAGTAAACACCGTGGTTAAGAAGACAGAATCCAAGAAAACAGCACCTGTTGCTGAAAAGCCTGTGAGCAAGAAAGCCGCTGCGCCCGCACCCGCACCTGTTGTGGCCGAAGAAAAGCCCAAACGTGGTCGCAAGCCCAAAGTGGTTGAGGCAGTGGCTGAGCCCGTGGCCAAGGCAGCCAAGCCAGTGGCCAAAGCAGCCGCCAAACCGGCCAAGGTTGCCGAGCCTGTAGCGGTAGAGGAAGCACAGCCCAAGAAACGTGGTCGCAAACCCAAGGTGGTGGAACAGGCGGCGCCTGCACCATCCGCAGAGGCCCCCAAAGGGCGCGGACGCCCGCCCAAAGCTGGCAAGCCCAAGGCTGAAGAAGAGGATGACGAGGATATCGATTCCGGTGCAGACGCATCGCTCGATTCCGACGACGTGCCTGAAGACGACGATTCTGATGCCAAAAAAGCCGACCTGGTGATCATGCCCAAGCGTGGTCGTGGCTCCAAGGCCAAAGACAAAGCGCTGATCAACTCGGCTTACCTCAGCTCGGCCAACGCCACAGTTGAAGAACTCGAATTGCGCCGCAACCAGCTTAAAACCCTGATCAAAATGGGTAAAGAGCGCGGCTACCTGACCTTTGCTGAAATCAACGACCACTTGCCTGACGATGTAACCGACGGCGAAGTGATCGAAGCCATGGTCAGCACCTTCCACGACATGGGTATCACTGTTTACGAACAGGCCCCTGACGCTGAAGCCTTGTTGATGAACGACAACGCACCCGTGGGCACTTCTGCTGAAGACGCAGAAGAAGAAGCTGAAGCCGCGTTGAGCAACGTTGACTCTGAATTTGGCCGCACCACCGACCCAGTTCGCATGTACATGCGTGAAATGGGTACGGTGGAGTTGCTGACCCGTGAAGGCGAGATTGAAATTGCCAAGCGAATTGAAGCCGGCCTGAAAGACATGGTGCAGGCGATTTCGGCTTGCCCGGCGATCGTCGAAGACGTGGTGGGCCTCGGCCAGCGCATCGCTGAAGGTTTGTCGACAGTAGATGAGGTGGTGGACGGCATTGTTGACGACTCCATGACCGATGACATGGTTGAAGCGGCTGCCCCTGAAGAGGTCAGCGACGACGAAGACAGCGATGACGAAGAAGAAGGCAATGACGGTGGCACCACCTCCGGCATGTCGGCTCGCCAGCTGGAAGAACTCAAGAAGAATTCTCTGGTGGTTTTCGCTGAAATTGAAAAGCAGTTTGCCAAGCTGAAAAAAGCACGTGCAGATGGTGGCTACAATTCTGCGGCCTACAAAAAAGCCAAGGAAGCGATTGCCGAACAGTTCATGAAAATTCGCTTCACGGCCAAGCAGGTTGAGCGCCTGTGCAGCATTTTGCGAGAGCAAGTGGACAGTGTCCGCAAGATTGAACGTGAAATTTACGACATTGCCGTGAACCGCGTTGGCGTACCCCGCGAGCAGTTCCTCGACAAGTTCCGTGGTCATGAAGTGGAAGCGGCCTGGGTGGATACATTCAGCGCATCCAATGCGGCTTGGGCTGAAACCTGGGCGCGTAATATTCCCGCGATCAACGAATTGCAGCAGAAGCTGGTCGCCATTCAAGACGCTGTTTCTTTGCCCTTGAATGACCTGCGCGCGATCAACAAACAAATGGTGTCTGGTGAAAACCGTGCCCGTTTGGCCAAGCGTGAAATGATCGAGGCCAACTTGCGTCTGGTGATTTCGATTGCCAAGAAGTACACCAACCGTGGCCTGCAATTCCTCGATTTGATCCAGGAAGGCAACGTGGGCTTGATGAAGGCGGTGGACAAGTTTGAATACCGCCGTGGCTACAAGTTCTCAACCTATGCCACCTGGTGGATCCGCCAGGCCATTACGCGCTCTATTGCTGACCAGGCACGCACCATTCGTATTCCGGTGCACATGATCGAAACCATCAACAAGATGAACCGTATCAGCCGTCAAATTCTGCAGGAAACCGGTATTGAGCCCGATCCAGCGACCTTGGCCGAGCGCATGGAAATGCCCGAGGAAAAGATTCGCAAGATTCTGAAAATCGCGAAAGAACCCATTTCGATGGAAACACCGATTGGTGACGACGACGATTCTCACTTGGGCGATTTCATCGAAGACAACCACACTTTGGCCCCGCAAGACGCCGCACAGTACAGCAGCCTGCGCTTTGTGACCAAAGATGTGCTCGATTCGCTGACCCCACGCGAGGCGAAAGTGCTGCGTATGCGTTTTGGCATTGAGATGAGCACCGACCACACGCTGGAAGAAGTGGGCAAACAGTTTGATGTAACCCGTGAGCGGATTCGTCAAATTGAGGCCAAGGCACTTCGCAAGCTGCGTCACCCCAGCCGCTCAGACAAGCTGAAAAGCTTCCTGGAAGGCGAATAAAGCTTTTGAAAGGTAAAGTGGGGCTGTAGCTCAGCGGTTAGAGCAGAGGACTCATAATCCTTTGGTCGAGGGTTCGAACCCCTCCGGCCCTACCAGTAAAAACAAGGACTTAGAGGTGAACAGCCCCTAAGTCCTTTTGTTTTCAAACCTTGATCAGCAGGGCGTTGAATTCTCGGATCACTTGCGTAAATGCATCTGCATGCAATGTTTCCAGGCGATGTGCCCGAAGTTTCGCAACATGCTCAAAGGTAAGCGGTTCCGCTTCAATCACACCCATGGTCCAGTTGTCGAACATGCGTTCTTTCATTGGAGAGATTTGAATGATTCGGCTGTCAGTGTGCCGCTTGTCGTCCAGAATTTTCATGTAGGTGCGCAACACGATTTGCTCTGGCCCCTCCAACACTTGCATGAACATGCCGCCACCGTGAACCAACACGCCGGTGATGTCCGCAGCTTTGTTGTTTTTCCTGGAGGTCAGCAAAATTTCCTTCAGTACTTCTTCACTGAAATCGGACTTGGCCTGGCTGCAATATAAAAGACGAATCATGTGCAGCACTCCGGGTGGGTTGGGGATTTCGCGATTGGATTGGACCATGTTAGAAGGTTGATTTGATTGCGCGTCCAGAGAGCATGTGGGTGATTTGGGTGGCAATTCTCGCTTTACCCGCTTTGGATGGGTGATGACTTCGTGGTTTTCCGACAGGTTGTCAGATGAAACCTTGCTGCCATTTTCCAGTGTGTCTGATTTATATCGGGAATCGTTCTAAGTATCTTTCTGTCTTTCCACCCTGAAAACCCATCCTCAGCATCACCATGATTTCTGGCAAAAAACCCCCGATTGCCTTCACCATGCCCGATCCCAAGAAGGCGGATGCACTGGCTGCATCGCGCCCGCCAGAGGTGAAAACGGCCGCGGACCGGGATGGGGCCAGTGTGGTGGTGTCGATTTCAAGGCCCAGGGGTACAATGTTGGTCGACAGCACTACCCCATTTGATGCGGACAAAGTGGAAATGATTCGCCGTCAGCTCAGTGAGGGGGGCTTGAAAATTGATGCCAATATTGTGGCTGATCGTATGATTAACGATCAAAAAGCGCTCTTGGGTGGGTAAATTTTTAAAAGTGTTCACTTAAATTTGGTTTTTAGCTGTTTTTAAAAAATTCCATATAAATCAATTATTTGTGTGTAATTATGAGTGTACAGTTGTACTCTTCTGACACTTTATTCTAGTTTTTTCAGCAAAATACCTTGCAAAAAAGGGGCGTTTTTCTGTACATTTGTGCACATATGTTCACTAATGTGGAAAACGCCATGAGAACCAACAGCCAACTGTCCAACAAAGTCGTTCGCGGACTCTCCAGAATTCTGGGCCAGGAATTCGTGACTTTCTGGCTGGAGCAAGCCGGCAGCACAGTGTCAACCGATCGTTGTTTGGCCGAGGTGGTGCGTATTGACCGTGAAACTGCCGATGCAGTCAGTCTGTGGTTGCGCCCCAATGCCTTGTTCAAAGGTTTCGAGGCTGGCCAACACGTCAACTTGAGCGTGACGATTGATGATGTAGTGCACACCCGTTCTTACAGTTTCAGCAGCGCGCCGTTGGCCACTGGCCTTGTGCGCTTGACCATCAAGCAGACCCCGACCGGCCTGGTGTCACGTTATGCCGTGAATCAGCTTGAAGTGGGCGCTGTGGTGGAACTGGGCGATGTGTTTGGCGACATGACCCTTGCTCACACCCAGCCAAATCTGAACGCCGAACGCCCCACCATGTTGCTGTTGGCGGCCGGTAGCGGTATTACCCCAATGATCAGCCTGATTGAAGAACTGCAAGCCAAGGGTTGGCCCGCCGATGTCACCCTGATGAGCTGGGCGCGCCACCCGGAAGATGTACTGTTTGATGCGTTGCTGAAGGCCAAAACCAACGAACACTTCAAGTATGTACGCTTGCTGGAAAGTGGTGCGAATGTGGCTGAAGGTGATTTGGTAGGCCGCCCCAGTGCTGAGCAGTTTGCTGCCGTCGCAGGCACCTTGGACAACACTGACGTTTACGCTTGCGGCCCTGATGGTTTCATGACTGCGCTGCGCGGCATTTTGGGTGACGCGCCCAAGAGCTTCCACGCCGAATCATTTACCCCCATGGCCTTGAGCATTGACGAGAACGCCGAGGTCAAAACATTCACTGTGACCCTGACCAAAAGCAATCGCATTCTTGAGGTGAGCAACAACAAGCCACTGCTGAAGGCACTGCAAGAGCAGGGCATTAACCCCCCACACGGTTGTGGCATGGGCATTTGCAACACCTGTTCATGCGAAAAGCTGACAGGCACCACCCAAAACATGCAGAACAAATCGGTGTGCGGCACCAACAACACGGCGCTGCGTTTGTGTATCAACGCCGCCCAAGGCCCGGTTTCACTGGACCTGTAAAAGCAAAACCTAAAAATACTGGAGCAAATCATGAGAAAAGCCGACCGCAAATTGAGCCCCGCTGAACTGGAACAGTTTGGTGCCGAGATTGAAGCGATTCGCCAGAAGCATTTGGCCGACGTGGGCGAACGTGATGCCAAGTACATCACCAAAATTGAAAAGGCCGTGCGCTACACCGAAATCGCAGGCCGTGGTTTGTTGATGGCTGGTATTTTCCCACCAGCATTCATTCTGGGTACCTTGACTTTGGGCGTGTCGAAAATTCTGGAAAACATGGAGCTGGGCCACAATGTGATGCATGGCCAATACGACTTCATGCAAAACAAGCGTCTGATGGGCCAAACCTATGAGTGGGACACTTGGTGTACCAGCGACAATTGGCGCTACAGCCACAACTATCGCCACCACACTTACACCAATGTGTTGGGTGAAGACCACGACATCGGTTACGGCGTGCTGCGCCTGTTCCCTGAGCAAAAATGGGAGCCCCGTTTTTTGTTGAATATTCCGATGATGGCGCTGCTGGCCACCTTCTTTGAAAACCTGTTGGCTTTGCAAACGCTTGAGCTTGAAAAAGTGATCAGCGGTGAAAAAACGCTGAAGGAAACCAAAGACCGCGCCATTCCCACTTTCAAGAAAGCCGGTCGGCAAATTGCGAAAGACTATGTGTTCTTCCCACTGTTGGCTGGCCCATTCTTTTTGCCAGTGTTGGCAGGCAACTTCTTGGCGAACATCATTCGCAATTACTGGACTTTCACGATTATTTTCTGTGGTCACTTCACGGCTGATTCTGAAGTGTTCGACAAGTCAATTATTGATGGTGAATCGCAAGCCCATTGGTATCTGCGGCAGTTGAAAGGTTCGTCAAACCTGACCGGTGGCAAACTGTTTCACATCATGTCTGGCAACTTGAGTCACCAGATTGAACACCACCTGTTCCCCGAAGTACCTGCGCATCGCTACGCTGAAATGTCAGTAGAGGTGCAGGAAGTGTGCAAACGTTACGGCCAGCATTACAACAAGGCTTCGATTGTGAAGCAGTTTTCAACTGTGGTGGCCCGTGCATTCAAGTACAGCTTGCCAAGCTTCAAGCGCAAGAATCAAGAACCCTTGGCAGCTTGATTACCGTGAATCACGGGTTTTTGTAACCCATTGGCTGATTTCCTGCGTTAGGAACTGTGCACTCCCCAAGGGGTGCGCAGTATCCATAACAAATGAAGGAAGTCAGCCATGAAAAAACTAATTTCTATTGCCGTTTTGTCTGCAGCTGCAGCAAGCCCCGCTTTCGCTGAAGGCCCCTACCTGGGCGCCGCCTACAACAGCCTGGGAATTACCGACAGCCGTATCGGTGGAGTCGAGCTGGATGTCGACACGCTGGGTGTGGTCGGTGGCTACGAACTCAGCCCCAACCTGGCCGTAGAGGGTCGCCTGTTGACGGGTGTGGACGAAGAAAACTCGGGCGCGTTCCGTGCTGAAGTCGATTCCTACATTGGTGCCAACCTTTTGGGCAAGTTGCCTTTGAACAACCAGTTTTCGCTGTATGGCACGTTGGGCTATGGTTTTCTGGATGCCAACATCAGTGGTCCCGGCTTTAATACCAGCGACGACGATGGTGCACTCAGCTATGGCGGTGGTGTAATGTACACCGCAGGCAACGTGAATATTCGTGCCGGCTATGAAATGCTTTACGACAAAGACAACATCGAAGCCGATGGCCTGAATTTGACTGCCACTTTTGCCTTCTAAACTCAAGTAACTCGGGGGTGAGCCAGCCACGGCCACCCCTGTGTTCACGGCTTGCGACACTCCTTGAGTGTTTGATCATTCAATGTCGGGAAGAGATGGCTTTTTGTGTTTCTTCTTGGTAATTTTCTGATGTAACAAAACCCCTACACTTTTGAGGGGTCCTTTGCTCATCGAGAGTTTGAATGGTTCGAGCCGCATTTTTTCTCAGTTTATTGTTGTCATCATTTGCCGCGCATGCCGCGCCTTTGCGAATTGGGGTTTCTGAAACCCTGTTGTCTTTGCCTTTGTACGTCGCCGAGGCGAAGGGTTTTTTTCAGAAACGTGGTGTGAATGTTGAGTTTGTGCATTGCATCGGCGGTAACCGCTGCGTAAAAAACATGCTCGAGGGGCAAACTGAGTTGGCCACGGCCACGGAACTGCCCGTGGTGTTCAACAGCTTTCTGCGAAACGACTTCGCGATTTTGAGCAGTTTTGTCAGTGTTTCAAACGACTTGAAAGTATTGGCGCGCACTGATGCCAAAATTACGGAGCCTGGCAAGCTGCGTGACAAAACCCTGGGCTATGTCAAAGGTGGTGCAAGCCAATATGTGCTGGATTTGGTACTGGTTTACAACGGTATTGACCCAGACACGGTGAAACTCAAAGCGATTACCCCTGAGACGGCACTGACCGCTTTGGCCAACAAGGAGGTGGATGCACTGTGCATTTGGGAGCCATTTGCGTCTCGCATTGAGTTGGAGCTGGGGACTGATGTGCAACTGGTGCCCATTCCCAAGTTGTACACAGAAACATTCAATTTGATTGCCATGCAAAGCACTATCAAAGCCAGGCCGCAAGAACTTGAACGGATTGTGCAGGCCTTGAAGGACAGCACCCAGTTTATCCAGACTCATCCCGAGAAGGCGAAGGCCTTGGCTGCCAAGCGTTTGAGAGTACCGGTGACGCTGATTGACAAAATATTTGATGACTACCGTTTTCGCTTGAGTTTGAACCGTTCTTTACCGCGCACAATGGAGGGGCAGGGGCGCTGGGCGCAGAGGGAGGGGCATGTGCCAATCAATCTGCCTCAACCCAATTACACCAGTTTTTTATACCCGGCATTTTTGAAAACAGTCGACCCCAGCGCTGTGTCGTTTCAATAACGGGAAGTATTTAGTGCGCGTTGCTACCAAAATCAACCTGGCCATTCTCAGTACCGTGATTTGCGCGGTGGTGTTGGTGTTGGGCAATCTGTTCATTCTCAGTGAGCAATTCAAGGGCTTGGAGCAGTCGCAAAAAGCTCAAAACATCACTCGTTTGTCTTCCAGCCTGTTGGTGCTGACTCAGGAATATGTGTTGTTCAAGTCGCCTTCAGTGGCCGACGCCTGGTTACGTACCCAAGAAGAGCTTGAACGCCTGATCAAGGCCACAGTTCATCCCTCTGTGGCTCCCCAAGAGTTGTCGGACATTCAGGCTAGCCTGGCTGAACTGAAACCAATTTTCAATGAATTGAATAACACCGCAGTGCCAGGCAACAACAACGCTGCTTTTCTGGAGCGCCGCCAAAGCTTGATTGTCGAACGCCTGATTGCAGAAACCCAGGTCATTTCAGAGTTGGGTTATCAGTGGTCCACACAGGTGAATGAAGCACAAGCCAGAAACCTGAAAGGACTCACGGTCCTGGAATCGGTGGGCTTGGGTAGTTTTGTGGTGGTGATTGCCTTGTTGGTGGTGTTGATGCGCACGGGGGTGTTGAACCCATTGGCCAAGTTAAAGCGCACAGCGGATGAAATTCGAAATGGCAATGAAGATGCGGTGTGCGAGATCAACACCAACGATGAATTGGGTGACGTGTCCAAAGCCGTCAACCAGATGGCCCACAACCTGGCCCACAAAAACAAGCGCCTTCGAGAGGCCAATACACGCGTAGAAATGGCCAGCCAGGCCAAAACAGAGTTTCTGTCAAACATGAGCCATGAGATCCGCACGCCCTTGAACGGGATTGTTGGCCTCACCTATTTGCTAAAGGACACCTCGGTGTCCAGCAATCAGAAATTGTTGCTGGAAAGTCTGGAAAAAACATCGCGCAATTTGATTGATCTGGTCAGTGATGTGCTTGATATCTCCAAAATTGAAGCCGGCAGCATGGAGCTGGAATCCAAACCGTTCTCGACACTGGAGTTCATCGACAAGGTGTCAGGAATCATGGCGGGTGCTGCGGCGAACAAGCCAATCGAGTTGATTATTGATCCCCCTGGCGACATGCCGAGCGAGTTGATTGGCGACGAATTGCGCTTTCGCCAGATTGTGGTCAACCTGGTGGGCAACGCAATCAAGTTTACGCAGGCGGGGCATGTGCATTTGCAGTTGCAGGTGCTTTCCAATCAGGGGGGTGTCTGCCGATTACGCGTAGAGGTGCGGGACACTGGCGTGGGTATTTCGCCGCAAGGTCAGGCTAATCTGTTCCGGCAGTTTCACCAAGCGGATACCTCGGTTGCCAGGGAGTTTGGCGGTTCCGGCCTCGGACTGAGCCTGGTTAAAAAGCTGGTCGAATTGATGAACGGCAAATTGGGATTCTTCAGTGAGCTGGGGCATGGCAGCACCTTTTGGGCGGAACTGGAATTCGCAGTGCCTCAGGGTGCAGTGCGTTCATCGACCGTGATGGGTGACACCGTGCTCTTGGTGTCGGACAGTGAGCTTCAGACCCAGGCGTTGCTGCATGCCTGTGAGCTGGTTGGGCGCAAGTTGATTACCGTGGCCAACCTCGACGAGGCAAGCCAATTGATCGCTGACAAAACAACTGTCGCAGGCGTTTTGCTGGACTTTCCCAAGCGGCAAATCGATCGCCTCGCCTGGATTGATTTTGTCAAAGCAATGGGTTTGGTGGGTATTCCGTGTGCGGTGTTGCTGGGTAGCGATGACACCAAGCGTTTGCTGGACAAGGGCATCAACGAAATATTCAGTGCGATCTATGTGAAGCCCTTGACGCCGCTGCAACTACAAAATGCTTTTAAGAATGCCAAACCGAACTTGAACATTCGATCGAATTCTGCGCCTGCAGCGCGCGGCAAGATGAACTTGTTGATCGTGGATGACAGCGATTTGAACTTGAAGGTACTGGAAGGGATTTTGGTACGCAAGCAGGCCAATATTACCAAGGCCAACAATGGGCTGGAGGCCTTGTCATTCCTGCTGCAATACGGCCATGGCTTTGACGCGGTGGTGATGGATGTGCAGATGCCGTTGATGGATGGACTTGAGGCCACCCGTGAGCTGCGCAAACAGCCATTCAATGCAGAACTGCCCGTGATTGGTTTGACTGGTGAGGTCGGGCCGGAGGACGAGAGACGGGCACTGGACGCCGGGATGAACGCAGTACTGCACAAACCGCTTCAGCCCGAGGACCTGATGTATGTGCTCAACAAGTTGGTTAGGCCAGTGAGCGTTTGAGCGCATTGAGCCAGCTTATTTGGCGGCCACAATCCACATGTTGTCACTGGTGGGCTGTCTGTCTGCCAATCCAAACTGCACCACTTTCATGCCTTGACGAACAATCAGGGCTTCCAGGTTTTCGGGTGTGAAGTAATTCACGTGGTCAGGCAGTCGGAAACCACACCATTTCTCGGCACGAATTTTCCGGTTCCAGGAACCATAGTTTGGTACCTTGATAATGACCACACCGCCGGGTTGAAGGACCTTGGCCACACCCTGTAGCAGACCGTTGGGTTCCACTTCGTGTTCCAGAAAGGCGCTCATCAGCACGCCGGCAAAGTGGTTTTCGGGCAGCTTTTGTATGCCGTTCAAGGCATTGTCGTGCATGATGCTGCCGCCTCGGGGTTCGACCACTTCACTGGCCGCTTGGGCGAGAGCTTTGGATACCTCAATGCCATAGGGTTGGTATTTGGCGGGCAGGGTAGCCAGCAAGCCGCCAGCTGCACAGCCAATGTCCAGCACTCGGCCACCGGGAATGTATTTCTCGATGAGCTCAGGCAATTTGTTGCGCTTCAATACCTTTTGCCGAAAATGTTTGAAGGCGCGGCTTAAGCCTTGCTTGACCGGCTCGCGTTCCTCGCGTATCTGGCGTTCGGTTTCCGAGGTTTTTTCCCAGGCAAATTCTTCGCTAAGACGCTCGTAAACCGGCGCTCGTTTCAAATACACAAAATGGCATTTGTTGCATTCGATCATGGGCCATTCGCTGTTGCCATAGCTGAGTACCTGTGCGTCTTCTGCGCTGTTTTGGCAGAAGGGGCAACTGCGGGAGACAAGGCGTTGAGTGACATCCATCTGAAATTCTCGTTATGACGTAATGTAGTCGCTTAATGTTGCGAATGAACCGGTTTGATCGAAATGTGATAGCTTGGCAACCAGGCATTTTGATTGTACATCACTTGTTTTCCGAACTTGGAGGGAATGAATTTGAAACTCTTGCTGAGCTGGATTTTACACGCAGTGGCACTGATGGGTGTGGCCTACTTGCTGCCAGGTGTGGTTGTGGAGGGGTTCTGGGCCGCGTTGTGGGCGGCGTTGATTCTGGGTTTGGTGAATACCATTGTGAAGCCGGTTCTGCTGATTCTGACCCTGCCGTTGACCGTGCTTACGCTGGGCCTGTTTTACTTCATTTTGAACGGCTTGATGTTCTACTGGGTCGGTTCCATTCTGGAAGGTTTTCAGGTCAACGGTTTTTGGTGGGCCGTGTTGGCCGCTTTGTTGTATTCCCTGTTCGCTACTTTTTTAAGCTCGATCCTGTTTCAGGAAAAGGTCAGGATCGAGCGGATCTGAAACCTAGGCTTGTTGCGCCAGTTTGAACTTGCCCATGACGGTGTCCATTTGATTCGAGAGTTTTTGCAGTTCAGTGATCACTTGGTTCACTTCATGGGCCACGCCTTGGCTTTCTTCTGTCATACGTGCTATCCGTTCCACCTGCTGGGCAATCAGCGTGGATGCCGAACTTTGCTCTTTCAGGGCCTCCGTAATTTCAGTCACGGCACGTTCTGCATCGCCTGTGTGGTGGTTGATGGCCTCCATTTGCTGGTCGGCGCCCAGCGACGATTGCTGACCTGAGTGGATCATGTCAGTCCAGCCATTGACTTGCTCCACTGCAGATCGGGTTTCATTTTGAATGTCTGAAATCAAAGACGAAATGCTTTTCGTGGATTCAGCGGTTTTTTCAGCCAGCTTTCGCACTTCATCGGCCACAACTGCAAATCCGCGTCCTTGTTCACCGGCCCTCGCGGCCTCTATCGCTGCATTGAGTGCCAACAGGTTGGTTTGGTCTGCGATGGCGTGAATCACCTGGATGATGCTGGAAATGTTGTCAGACTGATTGCCCAGGTTGTTGATGCTTTGCGCAAGGTTGCCCGAGGCTGCACCAATTTGTTCCATGGCCTGGCGGGCTTGCCTGACACTTTCTCGCCCACTGATTGATGATTGCCCTGCCTGATTGGACAGCCCCAAGGCCTGGTTTGCATGGGTGTGTACCTGGCTGATTGACACCGTGAGTTCTTCGACCGAAGCGGCCACGGCCGAGGCTGAATCGGTTTGCTCCTGTGCGCTGCTTTTGACTTGGGTCGCGGCGGTTACCAAAGTGTTGATGGTGTCTGCCATTCGGGTGGAGGCGTCCTTGACCTCTCCCACCAGTCCTGTCTGTTTTTGACGGATGTTTTCGAGTGCAGCGCGAATTTTACTGATCTCATTGCTGCCATGGCTTTCAATCGGTTTGGACAGGTCACCCATGCCAATAATTTTTGCATGCGCCAAAATTTGGGCAATTTCGGTGTTGGTGTCTTTGAACACCACATAACCCAAAGCAAATGCGGCCAATAGCACTGCCAATGAGCCAGCGCCGGCTTGAATCAGCGTGCCCTGCATGCCGGCTATACGCTCGGTCAGGTCTGCCTGCAAGGTTTTGTTCAGGCTTTGACTAAGCTGGAATCCGAGGTTGGCCGCTTCCCTGAGCTGGTTGACCATGTCGTCGTGGCCGCTGATGATGTCGTAACTCAGGTCTTTGGCCGATTGCTCTTTCACCCAGGCCGAGAGGCGATCCAGCCGCTGGTCAATTGCATCCATTTGTGCACGCGTGTCCGCGGTGATTGCTCCGCCAGCCGCGGCTGATTTCTCGGTAGCCTCACGAATTTCATCCATCGCCCGGCCAAGGGTGCCAAGCCGGGATCGCACGAAACTCAAGATGGCTGCGGCATCGCTGTCGGGCTTGCGAAGGTGGCCCTCCAGTTCGGAAAGGTATTCAATTACGCGCGGCAGCTGAAAGGCCATGGGGCTCATCATGTAGTAGCTGGGCAGGAAGGGGTCCAGTGTCAGTTCGCTTTCGTCGGCCAATTGACGAACCAGGGTCACGGTTTGATTGCCCAGTTCCTCAGACTGGGCCTCGGTGGCATTGCTATTCAGTGCCAGTGGCAACAGCTCGACCATTCGCTCCAGGTTGCTGGCGGTGATGGGCCAGTTCTCTGGCAATTCTGCTTTCAATGCCTTGATGGCCGAGCTGAGTTCACCAAGCGCTTGCGTCTGTTGTTGAGCGCGATCGATGAGTGCCCTCTGAATCAATGGATTGATTTTTTCCAGAAATACCGCACCCCGAAGCTCGTTCTCCGATGAACTGATGAGCGTATTGATTTGCGAATACATTTGTTGAAACAGAAAGCCGAATGCCAGCAAAAGTGGGAGCGCGATGATTGCGCATTTCTGAGGCAGAGTCAGCGAATCGAGCGTGCGTTTGAATACCATGGAAGCAACCTCAGAGGCGTGTGAGTTGTGTGCAGCCTTGAGTGTGAAACACAATTGATCGCTTGATATCCCTGTTGAATGGGAACCCGAAATGGTTAGGTTCCCGGGGAAAGAATCGTACTGAGGCCCTGATACACCAATCGCAAGGCCAGTGCAGTCAGCAGCCAATTCAACAGGATCGTGAATTTGTCTTCTGGCACACGTGCCAGCAGCCTGGCCCCCATGAGGTTGCCAGCCAGTGTTGCGACGCCAATGCCCAACAGCAGGGGCCAGTATTCCATCAAACTTACATCGAGCGTTGAAAAAGCGATGACTTTAATGCCGTGTTGAATCACCATGCCCATGCCATGCGTACCCACCACCACTTGCCTTTCCCATGCAGACTTGGGTAACACTGACATCACCAACGGGCCGGTGGCACCCAGCACCAGGCTAAGCCCGGTGGTAATTCCACCCGAAGCTGCGGGTGGCCAGTTGGCCAAGCGCAACCACGCACTTTTCCAGGTGGCCAGAATGATGAACAGGCCCAGCAATACCTGCCCTACGGGCACGGGCATGTAAAGCGCCAGCGGCGTAATCAACGCGCCACCCACAACGGAGCCGAGCAGAAAGGGTTTGATGTAATCCCAATTGATGAATTTGCGTTGCACCAACACACGGTTGGTATTGGACATCAGTTGGGCTGCACCGTGCAGGGGAATCAGAATGGCTGGCGGTACCAGTTGAGCCATCAATGCCAGCAACACAACTCCACCACCGATTCCGGTGGCGGCGGTGATGCTGGAGGTGATGAATGCCGCAAGGCTCAGCAGCAACACCAGCGCCAGCGTCATGGCGTGACTTCGATGCTACCGATGGTGGTACCGGAAAGATCAAGTTCAATGGCATGGGTGCCCGGCGTATCGGCTGCAATACTGACCAATGTGGTTTGATTGCCTGGAAGTGGTACGCGCGCATCCAGCCCTTCAACAATCAGTGAATCTGTTTGATTGCTGTGAACCAAAAACTGAATACGCTGCCCTTGGCGAACGGTTGCGCGGTAGGAACCCGTGGTCAGGCTGCCGTCGATGATGGACAAGGACTCCAGCGCCTGTGCGGCATCGCCTTGCGTCGTTGGGGCAGTGACAGTTTCAGTGGGCAATGACTGAACGTAAAGATAAGCCCCGGCCAGCGTGGCGCTGGCCAGGCCGAGGTAAACAAGTGCGCGTGTGTTCATGGATTAATTTGAGGTCGTTTCGCGGTGGTCCTTTCCCACATTTGAATATACACCTCAGCTGAATTGTAGAGTGCCTTCAAGGCCTCGTTGCCGCCCTCGAGGCGCAATTCTTCGACCCAGTCCGCTTTTAGCCCGTAGTGGGCCTGCCCCTCGGTGTTGGCATCAAACACTCGCTCGCCGCTGGTTTGTTTGTCAAATTTCACAGGGCTCACATTCGTGTTGAATACACCGGCCCAATCGGGTCCCTGGAACAGGGTGAAGGGATAGGTGATTTGCGGGCGATCCGCACCCCGCGGGCCTGCCTGGGCACCCAAGCCGTTGGTGTCAGCACCAAAACCCATCGCGAAATCAAATTGTTGGCTTTTCAGCGGGGCGATGACTTTCAGGTCTTCAGTCCAGCTTTGTGCATTGCCCTGGTAGGGATAAATAATGCCGCCAGCTGCCAGAATTTTTCGGCCCTGCTCCCGAGTAATGCCACCGTGTGCGCCGTGGGTGGACACCAGTGGGTACTTGGGCTGTTGGCGATCAGCCATCTCGATCAAGTCACCTTTGATGCTCAACTCCATATGGTCCACTTCGATGATGATGCCTTTCTCCATTAGCCGCTTGAAGGCATATTTACCCAGTTCGGTCAGGCCGCGGCGATTACACTGGCGCTGGTTTTCACCCGTGGGGTAGATTGGGGCCACACCTGGGTTGTTGGCAATCAGCGCTTGTGTCAGTGGGTCGTTGCCCAAACCGGGCGCTGACGTCATCACTGCGCCGGGCTGACGCAAAATATAGTCGGCGTAATTGTTGTCGCCACCGGGGCAATCGTAGGTTTGCCAGAAGGCACCAGTGTCCAGGAAGTTGCCCACGTTCAGCACTGCACCATCGAAAATCCCGTTGCCACCGAATGCGTTGTCAAATTCGTGGATCGGGAACATTTGCCGAACACCCAAGGCGTGAAGTCGATCCAGTTGTTTGTCGATTTCGGCCTCGTCGCACTGGTTTTGACCCAGCTTGATGCCGCAGTTGAACAGGTGTGAAATTTCAATGCCCAATACCACGGCCAGCTTGCCCTCGTTAATCACTCTGCGGGCTTCCGCCGGGCTGGTCACAATTCGGAACCAGCCTTTCCCGGGGCCGCCTTCCTGAGCATCAATGTAGCTTTCAAGCTGCTTCACATACTCAATCTGGGTAACTGCGCTTTCCATTTCGTTGCAATTGGCGAGGGGGCGGCCCTTACTGACCTTCACCAGATTACACAGGGTTTCGTTTTCAACCAGATTGGTCACGAAAATTCGCAAGCCGGCTTGCCAGGCACGCTCCAGCCATTTGTAATAAAGGCCCTCGTGCGTCAGTGCGTCGGCGGCTGGCCAGCTGCGGAAGGTGGGCCAACCCTGAGTGTCGTGAGTGGCCTGTGGCGAAAACTTGAACAGATTGTCGACCAGATCAAGCCGGCCCATCGGACCATGGTTGGCCTCGCAACTACCCAGCGCCTGCGTTACGCCAAACCGGTGGTGAGGAGTGCCGTGGTGTGCTCCACCCAGAAAGGTGGTGGCAGTAATGTGGTTGTGCACATCAGCAAAACCCTTGACGGCGCGATTCAAACCAGCGCCCGCAAAGGTGCGCCCTTCCGTATTGGTCGAAATTTCAGGAAACTCGGCACAGCCCGTGGCTTTCACAAACTGAAACAGGGTTTCTTCGCTATTGCCTGCACTTTCAACGGTGCCCAAACCATTGCTGAATCCGAGCAGGGCCAGTTTCATGGTGTTGCCAGTATTGGTCAGCGAAAAACCACCGCGTCCTTTTTCATCCTCTTGAACAGACCATTCAATTGCGTCGGAGAAGGCGGTATTGCTACCCACTGGCGTACCTGCCGAATTGCCCACGGCTTGCATCATGGCTTCGTCGCGGTTGTAAATCATGTACTTTCCCAAAGCCGTGGGCTTGAGGTAAAAAGGCGCTGCGTTCACCGCAGTGGCCTCAGTGACGCTGTAGCTGCCGTCACTGCTCAGCGCTACAAATTTGTTGTTGGCCAAAGATTGTATTGCGACACACTGGTTTGCAATATTGAATGCCGTGGGCACTGTCTCGACTTCATTCGGTGTCGTACGACCATCGGTATTTCCAGCGGTGGTGTCTGAATCGGAACTGCAAGCGGCCAGGGCTGCACACAGCGCCAAGGTGCAAAGTAGGGCATGTCTCATGTCTCGTCTTCCCGGGGTCTTTGTGACTCGATTGGTTCTAGCAATTAATACTGACAATCGATCATTTCAGATTCAGTAAAACTACCCCCCTATTTAGAGGGGTAAAGGGTTTCAGGTTTCTGAAAAGCCTGCCGTTATTCCACTCGAGGAGAATGCGCCGCATTCGCAAGGGAACCGCACCATGTCAGTTGAACAAGCCACCGATGACAAGCAGTTGATTAAGGAACTAGAGCGCCAGTTGGCGGAGTTTCAAGGCAATGCTGACAAGTTAAGCAAAGAAGTTGAAAGTTTGCAGGGTGTTAACTCGAGTTTGAATCAGCAGCTGGAATCACAGCGTGCTGAAACCCACCAAATGCAATTGATGCTGGAGCAAATTCAGCGTGAGATGCGCATGCAGTACCTGGCCGCAGTGAAGTCGTTTTCCAATTTAATGGAGTTGCGTTCGCCGCAATTGGCTGCCCATGGCTTGCGGGTTGCAGAATTGGCTCGCCTGATTGCCAAGGAACTACATGCCAGCGAATCGGCGTTGCAGGACATCTATGTGGCCTCTCTGTTGCATGACATCGGCAAGCTGGGTTTGAGTGACGACACGCTGTTTAAACCCGTGGTGGAATTGAAGGGCGACGCTCGAGTGGCCTTGATGAAGCACCCTATGAAGGCCCAAGCGGCTTTTCACGGAATGTCGGAAATGTCACATGTGTCTGAAATTATTCGACACCACCATGAGCGTTACGATGGCCAAGGCTTTCCCGATGGGTTGCAGGGTGAGGGTATTCCTTTGGGTGCGCGAATTCTTGCTGTGGCCGAGGATTATGATGAGTTGCAACAAGGTTGGCTTGCATCCAAGGCTTTTGATGAATTTCAAGCCCAGACATTTTTGGTGGGTGCGGCAGGCAAACGTTACGATCCCAAGGTGATTGCGGTGTTGCCCACGGCCCTCGTGAAACTGAAGGCTGCGGAAAAAGCCAACGAGAAAATTTTGCATGGCGAGGACTTGTACGAGGGTTTGGTATTGGCGCGTGATTTCGAGGGTCCGGACGGGTTCATGTGGTTGTCCAAGGGGCAGGTGGTGTCGCGCCATTTCATTGGTCGGGTGCGGGAGGCTGAGCAGCAGCATGGTGTTCAGCTGAAAATTTACACAGTGAAAACCGCCAATTCACGCAATGCATCTTCGAGTAAGGACGTGTCGCTGCAGCCTGCGCAGCAGACTGGGCATGTGGCGTTGTAGGTGAGTTGGGAGCTAAACTTGAATGGCCGCTGCTGCGGTTATTTGCTGAACCCGGCATGGGTTACTTGTTCCGCACTGGACTGGTTGATTGGAAGCTGAACTTGAAGGATCGCCGTTGCCCGAAAACTTGGCATTTCGGCTGGTTAGCTTGAGCCTGCACTAAGCCAAGCCCTCCAAAAGTAACGGTCGGGTCTTGGCTTTCGCGCCAGGGCGCGATCGTTGGTCTCGGCGCGCCAAGCCGGCAAGTTTTCTGACTGGTCATCGTGCGACCCATTGCAAGTTCAGCTCCCCGCACTCCCGTGCAGCGCTTCGCCA
>VFQO010000679.1_pt1 | contig 32913 bp, 27 predicted proteins | sample 3512331 | NCBI WGS metagenome assembly VFQO01 (sample SAMN10412371, study PRJNA504923) | tailings metagenome | isolation source: Replicate 3 from Balatoc abandoned mine | place: Philippines: Itogon, Benguet | collected 2017-08-28 | reverse complement strand
TGTTGACCCAGACCAGACCGTCAACAGGGTAAGTGAAATCAGGAGACCAGTCATGAAGTTCATCAAGAAGTTCGTTCGCGACACCAAGGCCGCGACCGCCATCGAATACGGCCTGATCGCCGCTCTGATCGCCGTCGCCGGCATCACCGCAATGGGTGCCGTTGGCAACAGCGTCAGCAACACCTTCAACAAGGTCAACACCAACCTGAGCAAGTCGTAAGCTCGGATTGGCCGCCGGTTCGCTGGCGACCTGAAACGGAAAAGGGGCGGTGGCGACACCGCCCCTTTTTTCGTGCGCGGCGCTTTGGCCGCGGTTTTGCCGCGGGTCAGCGGCTGGCATAGACGACGATTTTGACCTTTTGCCCCGGCGTCAACCGGCTCGACGCGGTCAGGCGGTTGAGCACCTGGAACCGCTCCGCCTGATAATTGCTGTACGCCATGCGCCGCGCCAGACTGGCCATCGTGTCGCCGCGCCCGACCGTCACCACGTCGATCCGCCGCGGCCTGATCGCCGCCGCTTCGGCCGCGCTCAGGCGCCGGACGCTGTTGAACATCGAATTGAACGTGCCGGTCCCGCCCGCCTTGGTCAGCGTCACGAAATGAAAGGCGCTGCTCCGCGAAAATTCATAGGCAAAGACGGTCACATCGACCTGCCCCGACTGGCTGGCGACGCGCGCGGTCGAATAGAAGGCGGGGATGCCGTTGACCGTGGTGCGCTGGACCGCGCTCGGGCTGATCGCGGTGTTGCCCGCAACCGATTTGAACGCGGCGGCGATATAGGCGTTCATGTCGCCGCTGTACGGGCCCGTGGTAAACTGCGCCTGCCCGCCATTGCCGCTGACCGTCACCGCGGTGGTGCCATTCTGCATCCCGTACCCGCTCGGCACCGCAAAACGCAGCCGGAGGTCGGGATGCAGAAACTCATTGCCCTCGACCACCCCCTGCGCCGGATCGTCGCCATACAGGACGTTATCGACTGACGCCAGAAACGCGTCGGCATTGCGGGTTCCGCCCGTGCCCCCGACGCGGCTCGCCAGCGTCTGGGCGTTGCGGACGCGCGAGGCGGGATCGGGGTGGGTGCTGGCCCACGCCGGCAGCGACCGCGCGTCGCCGCCCGACAAGCGTGCATCGAGATTGGTCTGGTTGGCCAGGCTGGCCAGCATCGTCGACAGCGCCAGCGGATCATATCCTGCGCTCCGCAGATATTGGACGCCCAGCTGGTCGGCCTGCAACTCCTGGCTGCGCGAAAAGCCCAGGGTCGCCAGCTGCGCGACCTGCATCGCATTGTTCTGGAGCAGCCCGCCCAGCCCGCCGAGGACGCCGCCGCTGTCGCCGATCGCGCCGCCCAGCACGGCACCGAGCACGCCCAGGATCTGGTTGCGCGTCGCCGCCGACTGGCGCTTCTTGCTGTGCTGCGCCGCGACATGACCCACCTCGTGACCCAGCACCCCGGCCAGTTCGGCCTCGTCGTTCATCAGCGCCATCAGCTGGCGGGTGACATAGACATAGCCGCCGGGGATCGCGAAGGCATTGTTGACCGGCGAATTGAGCAGGGTGACGGTAAAGTCGCTGCGCGCGTTCGACAGCCCCGATTGCAGCGCGATATTCTGACCGACGCGGGTGACATAGGCCGCTTGCGGGCCATTATACACCCCGCCGAATTCGGCCATCAGCTGCGGATGCGCCTCGTCGCCCTGCTTGCGCTCGGACGGGGAAATGGTGGTCGCGGTTTTGATCGCTTTCAGCTGCGCGTCGGCGGTGCCGCTGAGCGCCAGACTGCCGAGCGCCGCCGTGGCGGCCAGTTTGATCGCCAAGCCGTTCATTCTTTTCGTCCGGATCATTGATGCGCCTCCCACCTGCTTTTTGTCGTTCTGCGATGAACCCCTAATGGCCGCGACGCAAACCGCGCCTGAACGGCGGCGGATCAGCCCCGCGACCATGATATGGACGGTGAACGCAAACCCTGCGATCGGGTTCCCGCGTGGTATCAGGCGCGGCCCATGGCGAGGAATTTCTCCTCGCGTGCTGCCAGGATCGCATCGCGCGGCAGGCCCGACAGGCTGTCGAGTTCCTGCGCGATCGCATCGCCGAGCGCGGCAATCGCGGCATCGGGATTGCGGTGCGCGCCGCCGACGGGTTCGGGGACGATACGATCGATGATCTTCAGCCCCAGCAGGTCCTGCGCCGACATCTTCATCGCCGCGGCCGCATCCGCCGCCTTGTCCGACGTCCGCCACAGGATCGACGCGCAGCCTTCGGGCGAAATCACCGAATAGACGGCATGTTCGAACATCAGGACGCGGTTCGCCGCGGCGAGCGCAATCGCGCCGCCCGACCCGCCCTCGCCGACGATCGCCGCGACCATCGGAACGCCCAGCGCCAGACATTGTTCGGTCGAGCGGGCGATCGCTTCAGCCTGGCCGCGCTCCTCGGCCTGAATGCCCGGAAAGGCGCCCGACGTGTCGACCAGCGTCACCACCGGCAGGCCGAAGCGGTCGGCGAGCTGCATCAGGCGGATCGCCTTGCGATAGCCCTCGGGCTTGGCCATGCCGAAATTATGCTTCATCCGCGACGGAATATCGTCGCCTTTTTCGTGGCCGATGACCATCACGCGGCGACCCCGAAAGCGCGCGAGGCCGCCGAGGATCGCCTGATCGTCGCCGAAATTGCGATCGCCGGCCAGCGGCATCCAATCGTCGAACACCCCTGCGACATAATGTTTGAAATGCGGGCGGTCGGGATGGCGCGCGACTTGGGTCTTTTGCCACGGGGTCAGCTTCGCATAGATGTCGCGCAGCAGTTTCGAGGATTTTTCCTCCAGCCTGGCGACGTCATTGTCGATGTTGAGCGTGGGGTCATCGCCCACTTCGCGCAGTTCGGCAATCTGTCGATCGAGCGCGGCGACCTGTTTTTCGAAGTCCAGAAAGGCTGTCATCGTCGGACCGCTAAGCCGATGGCGCCGCAACGTCAACGTCTGCTGATCCCGGCCCGAGGTCCATCGTCGCGAGCGGATGGCGGCGATTGACCAGTTCGACCAATCGGCGGCTGTCGACATGGGTATAGATTTCGGTCGTCGCGATGTCGGCATGCCCCAGCATCAGCTGCAGCGCGCGCAGATCGGCCCCGCCTTCGAGCAGATGGGTGGCAAAGGCGTGGCGCAGCACATGCGGACTGACCGCGGTCGGATCGACCCCGGCACGGCCAGCCAGATCGCGGAGCATCTGGAACAGCCGGACCCGCGAAACATGGCTCTTGCCCGACGGGAACAGCCAGAGCGTGCCATCGGTCAGCAGCGGCAGCCAGCGATCGAGTGCGCCGCGGGCGCGATCGGACAGCGGCACCAGCCGCTCCTTGTCGCCCTTGCCCCGCACGATCAGATATTCGCGCTCGCCGGCGATCGCGCGCCGCGGCAGCGCCACCAACTCGCTGGCGCGCAGCCCCGATCCGTAGAGCAGTTCGAGCAACAACAGCAGCCGCACGGCTGCCGCGGGCGGCGCGGCGCCCGCTGCTTCCTCCTCGGCCTGGGCGAACAACCGCTCGACATGCGCGTGGGTCAGGATGCGCGGCAACGGGCGGCGCGTAGTCGGGCGGGCGATGTCGAGTGCCGGATTGTCGGCACGGTCGCCCTCGTCGAGCAGGAAGGCGAAAAACTGGCGCAGCGCCGACAGCTTGCGCGCCGCGCTGCTCGCCGCAAGCGATCGATAATCGGCCATCAATTGCCGGAGCGCAGCGACATCCGCATCGACAAGCGGGCCTTTGACCCATACGGCCGCCTGCTCCAGATCGCGGCGATAGGCAGCGAGCGTATTGCGCGAGGCGCCGCGCTCGGCCGCCATCATCTCCAGAAAACGCTCGATCGCTGTCCCGTCAGACATCGTCTGACTGCATCATCAAACGCTCGGGCTCAGACACGCACCAGCGCTTCGGCGGCGATCATCCGCGCTTCGGACACCAGCCCCACCTCGCGCAGCGCCCGGACGATATAATAGAGGTGATAGGGCGGCACTTTCGACCACTCGCCCTGCATCCCTGCCGCCGCGAGCAACGCCACCATCCCGGGTTCGCGGCGTTCGGCCGCGGCCAAGATCGCGCGCGACCAGCGCGTCTGTTTGCCGAGATCGACCTCGAGGTCGCTGGCGGCTGACGCCGCGTCGTCGGCATCGATCCGCCCAAGACCGGCTAGCCCGGCGAGGAGGAATTTCGACCGCAGCGTGTCGGCGCTGTCGTCGCTGCCCGAAAATTGCCCGACCGCGCCTGCGGTCATGCCGGTCAGCGGCCGCGGCGAACCGACCGCGAGCACGCCCCACGCCCGGCTGCCGACCGTCACCGTCGGCACCCAGGCGATCGCATTATCGTCATAACCAGCCGCCAGCATCGATCCCAGCAGCTGCCACGGATCGTCGCCCACCTCGGTATTGACGGGTAGCGCCGCGGCAGCGCGCGCCGTCGACACCATCGCGGCATAACGCTGCACGGGCGTCGTCCCGGCGGCCCAGATGCCCTCCATTGCCGCATAACGGTCGGCGCCGCGCGCCAGACGAAAGGCGGCGCGAAGCTGATCGGTTTGGGCAGCCAAAGCCTCGGCGGGTTCTTCCTCGCTCGCCGCGGCGCTCAGCAACGATACATAGGCCTCGCTCGACAGCACCCCGCGCGCCGCCGCTTCGGGCGCCGCGGCGATGCGGCTCGCCATGTCGGTCATCGGCGCGAGCACCGTCCAGGCCTTGATATTGGCGGGCGCGGCGGTGCGCAGCGCTTCGGGAACGGGAACCGCGGTGGCGGTCGCCATGCCGAACCGCCAACTGGTCAGCCGGTCGACATTATCCCATTCGATCGTCGTCGAGCGGCGGCCGCTGCTCGTCGCACCGAGCACGCGCTCGGCCAGCAATATGTCGAAATTCGAAATCCTGCCGCTCGAGCGCACCCGGGCGATGGCCCAGCCCGCCGGACCGGCTTCTCCCGACAATCCCGCGCAGATCGCCGCCGCCAGCCGCCAAGCCTGTTCGTCGCCATGCGCCAGGCCCGCGGGCACATAAGCGCACAGCCCCGCCGGATCGGCGTTAGCGAGATAGGTCTGCTGCGCGGCGGCGACCAGCCGCGGGCTGGCACGGTCGTAATCGACCGCCTGGACGATCCAGCGCGCCGCAATCGATTCGCCCATGCGAAGCAGCAGCGACGCGCGTTCGGCCGCCAGGTCGGCGCCATTGATCGTCTCCGGCGTGTCGATCGCCGAGGCGAGCGCGCGGCGCAGCAGGATCTGGCCCCAGCGCGACGCGAACTGGCCATTTGTCCGCCGCATGATCGCGGCGGCATATTGGCCACGCACCCCGAACGCATCGGGGGCCAGCCCACCGGTTTCGGGGGTCAGCGGGCCGATCCGGGTGAGCAGGCGCCGCGCGCCGGGCGGCAGGTCGTATTTCAGCGTGCCGGGCTCGACCTCCTCGCCCTCTTCACCCGTTTCATCGGCGGCTTCGGTGGGTGTTCCCGCGGTGTCAGTGGCGCCGACCGTGGCGGTGACAGGCGGCGGGGTCGCGCCATTTTTCGGCGTCGAAGCCGGCGCGGGGGTTTGCGACGGGGTCGGTGTCGGGCGCGGCGCCGGAGTCTCTGCAGGATTGCCAAAGCCTTCAGGCAGCAGCGATTCCTGCGCGATCGCCGGCAGCACCAGCGCGGCGGCCAGCGCGGTGCTCGACAGGCCCAGGGTCAGCGTCAGCAGTTTTTTCGTCATCGCCTCGCGCTTTCGGCAATCTTGTCGGCCACGTCCACCCCAATGTTTCGCCACCCGGCGGGCCGGGGCGTCCTCTATCGCCGAAAACCGTTGTTCCGCGCGTCGCGGGCGGTATAGCCGCGCGCACCATGTCGCGAAACCCGAAAATCCCGGCGCCGAACCGCTCCAGCGCGATCCCCGCCGCGATCCGCGACCGGTCGATCGTGCTGGTCGGCCTGATGGGGTCGGGGAAATCGACCGTCGGCCGCCGCCTCGCGGGGCGGCTCGGGATGCGTTTCGCCGACGCCGACGACGAAATCGAACGCGCCGCCGACATGACGATTTCCGACATTTTCGAACGCTTCGGCGAAGCGCATTTTCGCGACGGCGAGCGCCGCGTCATCGCCCGGCTGCTTGCGGGCAAGCCGATGGTGCTCGCCACCGGCGGCGGCGCCTTCATCAACCCCGAAACGCGCGCGCTGATCCTGCAAAGCAGCCTGTGCGTGTGGCTCGATGCCGACATTCCGACCTTGGTCGAACGCGTCGGGCGCCGCAGCCACCGCCCCCTGCTGAAGAACCGCGACCCCGGCGAGGTGCTGCGCGAGCTGGCCGCGGTGCGCAACCCCATCTATGCCGAGGCGCATCTGCGCGTCAGCTCGGCGAGCACGCCGCACGACCAGACGGTGCGCGCAATTTTGGACGCCCTGGCACAATGGGAAGAGCCGCAATGGAACAGCTGACCGTCGACCTGGGCGCCCGCAGCTACCCGATCCTGATCGGGGACGGGCTGATCCGCAGCATCGGCGCGCAGGTCGCGCCGCTGCTCAAACGCCCGCGGACGATGATCGTCACCGACGCGCATGTCGCCGAACACTATCTGGTGCCGCTGGGCACCGCGCTGGCGATGGAGAATATCTCCTTTTCCTCCCTCGTCCTCGACCCCGGCGAAGCGACCAAAAGCTGGGCCGGCCTCGCGGGCCTGACCGAATGGCTGATCGGCGAAGGCGTCGAGCGCAGCGATCATGTCATCGCGCTCGGCGGCGGGGTGATCGGCGATCTCGTCGGTTTCGCGTGCAGCATCGTCAAACGCGGCTGCCACTTCATCCAGGTGCCGACCACTTTGCTCGCGCAGGTCGACAGCAGCGTCGGCGGCAAGACCGCGATCAACGTCGCGGCGGGCAAGAATATGGTCGGCGCCTTTCACCAGCCCGCGCTGGTCGTCATCGACCCGGCCACGCTCGCCACCCTGCCGCACCGCGATCTCGCCGCGGGCTATGCCGAGGTGGTCAAATATGGCCTGATCGACGACGCCGATTTCTTCGCCTGGTGCGAAGCCAATGGCGCCGCGCTGCTCGCGGGCGACAGCGCCGCCCGCGCGCATGCCATCGCCCATAGCGTCGCCGCCAAGGCGCGCATCGTCGCCGCCGACGAGCGCGAGACGCAGGATATCCGCGCGCTGCTCAACCTCGGCCACAGCTTCGGCCACGCGCTCGAGGCCGAGACGGGCTATTCGGACAAGCTGCTCCACGGCGAAGCGGTCGCCGCCGGCATGGCGCTGGCGCATCGTTTCTCGGCGGCGCAAGGCTTGTGTCCGACCGCCGACGCCGACCGCGTCGCCGCGCATCTCGCCGCAGTCGGCCTGCCGCACGATCTGGCGAGCGCCGGGGTCGCAGCCGACGGCAGGGCGCTCGCGGCGCATATGGCGCACGACAAGAAGGTGCGCGGCGGCAGGCTGCCGCTGATCCTCACCCGCGGTATCGGGCAGAGCTTCGTCACCGACGAATTCGCGCTAGATGTCGTGGCAGCGTTTCTGGATAGCGCGGGCTAAACTCAAACTGCACGTCGTTGCGAGCGAAGCGAAGCAATCCAGGGGCGGCACTGCACCGCTCTGGATTGCTTCGCTTCGCTCGCAATGACGATAAAACTTCCCGAAGCTTAATGGTCAGGCCGCGCCCGCCGCCTCGGCTTCCTCCTTCGCCAGCTTCGCCGCCTGCCGCCGTTCGCGCAGCGTTTCCAGCACGCTGGCCGCCTGCCGTCCGCCGCCCGCGACGAACCGGTGATCCATTCCCGCGGTCAGATCGCCTTCGCTGATCTGCGCCTGCAAACGCTCGGCGTCGAGGTGGCGCAGCGCCTGCTCGACATCGGCGATCTCGTCCGCGCCGACATCGATCTGCTCCAACGCCAGCAGTCCCAGCGCGATCGAGCTTTCAAAGGTTTCGCGCACCGCGCCATCGACCCCGGCGCCCTCGATCGCCATCAGCTGGCGGCGGTCGAACACCCGGGTCAAGATCTTAGCATTCGGAAACGCTTTCACGATCGGCGCCAGCACCGCGGCATCGATGCTGCGGTCGTCGGTGCAGAAAATGATCAGCCGCGCCTCGTCGGCATCGGCGCGGCGCAGCACATCGAGGCGCAGCCCGTCGCCATAATAGACCTTGGTGTCGTAGCGCCCCGACGTCTCGATCTGGCTCGGTTTCTTGTCGATCAGCGTCACCGAACAATCGACGGCGTTCAGCATCTGCGCCACGATCTGACCGAAGCGGCCATAGCCGACGACGATCGCCGATCCGCGCGGCGCATGTTCGGGATCTTCGAGTTCGGCTTCGATGCTTTCGGGGGCGAATTCCAGGTTGCGGGCAAACAGCATCAGGAACGGCGTCGATACCATCGACAGCGTGACGACGGCGCTGAACAGGCTCGCGGCCTCGGGCGCGATCAGCTGCGCCTCAGTTGCCTGGGTGAACAGCAGAAAGGCGAATTCGCCGCCCTGGCTGAGCAACAGGCCCAGCCCCAGCGCGACGCTCCACGGCTTACCAAACAGCCGGACGAGGACGGTCAGCACCGCGACCTTCACGACCACCAGACCGGCAGCCAGCGCGACGACGCGCAGCGGATCGTCACGAATGACATTGAGGTCGAGCACCATCCCGACGGCAAGGAAGAAGAGCCCGAGTAGCACGAGGCGGAAGGGCTCGATATCGAGCTCGATCTCGTGTCGATACGGCGAATCGGCCAGCATCACTCCGGCGATAAACGCGCCCAGCGCGGTCGACAGGTGCAGGCTGTGCATGAAGGCGGCACTGGCGAGCACGACGAGCAGCCCGACGACGACGAAGAGCTCGCGTTCGCCATAGCGGCCGATGATCCGCAGCAGCGGGTTGACGACAAAGCGTCCGACCACGACCAGCACGATGATGGCCGCGACAGTGTAAAGCGCCATTTGCCACCCGGGCGGCGCCGAAGGGTCGGCGGGCGCGCGCGACAGCACCGCGATGATCGTGATCATCGGCACGATCGCCAGATCCTGGAACAGCAGGATCGAAAAGGCCTTTTCGCCAAAGGGCGAATTGATCCGCCCCGAGCTTTTCAGGCTGGGCAGCACCTGCGCCGTCGATGACAGGGCCAGCGGCAGCCCGAGCGCCAGCGCCGCCTGCCAGCTAAAGCCCAACGTCACCATGATCAGGGCCGAGAGGATTACCCCGGTGATGGCGACCTGTGCCAGCCCCAGCCCGAAAATCGCCCGCCGCATGTCCCACAAGCGCCGCGGATGCAGTTCGAGCCCGACGAGGAACAGCAGAAACGCAATGCCGATTTCGGCAAAGGCAAGCTTCGATTCGCCGCCGCCGACCAGGCCAAGGCCATAAGGACCGACCAGCGACCCCGCGATCAGATAGCCGAGCACCGCGCCCAGCCCGAGGCGGCGGAACAGCAGCACGAATAAGGTCGCGACGCCCAGCAGGATGGCGCCCTCGATCAGCGCAGTGTCGGTGACCCTGTCGGCCGCCGCGTCGGTCGCCGCGACGCTGAGGCCGAGCAGGATCACACCCGCGCGCCCTGCTTTTCGAGCGCCAGGATCGCGGCGTCGAACGGCAGCAGGATCGCGCCCTGCCGCGCCGGATAGTCGCGCGCCGGGGCGAGCAGGTCGAAACCCGGCCAGTCGGGGGTGTCACCGCTACCGGCAAACCAGCCCGCGATCGCATCGCGCGCATCGCGGATATCCTCCCGGCTTCGTCCCTCGACATGACGCGCGAGCAGCGTCGCGGCCGCCTGTCCCAGCGCGCAGGCTTCGACATGCATGCCGATCCCGGTCACCCGTCCCCGATCGTCGGCATCGAGGTCGAGCAGGATGCGGCTGCCGCACAGCGGCGCGCGCGCCGTGACGTGGTAACGCGCGTCGGGATTGGGCAGATGGTCGGCAGTCGCCACCGCCAGCGCCAATATGTCGCGATTGTACAGCGGCGCGCTCATGACGTCGGCGCCTCGGCTTTGGCTGCGCGTGCTTCCGCGCGGCGCTCGGCGATCACCTTGCTCAGCGCCTGACTCGTCGCATTGAGAGCCGGATAGGTGCGGCTGTCGGTCATCCACGCCGGGCGCTGCGCATTGCCATAGCCGATATCGTAAAGCAGCGTCACCAGCATGAACCCGATCGCCGCGATCATGAGTCCCTTTATCGCGCCGAACCCGGCGCCCAGCCCGCGGTCGAATCCGCCGACCAGCGACGCGCGGCTGCGCTGCCCCATCGCGCGCGATCCCCATTTGGCAAAGGCGAACACCCCGCCGAACAGCAGCACGAATGCCAGCACCGCGGCGCCGCCGTCGCTGCCGACCCAGCCGGTCAGCAGGTCGGTCGCCACGGGATGAAAGAAACGCACCGCCGCGATCGCCAGGACCCAGGCGAGCAACGTCGTCACCTCCTGCACCAGGCCACGTGAAAAACCCAGCACCGCGCTGCCGCCCACCAGCGTCAGCACGAGGATATCCAGGGCTGTCAGACTTCCCATGTCGCGTTCAAAACAAAAGACATTGCATAAACCGTTCGTGCTGAGCCCCTCGGCTGCCTTGCAGGCGCTCGGGAGAACCTTTTCGAAGCACCGTCCTTTTCTCCGTCAGGAAGAAAGAACATCCCTTCGACAAGCTCAGGGCAAACGGAAAAAGATGGCGCCCGCTGATCTAGTCCCGGCCCAGCATCAGGTCAACGAGTTCGCCAAGCCGTCCGAACCCGGTGACCGATATTCCGCCGACCGGTTTCATGCCTTGCGGCCCCCAGCCGCGCGAAAAACCGAGCTTTGCCGCCTCGCGCAGGCGCAATCCGTCGTGCGACACCTGTCGCACCTCGCCCGACAGCGACAATTCGCCGAACACGATCGCATCGGCGGGCACCGGCCGCTCGCTGAATGCCGAAATCAGCGCCGCGGCGACCGCCAGATCGGCGGCGGGATCGGTCAGGCGGTAACCGCCCGCGATGTTGAGATAGACTTCAGCGCCGCCCATCGCGAGGCCGCAGCGCGCCTCAAGCACCGCAAGCACCATCGCCAGCCGCCCGCTGTCCCAGCCGACGACAGCGCGTCGCGGCGTCGCGCCGCTCGCCAGCCGCACGGTCAGCGCCTGCACCTCGACCAGCACCGGTCGCGTGCCTTCCAATGCCGGGAACACCACCGATCCCGGGACGTCGCGGCTGCGATCGGTCAGGAACAGGCTCGACGGGTTGCTGACTTCGCCCAGCCCCTCCTCGCCCATCGCGAACACCCCGATCTCGTCGGTGCCGCCAAAGCGGTTCTTCACGGCGCGGAGGATACGATATTGGTGGCTACGCTCGCCCTCGAACGCCAGCACGGTGTCGACCATATGCTCCAGCACGCGCGGCCCCGCGATCGTGCCGTCCTTGGTGACATGGCCGACGAGCACGATCGCGGCATCGCTGTCCTTGGCGTAGCGGATCAGTTCCTGCGCGCTCGCGCGGACCTGGCTCACCGTCCCCGGCGCGCTGTCGATCAGGTCGCTGTGCATCGTCTGGATCGAATCGATCACGACGAAATCGGCAGTCTGCCGGTCGAGCGTCGCGAGGATGTCGCGCACCGACGTCGCGCTGGCGAGCGCTACGGGCGCATCGCCCAGCCCCAGCCGCTGCGCACGCAGCCGCACCTGCGCTGCGGCTTCCTCGCCGCTGATATAGACGACCGACTTGCCCGCCTGCGCCAGTCGTCCCGCGGCCTGCAACAACAGGGTCGATTTGCCGATCCCCGGATCGCCGCCGATCAGCGTCGCCGATCCCGCGACGAAACCACCGCCCAGCGCGCGGTCGAATTCGGCGATCCCGCACAGCATCCGTGCGGGCATCCGGCTTTCGGCATTCAGCGTTTCGAGCGCGATCGTCCGCCCGCCCTTGCTCAGGTCGTGCTTCGCCGAAAAGACGGTCTCGCCCGCTTCTTCGACCAGCGTGTTCCACTCGCCGCAATCGGCGCACTGCCCCTGCCAGCGATAGGTGGCGGAGCCGCAATTCTGGCAGACATATTGGCGTTTCGCTTTGGCCATGCGGCTCGCTTAGCGGGAACAAAAATGGAACGCTAGAGGTTTATCGCATCGTCATTGCGAGCGAAGCGAAGCAATCCGGAGCCCGCGTAAACCGCTCTGGATTGCTTCGCTCCGCTCGCAATGACGTGGAAAGGGCAGTAGGGGGTATCGCATTCCCGAATCACCCATCCAGCAGGATCGCCCATCCCATGAAATTCTTCGCCGACACCGCCGAAATCGCCGACATTCAGGAACTCGCCGCAACCGGCCTGCTCGACGGCGTCACCACCAACCCGTCGCTGATCGCCAAGTCAGGCCGCGATTTCAAGGAAGTTACGCGCGAGATTTGCGCGCTGACCACCGGCCCCGTCTCGGCCGAAGTCGTCGCGCTCGACCATGACACGATGATGCAGGAGGCCGAAATCCTCCGCCGCATCGCCGACAATGTCTGCATCAAGGTGCCGCTGACGATCGACGGGCTGAAGACCTGCAAGGCGCTGACCGGCGACGGCACGATGGTCAATGTCACGCTCTGCTTCTCGGCGGCGCAGGCGCTGCTCGCGGCGAAGGCCGGCGCGACCTTCGTCTCGCCGTTCGTCGGCCGCCACGACGACAATGGCTTCGACGGCATGCAGCTGATCTCCGACATCCGCCTGATCTATGACAATTATGGCTATGAGACCGAAATCCTCGTCGCCAGCGTGCGCCACGGCATCCATGTCCTCGAAGCCGCCAAGATCGGCGCCGACGTGATGACCGCGCCGCCGTTGGTGATCAAAGGGCTGTTCAAGCATATCCTGACCGAAAAAGGCATCGAGGGCTTCCTCGCCGACTGGGCGAAGACCGGGCAGTCGATCTGATAGTAGATCCTCCCCACGCGCAGCGATGGGGAGGTGGCAGCCCGCAGGGCTGACGGAGGGGTCGACGCCGTCAAAGGTCAGTGCAAGGCCAGACCCCTCCCCCACCGCTTCGCGGCGGTCCCCCTCCCCAACGCTTCGCGATGGGGAGGATCCGATCGTCCTTTACAGTTGACGTAAACGTCAACCAACCGCGATACTCTTCCGAAAGGGAGAGATTCGCGATGACCGACACCACCATCCTCACCGAACGACGCGGCCACATATTGATCGTCACGATCAACCGGCCCGAGGCGCGCAATGCGGTCAACGCCGCGGTGCATGTCGGCATCGGCACCGCTCTCGAAACCGCCGAAAACGACCCAGACATCCGCGTTGTCGTCATCACCGGCGCCGGCGACAAAAGCTTTTGCGCCGGCGCCGATCTGGTCGCCTTGTCACGCGGCGAAAGCCTCTACCCCGACGATCCGGCGCAGCAGGCGTGGGGCTTTGCCGGCATGGTGTCGCGCCCGATCTCGAAACCGATCATCGCCGCGGTCAACGGCTTCGCCTTTGGCGGTGGCTGCGAGATCGCCTTGATGAGCGACATCATCGTCGCCGCCGATCACGCGCAATTCGGGCTGCCCGAGGTCAAGGTCGGGCTGTTCGCCGCCGCGGGCGGCGCCTTTCGCCTCGCACAGCAGCTGCCGCGCAAGCTCGCGATGGAATATATGCTGACCGGCGACCCGATTCCCGCTGCGCGCGCCGCCCAATTCGGGCTGGTCAATCATGTCGTGCCGCTCGCCGACCTGTTGCCCACCGCGATCGCGCTCGCCGAAAAGATCGCGGCCAACGCGCCGCTGTCGGTGCAGGCGTCGAAGCGTGTCGCGCTCGGCATCCACGACGGCCGCATCGCCGCCGACGCGCCCTTTTGGGAGCATAACACGCTCGAACGCACCGCCTTGATGCGCAGCGAGGACGCGCGCGAAGGCCCGCGCGCCTTTGCCGAAAAGCGCAAACCCGAATGGAAGGCGCGCTGATATGACGATGACCGATCCTGAGCGCATCCCCGTCATCATCGGGGTCGGTCAGGTCAACGATCGGCCCAACGATCCCGACCAAGGGCTCGACTCGCTGGGGTTGATGGTCGCGGCGCTGAAAATCGCCGCCGAGGACGCAGGCGTGCCGCTCGCCGATCTCGACAGTCTCGCGATCGTCGATCAGATCAGCTTCCACCACCTTGGCAAGCTTTGCGAACCGCTCGCCGCCGCGATCGGGGCCAGCCCCGCGATCAATTACCAGTCCGCCGCGCCGCACGGCGACACCCCGGTGCGCCTGCTCAACGAAGCCGCCAACCGGATCGGCGCGGGCGAAGTCAAACTCGCCGCCATCGTCGGCGGCGAAGCCTTGCGCACCGCCGCGGGCCGCGCCGCCAAGGCGGCAAGCGGCGAGGACAAAAGCTATAATGCGATCCGCAAGGTCGCAACCCGGCGCGAACCCAATTACGCCCAGAAACATGGCCTCGCCGCGCCGGTCGACGTCTATCCGCTCTATGAAAATGCAACCCGCGCGGCATGGGGACAAAGCCTGGTCGAGGCCCAGGCCGAAAGCGCCGAAATCTGGTCGCGCTTCTCGGGCGTCGCCGCCGCCAATGACGGTGCGTGGATCCGCAAGCCGGCGACACCCGCCGACATCCTCACCGTCGACGAACGCAACCGCCCGATCGCCTTTCCCTATTCGAAGCTGATGGTCGCCAACTCGTCGGTCAACCAGGGCGCGGGCTTCATCGTCGCCAGCCTGGCCGAAGCGTGGCGGCGCGGCATCCCCGAGGACCGCCTGATCTACGTCGGCATGGGCGCCGCGGCCAAGGAACCGGCGAGCATCCTCCACCGCGACCGCTACGACGGCAGCGTCAGCATGGAGACGTCTATCAACCGCACGCTTCAACTCAACGCGATGGGCATCGACGATTTCGACTTCGTCGAGCTTTACAGCTGCTTTCCCTGCGTGCCGAAGATGGCGAGACGCACGCTCGGCTGGCCCATCGACAAAGCCGCCACCGTCTTCGGCGGGCTGACCTTCGGCGGCGGCCCGATCGCCAATTACATGAGCCATGCGATCGTCTCGATGGTCGATCGCCTGCGCAGCGAGGGCCGCTATGGCTTCCTCTTCGCCAACGGCGGGTTCGCCACCGACAATCACTGCATCGTGCTGGGCAAGCAGCCGATCGCCGCCGCCAGCTTCCCGCAGGATTTCGACTATCAGGCCGAAGCCGAAGCGAAGCGCGGCCCGGTCCCCGAGCTGGCCGAGGATTATGCCGGACCGGCGACGATCGAGAGCTACACGGTCTTTTATGGCCGCGACGGCAGCCCCAAAGCCGGGGTCGTCGTCGCGCGTACGCCCGACGACAGGCGCACCTTGGCGCATGTCGATGTCAGCGATGCGGCGATGCTGGCGCTGCTGACCGACGGCACCGCCGAACCGGTCGGCATGGCGGGCACGTTAGTGGCGCTGGACGAAGGCTTCGGGTGGCGCGTTGCCTGATATGTACCCGTGCAACCCAAGGCTAACTCGCTCGATCGATTGATGATATTCCTGCCTCCGCTCTGGGGGAGACGAATCGATGCGCGCGATCTGGCTGGCCGGGATGATGGTGTCGCTCGCGGGCTGCGCGGCGACGTCGAGGGACGTCGCGACAAAGGCGGCGCCGGTTCCGGCGTTCGAAGACAGGGCGTTCGACGCCGTCACCGAAACGGAACTTGTCCGCTATGCGGGCGAAGGCGACTTTCGGCGCTATCTTAAAAGCCTCGACCGCCTCCAGAACCGCCGGAAGCGCGCCGACGCGGGGACCGGCGCCACCGGGCAGATCGTCGTCGCGGCGTTCACCCAGGACGAACCGCCGGTGTGCGACGACCCCGAACTCTGCCCGGACGACGACAGCGCCGAACAGGTCGTGGTGACCGGATCGCAAGTCGCGGCGGCGCCGACGTCGATCACCAATGTTCAAACCGCGGGCGTCGACGAGGGCGACATCGTCAAACAGATCGGCGACTATCTGCTCGTGCTGCAGGACGGCCGCATCTTTGCGATCAATATTAAGACGATGCAGCTGACCGACCGCGCCGACGTCTATCGCCGCCTGCCCGCGAACCGCGTCAAGAAATACAAGTGGGAAGACGATTTCGAAGGGGCCGACTGGTACGATGAAATGCTGGTCCAGGGCGACCATGTCATCATCACCGCCTACAGCTATCAAGACGATGCGAGCGAGATGTCGATCTTCAAGCTCGATCAGGCCAGCGGGCGGGTGACGAGCGAGGGCGTGTTCCTGATCACCTCCGACGATTATTACGACGTCGACAATTATGCGACGCGCATCGTCGGCGACCGGCTGGTCGTCTATACCCCCTATTCGCTCGAACAGTTCGAAGAACTGGGCGATCGCCCCATCCTGCGCCGCTGGTTGCCGGAAGCCGAGCGCAAGGCGCGGCAGGCCGAAGGCACTCCGTTGCTCGACGTCCGGTCGATCTACAAGCCGGTCCTGCGCACCGCCGAACCCAAGATCCACGCGGTTTCGGTCTGCCCGCTGGGCGATTTCGACCGCAAGCGCCGCCTCGACTGCCGGACCACCGGCTTCGTCGGCCCGCGGGCCGCCGAAATGTTCGTGTCGCCCGAAACGATTTATCTTTGGAATACGGCGCTCGATGATGAGGACACCTACGACCTCAAGGCGTGCGTGGAGGGTTTGAACGGCGACGCCCCCTATCCCGCCCAGCCGCGCGCCGACCGGCGCGACGTCGTCCCCGCCGCGCTCTATCGCCTGCCGATCCGGGCGCGCGACGCAACGGTCGCTGGCGTGTCGGGCTTTCCCTATGACCATCTGTCGATGGACGAACGCGACGGCGAGTTCCGGGCGCTCACCGACTGGAGCACCATCCGTTGCTACAATTATGGCGCCCCCGCCGAAAACAGTTTTCTGAAAATCCGGACCAGCGACTTCGGGACGCTGTTCGAACCCGTTCCCGACCATGCGTTCACGCCGCTGCCGCCAACCGGCAAAAAGGTTATCGAAAATCGCTTCGCCGACGACTGGCTGGTGTTCGGCGGCCGCGACAACTGGCGCGGCTATCCGCCCGATGCCGATGCTGGGCCGCAGGCGAGCAAGGTGGTGGCGGTGCCGGTCCGGCGCCCGCGCGACGCGGCGGTCATCGACATTCCGCACAATATCGTGCGCACCGAACGCGTCGGCAATGACATCATCGTCAACGGCTATCGCGACAACAAGGGGCTGAACCTGACCCTGATCGGGCTGGGCAAGGATGCGCGCATCCTTTCGTCGACTTTCCTTGCGCGCCGCTATGAAAGCGAAGGCCGCAGCCATGCGTTCAACAGCGTCGTCGACGCGGGCGGCAACGGCATCATCGGGGTGCCCACGGTCAAGGCGACCGAAGAATCGGGTCGCTGGTGGTGGCGCTCGGACACCTCCGACCTCAGCTTCCTGACCAAATCGCCGACGGGCCAGCTCGCCGATGCGGGAGCGCTGATCGCAACCGCCGCCGACGATGCCGAAACACACCCGGACTATCGATGCGAGGTGTCGTGCATCGACTGGTACGGCAATTCGCGCCCGGTCTTCCTCGCCGGGCGTATCTTCGGACTGATGGGCACCAGCCTGGTCGAAGCGCGCCTCGACGCGGGCCAGATCAAGGAAATCGCGCGCATCGACCTGACGACGCCGCTGCCGCCGCGTTAAGCGCCGATCGGTCGAGACTCCGGTCAGCGCGCCGGGCGCGGGCGCCGCCGCTCCATCGGCGCTTGCGGCAGGTGGAGGTCGGACAGTCGTTTCGCCTCGTCCGCCGCAATCCCCAGATCGGTCAGCACGCGCACCAGCGCCTCGGCGGGCGCCACCGCGATGTCGGGCGCAACGCCGTCGCCCTCCCAATCCTTGCGGGTTATGGGGTCATAGGTGCGTCCGACCGGGATGAACGCCATGAAGCCGCCGCCCAGTTCTTCGCCATAACCAAAGTGATTGGCGCCGCTGGTGGCGCTGCCGACGAGCGTCCCGCGCCGCGTGTGCTTCATCGCCAGCGCAAAATGCTCGGCCGCCGAGCCGCTGGCGCCCGACGTCAGCACAAAGATTTTCGCATCGCGCAGCCGCGCATCATCGTTCGGCGTGACCCAATGCTCGCGCGTCACCATGCCGAGGTCGCCGTCCACTTTACGCAGCGTCGGCACGCCTGCGATCGGCGAGCCGCCCGCCGCATCGACCGATGCGCGCGTTGCCATCGTCACCAGCCGCGTCAGCTTGTCGAACAGCCAAGGGAAAATGACGTCCATCTGGTCGAGCCCGCCGCCGCGGTGGGTGCGGATGTCAAAGATGACTGCTTTGGCATCGGCATGATCGGCCATGAACTTCGCCGCCTGCGCCGTGACGTCCGCGTCGAGCGGAAAGAGGTTGAAGCGGACATAGGCGATCCCCGGCGCGATCCAACCGGGCTGCTCGACTGCGGGCAGGTTCAGCGGCGCCGGGCGGGGCGGACTGCTCCCCGCTGGCGGCGCGGCGGGTGCGCTACCTTCGGGCGGGCGGACGCGCAAATGACCGTCAGGCGACACGCTATTCACCGCCGCGTCGAGCGCCTTCGCCAGCGCATCGCCCGACAGCGGCGCATAGGCGCCCGCCGCGATGGCGGCGCGGATCGCCGCGGCGTAACGCTTGCCAGTTTCGGGATAGACATAATCGCGTTCGAGCAGCGCGGCATATTTTTCCGCGATGGCATTGGCGCCCGCCTCGTTCGCAACCTCGTCCGCCGCCTGGGCCGGTGCTGCCAGCATCACCGGCGCCGATGCGGCACCCGTCGCCAGCAGCAAGGCGGTGACAATATGCGTCGTCCGAATCATGATCGCTCTCCCGTTCAGCCTGGACCGATCGGCAGTGTATCGCATCAGCAATACAGATCAACTACATTTGTAGTCGATAAGCCAAATCAGCGTTTGCGCGCAAACCAGACCAGAAAGATGCCGACCACTGCCAACACGACGCCGTTGCGCGTCCAGGTCGTATCGCCCAGCATGAAGCTGCTCGCCGGCCAGCGCACGATGTCGAGCCCTTGCAACGCCCACAGCCCGCCGACCAGGATCATCGCGACCCCGACGATCGCGAGAACGCCCTTCAATGCACCCATGATCATCTCCCCCTAAATGCGCTGCAATCCGATCAGCGGCCGCAGCCACCCGATGCTGCGCCCGATCGCATAGAAAAGCCAGCACCCCGTCACCGTCGCCGCGAGCAGGATCAGGAAGGACGGCAGCGCCGTGATATTGGCTTGGAGCAGATACCAGCCAACGACGACGATGATCGTCTGGTGGATGATGTAAAAGGGGAACACCGCCTCGGCCAGCATCGCGCGCCGCGGATGGTCGCGGTTCCAATAATGATCGGCGATCCCCAGCAGCGCGACGATCGTCGCCCATCCCTGCACCAGATGCGCGATGTCGAACGCCGCCCGCCCCCATTCGGGCGGCTGCGATCCGCTCAGCCACAGCGACAGGATGACCGTGACGACCGCCAGCGCCGCCACCGCCAGGCCCAGCGCGGGGCGCCAGCAGCGCGCGACCGCATCGAACAATCCGCCGCGCACGCGCAGCAGCCAGCCGACCCAAAAGGGCACCAGATAATGAAGATGCGCCGGCCCGTCGTCGAACAGCGCGTGCGTTTCTTCATGGCCGGGAAACAGCGCGTAGATCAGCAGCCACACGGCCAGCGGCCAGACCAGCAGGCCCCATGCGCCCGATCGCGATCCGCCGAGCCACCGTGCCGCCACATCGGCAAGCCGTGCCCGCACCGCGCCGGGGACCAGCGCCAGCACCGCGGCGGCCAGCATCGTATAGACCCACAGATAAACGACGAACCACAGATGCTGCCACGTCGGCAGGACGATCCCCTCCAGCGCGCCGAAGCGGAAATAATCGTGGAGCCAGAAGGCACCGAGGCTGCGCGGGTAGCCATGCTGGCTCACCAGTTCGACCCACGGTTGCGGCGGAATGACGACGACGATGCCAAAGATCAGCGGAATCAGCAGCCGCGCGCTGCGCGACCGGGCAAATCCGGCGCTGCCGCCCAGCTTCGCGAACAGCGCAGCGCTGGCATAGCCCGACACCAGGAACAGCAGCGCCAGCCGCCAGCTGTTCGTCGCCAGCATCGGCATCTGCACCCAGTCGATCGGCTCGGCGATCTTCACATGCCAGCCCCAGGGCACGAAATACATGCCGATATGGTAAAGGATTAGCAGCGCAAATGCCGCGATCCGCAGCCAGTCCATGCCGTAATGTCGCGCGCCGGTCATGCCATATCGCCTCCCCCCGTCATTGCGAGGGCCGAAGGCCCGCGGCAATCCAGATTTGCGTACACCGCTCTGGATTGCTTCGCTTCGCTCGCAATGACGAGCCTTTTTCTACGAGCGACTGTCGAGCACCCGCCACGCCAGCTCCGCAAACTCGCACAAGAGCGGCCGCGTGTCCCTCGGGTCGATAATATCCTCGACCCCGAATTTCTCCGCCGTACGGAACGGGCTGCGCACCCGGTTGAGTCGCTCACGAATTGCTTCCAGATGCGCCGCCGGGTCCGCCGCCGCCTCCAGCTCGCTCTTGTACGCCACTTCGACCCCGCCCTCGATCGGCAGGCTGCCCCAATCGCCCGACGGCCAGGCGAAGCGATATTGGAACCGCTCGGCGTTCGACATCGCGCTCCCCGCGATGCCGTAAGCGCGCCGCACCACCACCGAAGCCAGCGGGACACTCGCGCGGTAGATCGCGTTCATCGCCTGCACCCCGTACCGGATCGTCCCCGTCCTTTCGGCCTCGCCGCCGATCATGAAGCCCGGATTGTCGACCAGATGGACGATCGGCAGCCGGAACTGGTCGGCGAGCTTGACGAAGCGTTCGGCCTTTTCGCTCGTCTTCGCGTCCCACGATCCGCCGAGATACGACGGATCGCTCGCCAGCACCGCGACCGGCCAGCCGTCCAGTCGCGCAAACGCGGTGATCACCGCCCGCCCCCAGCGCGCACCCATTTCAAAGAAGCTGCCACGGTCGAAAACGGCGTCCGCGATACGCCGCATTGAATAGACCTGCTTCGCCTCGCGCGGCACGACCGAAAGCAGACTCTCCTCGCGCCGGTCGACCGGATCACTGCATTCGATCCTCAGTGCCCGGTCGTGAATCGACGACGGCAGGTACGACAGGAACCGCCGCGCCGCGGCAAAGGCCTCGGCCTCACTCGCCACCTCGTCGTCGACCACGCCGTTGCGCGTATGCACGTCGCTGCCGCCGAGCTCCTCGCGGTCCAGCGTATCGCCGATCGCCGCCGCCACCGCCGGCCCCGCCGCGAACAGCTGCGACAGCCCGCGCACCATGACGCTGTAATGGCTCGCCACCACCCGCGCCGCGCCCAGCCCCGCCGTCGGCCCCAGCGCGAGCGCAACCACCGGCACCGTGTCAAGATTGGCGATGATCTCATGCCACCCCGGCACATGCGGGATATAGGTATAACCCATATCCTCCAGCGTCTTGACCGACCCGCCGCCGCCGGTGCCGTCGATCATGCGGATCAGCGGCAGGCGATATTCATGCGCCATCGCCTCGCACTGCACGAATTTGCGGTGCAGCGCCGCATCGGCCGCGCCGCCGCGGACGGTGAAATCGTCGGCGCTCGCCACGACCGGCCGCCCGTCGATGTTCGCGCGCCCGAAAATGAAATTGCTCGCGGCGAGGTCTTCGATCTCGCCATCGGGCCCATAAGTCCCGCGCCCCGCGATCTTGCCGATCTCGCGAAAGCTGCCCGGATCGACAATCGCGGCGAGCCGCGCCCGCGCATCCATCTTGCCGCGCCCATGCTGGCGCGCGACCTTTTCCGCGCCGCCCATCTTCTCGGCCATCGCGCGGCGCTGCCCGAGTTCGCCCACTTCTTTTTCCCAGCTCATCGGCGAAGGCTATCTTACGTTGACGGAAACGTCATCCGAAACCTATCGTCCACAAATGACGCGTCCGATCACCCTCGCCCTCGCCGCCGCGATGCTCGTAACACCGCCCGCCAGCGCCGCCGAACCACGCACACTCCCCGGCGTCGCCGACGCGTATGAAAGCGAAGCTTTCGACCCCAATCCGATGCCCGCCATCGACGCGGCGCTCGCCAAAGCCAAACAATCGGGCAAACCCGTGCTGCTCGTCATGGGCACGAACGGCTGCCACGACAGCGCCTGGCTCGCCAACCTGATCGCCACCGACCGCTTTGCCGCCGTCCGCGCGCGCTACGAGATCGTCTATGCCGACATCGGCATGCCGCATGTCCGCGGCCTCGGCCGCAACCCCGCAGTGGCCAAACGCTTCCGCTTCAGGATCAAGGGCACGCCCACCGTGGCGATCCTCGCCGCCGACGGCACCGTCCTCAACCGCAAGGCCGCGCCCAAGTGGCGCAACGCCGCCAGCCGCAGCGACGACGACATCTATAACGAACTGATGGGTTAGGGAGAGCGATATGGCCGACATGAACCTGACGGGGCGCGTCGCGCTCGTCACCGGCGCCTCGCGCGGGATCGGCCGCGGCATTGCGATCGGGCTCGCCGAGGCGGGCGCCGACGTCGCGGTCAACTACACCCGCGGCGAGGACGCCGCCGCCGAAACCGTCGCCGCGATCGAGGCACTTGGCCGCAAGGCGAAGGCCTATCAAGCCTCGGTCACCGACGAAGCCGCCTGCGCCGCAATGGTCGTCGCGGTCGAAGCCGATTTCGGGCCGATGTCGATCCTCATCAACAACGCCGGCATCGCCAGCCGCGGCCGGTCGGTCGCCGACACCAGCCCCGAAGAAGTCGACAAACTCTTCGCCGTCCACGCCGCCGGCCCGCACCGCCTGTCACGCCTCGCGCTGCCGCAGCTGCGCACCCACGCGCGCAGCGACATCATCGTCATTTCCAGCATCGCGACCTACACCCACTCACCCAACAGCGCGCCCTACACGATGGCCAAGGCGGCGGGCGAAGCGCTGGCCTATGCGCTCGCCAAGGAAGAGCTGGCGAACGGGGTCCGCGTCAACATCGTCGCCCCCGCGCTGACCGTCAGCGACATGGGCGAAAAACTCTCGCGCGCGATCACCGGCCAGGACGACATCCACCACCTCGACACCAAAATGCCCTTCGGCCGCGTCGCCGTCCCCGCCGACGTCGCTACGGCGGTCGTCTGGTTCGTCAGCGATGCGAACAGCTATTGCTCGGGCCAGAAACTCAACATCGACGGCGCGGGGCAGGCGACGTTTCGGTGAAAGTCCCCTCTCCCCTTGGGGGAGAGGGTTGCGCAGACTTACGAGCTTGCTCGATAGTCGAAGCTGGGTGAGGGTCAGCCAACCTCGCCAATGCGCGCAACGTCCCCACCCTCATCAAACTCCGCCTAGCCGCTTCGCGGCAAGGCTGCGTATCCTTCTCCCCTCAAGGGAGAAGGTAGAATAGAGCCACCCCATGCGCCCCGATTCGCCCTCGCCCGCCATCCCCTTCCTGATCGCCTGCGCCGGGATCGCCACCTTCTCCGCGATGGACGTGCTGATGAAGGGGCTGTCGATCGAACTTGGCGCCTATAACGCCGTCCTGTGGCGCACCGGCGCCGGGACGATCCTCAGCGGCGCGCTCTATTTCGCCTCGCGCCCCGCGATGCCCGACCGCGCCACGCTGCGCATCCACGCGGTACGCTCGCTGTTCGTCGCGGGGATGGCGGTCAGCTTTTTCTGGGCGCTGGCGCGGCTGCCGATGGCCGAAGCGATCGCGATCGCCTTCATCGCGCCGCTCGCGACGCTCTACATGGCCGCGATCTTCCTTGGCGAGCGTATCGGCCCGCGCTCGATCATCGCCTCGCTGCTCGGCCTCGGCGGAGTGCTCGTCATTGTCGCGGGCAAGCTCGGCCGCGGCGACTATGCGCCCGAAGCCTTGTGGGCGGTCGGCGCCGTCGTCGGGTCGGCGCTGCTCTATGCTTACAACCTCATCCTCGCGCGGCGGCAGGCGAAGATGGCCGAACCGATGGAGATCGCCTTTTTCCAAAACGGCTTCGTCGCGCTGATCCTCGCGCTCGGCGCCCCCTGGTTCCTCGCGGTTCCGGGCAGCGAACAGGCGCTACCGATCGCGGGCGCCGCATTCCTTGCCGTCCTGTCGCTGCTGCTGCTCAGCTGGGCCTATGCGCGCGCCGAGGCGCAGATCCTGGCGACCACCGAATATACCGGCTTTTTATGGGCGATGCTGTTCGGCTGGATGTTCTTCGACGAAGCCGTGACTTGGCCGACGATCGCCGGGGCGGCGTTGATCGTCATCGGCTGTCTGATCGTGGCAAGGAAAACGCCGCAGCTCGACCCGATCGAACCGGCGGCGGCTTGATTTCCCCTCCCGCTTGCGGGAGGGGACAAGATCACACCGCCGCGCGCGAAAGCCGATCGTTGATCGCCGCCCCCAGCCCCTCGACCGGGATCGCAGCAACGGCAATCCGTGTCTTCACGCTCGCCGCCCCCGCATGCAGCGCATCGAACAGCCGCGCCGCCGCTTCGGTCAGATTGCCCGCCGCGCTCAGATCATAATCGCCCGCGACCGCTCCGAACCCGATCCCGAACTCGTCCGCAGCAAAGTCCACCGCCCCCAGCCGCAACGGCTTGCCCGGCGCATAATGGCTCGCCAGCATCCCCGGCGCGACAATCTCCGAACCCTTCACCCCGGATACCGGCAAGCCGCTCGCGTCGGCCAGCATCGCTGCGGTCACCGGCCCCGGCCGCAGCACCTCGACCGCCCCATCCTTCACCCGCGCGATCGTCGATTCCACGCCCGCCGCGCAGGGACCGTCGTCGATCACCAGCGCGATCCGCCCGTCCAGCGTCGCCACCACATGCTCCGCCCTGGTCGGGCTCACCCCCCCGCTCGCATTGGCGCTCGGCGCCGCGAGCGGCGCGCCGGTTGCGGCGAGCAAGGCCTGCATTGCGCGATGCCCCGGTACCCGCAGCGCGATCGTGTCCAGCCCCGCCGTTGCGATGCTCGCGACGGAGCAATCCGCCGTCCGCGGCACCACCAGCGTCAGCGGCCCGGGCCAGAAACGCCGCGCCAGCACCCGCTCGACCTCACCGAAAACGCCTAGCTTTTCAGCCGCTTCCAGCCCCGGCACATGCACGATCAGCGGGTTGAAATCGGGCCGCCCCTTCGCCGCGTAGATTCGCGCCACCGCCTCCGCATTGCGCGCGTCGGCGGCCAGGCCATAGACCGTCTCGGTCGGCACCGCGACCGGCTGCCCCGCCGCGACCAGCGCCGCCGCTGCGGCGATAGCTTCGCTATCGAAGGCACGAACAATTGTGGGCTTTGAGGCTTCGGCCATGCCGCGCTATAGCGCCCGCGCAACGAGATTCACCAGCAAAGTACTTCAGCCATGACCTATACGCCGCCGACCACCGAACAGCTTTTCGTCCTCGATCATATCGCGCGCATCGACGCGATGGCGGCGCACGACAAATTCGCCGCCGCGATCCCCGACCTGGTCGAGGCGATCGTCACCGGCATCGGCGAGTTCGCGGCCGAGGTCTATGCGCCGCTCAACCGCGTCGGCGACGTCAACAATCCGAAGTGGCAGGACGGCAAGGTCACCATGCCGCCGGGTTTCCGCGAGGCTTACCAGCAATTCGTCGACGCCGGCTGGGGCAGCATCGACGGGCCGACCGAATATGGCGGCCAGGGGCTGCCCTTCACCCTCGCGACCGTGATCATCGAGGCGCTGGGCAGCGCCGACATGGGCTTTACCCTCTGCAACATCCTGACCCCCGGCGCGATCCACGCGCTGATGGCCTATGGCACCGAGCAGCAGCGCCAGACATGGCTGCCCAAGCTGGTGTCGGGCGCGTGGAACGGCACGATGAACCTTACCGAGCCCGCCGCGGGCAGCGACGTCGGCGCGCTGCGCTCGACTGCCGAAAAAGTGACCGAGGGCGAGCATGCGGGGCTGTACAAGATCCGCGGGCAAAAGATCTTCATTACCTTCGGCGAGCATGACCTTACCGACAATATCGTCCACCTCGTCCTCGCGCGCACCCCCGGCGCGCCCGAGGGGACGCGCGGCATCTCGCTGTTCCTCGTCCCCAAATATCGCCTCGACGAAGCGGGCAATCCGACGATCTCGAACGGCGTCCACTGCGCCTCGATCGAGCACAAGCTTGGCATCCACGGCTCGCCGACCGCGGTGATGGTCTATGGCGAGGGCGAAGACTGCCTTGGCGAGATCGTCGGCGACGAAATGGGCGGCATGCGCGCCATGTTCGTGATGATGAACAACGCCCGCCTGATGGTCGGCTGTCAGGGCGTCCAGATCGCCGAACGCGCGACGCAGCAGGCGCAGCGCTTCGCCGCCGAGCGCGTCCAGTCGTCGCTCGCGGGCTCGCCCGATCGCACCCCGGTGACGATCGACCAGCACCCCGATGTCCGCCGCATGCTGTGGCGGATGCGCGCGCAGACCGAGGCGGCGCGCGCGCTGACCTATTACGCCGCGGCGCAGACCGATTTCGGCAAGCTTGGCGACGAGGCCGCCGCGATGCGCGCCGAAGTGCTGATCCCGCTGGTCAAGGCGCATGCCACCGACATCGGCTGCGAGGTCGCGAGCATCGGCATCCAGGTGCATGGCGGCATGGGTTTCATCGAGGAAACCGGCGCCGCGCAGCATTATCGCGACGCGCGCATCGCCCCGATCTACGAAGGCACCAACGGCATCCAGGCCGCCGATCTCGTCGGGCGCAAGCTCGGCATGGCAGGCGGCGAGCTGGTCCGCGCGCTGATCGACGACATCGCCGATGGCGCGGCGGATTTCGCCGAGCTTCAGCAGCTCGTTCATGCGTGCCGCGCCGTCACCGACTGGATGGTCGATGCGAAGACTGCCGACCGGCTTGCGGGCAGCTATCCCTATCTCACCATGCTCGCCACCGCGACCTGCGGCTGGCTGATGGCGCTCCAATATCGCGCGGCAAAAGCGGCACTCGACGCTGGCAACGGCGACCGCGCCTTCCTCGAAGCCAAGCTCGCCTCGACGCATTTTTACCTCGCGCAGATCGTCCCCGCGGCGATCGGCCTCGCACCGTCGGCGATGGCCGGCGATGCCGTGCTGGCGCCGCTCCCGAAACTCGCCTGAATCCGGCGGATTGAAGCGGGTTTCGGGCGCTTCCGAACCGGCAAGAATTTGTTCATAATTAACGCGATGCTAACCATCTGAGGCTAGGCACATCCGGCAATTGCTGGAGACGTGCGTGCCCATCCCGGTCAAAAGTCTGATCATCAGCTGGCGCACGATCGCCCTTGCGCTGCTCCTCAGCCTGATCGTCGGTATCAGCGGCGCGGGCGAGCTGCCCGACCGTTTTGCCTCGATGGCGACGAGTCGTATTGCGGCCCGTGCAGTGTCAGGCGACACGGTGGTCGTCGCGGTCGATGACAAAACACTGCAAGCCATCGGCAATCAGGATTTTGACATTACGCACCACATGCAACTGGTGCGCGCCATCGATGCGTCGCCAGCAAAACGTTTGTTTGTCGACTTTTCATACGACCGCCGGACCAAAGACCAGGATTTTCCGAAATTTGCCGATGCGGTACGCCAGATGGGCGATCGCATCATCCTTGCCGTACCGTCGGCCGCCTTCAGCGGAACCACGGCCACCGCGCCGCGATGGCCCGATTCCCGTCTCGGCAACCAGTCCAAGCGTGGCTTCATCGGTTGGGAGTATGAGTTCTGGCAGGTGTGGAAAGTGCCGCTGGCGGTAAAGGCCGAAGGCCGCATCCTGCCCAGCTTTTCGGCGTTGCTGGCGAACCGCCCGCTCGACACCCCCGCGCAATTCGCCCTCGACCTGTCCTACGACCCGGATACGATCACGCAATATAGCGCCATCGACGTCATGACGGGCAAACTGGATCCGGCGCTTCTGCGCGGCAAGGATGTGATCTTCGCGCCGGCGTCGTCGGCCTCACCCGACCAGCATTATCTGCCCGGCCATGACAAGGTTCACGGCGCCTACATCCATCTGATCGCAGGCGAGGCGCTCAAACGCGGACAGCCGGTCGATATCGGCTGGCTCCCGGCACTTGCGTTAAGCTTCGTCGCCATGCTGGCGGCGCTCGCGTGGAGAAATGGCCGGTGGCAGGGCGTCGTGGCGGGCGTCCTCGCGATGGCGCTGCTGGTCGTCAAAGTGGTCGGCAGCCTTTCGCTCATCACTATCCAGATCGGCGCCGCACTCTTCCTGATCGCCGCCATCAGCGCCAACGTCGCGCGGACCCGCCGCCGATCCTCGGCACAGCGCGAAAATCCGGTGTCGGGCCTACCCAATTTCGAGGCGCTGCGCACGCAGGCCTCGTTCGGCAGCGCCACCGTCGTGGCGGCAAAGGTCGTCAATTTCGAGGACCTCGCCGCCTTCATTCCCGGCGACGGCATCGCCAAACTCGTCGAACAGGTCACCCGCCGCCTGCAACTGGCATCGCAGGGCACGATGCTGCACCATGATCTCGACGGCACGTTCGCGTGGCTCGTACCCTATTATCAGCACAGCCAGATCGAAGGCCAGCTGGCGGGGCTCGCCGCGCTGTTCAACGCGCCGCTGACGATCGGCGAACTCCGCGTCGATGTCGCGATTGCCTTTGGTGTGAACGACGAATTTGAGGGGTCGAACGCGCAGCGGCTCGCCGCCGCACTCGTCGCCGCCGAACGTGCGATCCGCACCCGGGCGCTGTGGACCAAATATGTCCCGCGGCAAAAGGACGACGCCGGCTGGCAGCTCTCTTTCCACTCGCAGCTCGAGGATGCGCTGACCGGCGGCGACATCTGGGTCGCGTTCCAACCGCAATATGCCATCGCCACCGGCAAGCTGGTCGGGGTCGAGGCGCTGGCGCGCTGGACTCACCCGACGCGCGGCCCGATCCCGCCCGACGAATTCATCGTCCAGGCCGAAAAGAGCCAGGACATCTATCGCCTGACCCTGTTCGTCATGGACCAGGCGATCCGCTCGGCGGCGCAGCTCCACGAACGCGGTCAGCGGATCAACATGTCGGTCAACCTGTCGGCGACCCTGCTCGACCACAGCGATCTGGTCGGGACGATCCGCGTCATGCTGACCGCGCATCATCTGTCGCCCGAAATGCTGACGATCGAGATCACCGAAACCGCGCAGATCGAAAACAGCCGCCAGGCGCGCCAGACGCTGGCGCAGCTGCGCCGCACCGGCATCCGCCTGTCGATCGACGATTATGGCACGGGCCAGTCAAACCTTGAATATCTGACCGAAATCGAGGCCGACGAGATCAAGATCGACAAGCGATTCGTGATGACGATGCGCGATTCGCAGCGCAACTTGGAAGTCGTTAAGTCCACCATCGACCTAGCACATCGCCTGGGCGCCGTCGCGGTCGCCGAAGGCATTGAAGATGCCGAAACTTTGACGCTGTTGGGCCAGCTCGGCTGCGATGTCGGGCAGGGCTATCATCTTGGAAAGCCGCAATTGTTTTCCGAGCTTGCCGCAACCCTTGCCGTACCCCCCCAGAACCGCACCGGATAACTGCCAGATTGGCGGCAATTTCATGGTTAAGACTCGATTTACCTTACCAAAGATGGTATACGCTCCGTTAACTGTTCTTCGTGGGCAGTGCCGACAGGAGATATCTTATGGGTTGGTTTTGGAGATGGATGGGCGGCGGCGGCTCCGGTAACGGCGGCGGCGAAGCGTAATCCGAATATCAGACGGAAAAGGGTCTCGGACGTGTCCGGGACCCTTTTTCTTTGCGCGTCATCTCCTCGGTGTGTCGTCGGCACGTTCTGCGGCGCGGCGCGGCAGACGGGCCGCATAGGCCACGTCCGCGTCGCTGTCGCACCGACCGCTCCGGCCCGTATGCATCCCGAAAAAATCGATCGCGCCGACCTGTCCCGGCCGATCCTTGCGGTAAGCCGCAGAAAAGCTGGCGCGAGGCCTCGTCCCACGGCGTCGACAGCGACGAGACGAATCAAAATATCGACGAACCGAGTCTTCGATCGGTCATTTACCGTCTTGCATCGTCGCGCCGACGTGGCACTATAGATGGTGGGTAGACCACGGGGGCACCCCAAGAAATAGTGTTTGGCCAAAATTGGCGGATTTCCGTCGCCCACGGCATGCGGGCACGGGAAAGTGCTTCGTGCGGCCAAAATAAGTGCCCCGCAGGTCGGTTTAAATGCTAAGACCGGGGCTTCGCCCTGAGTCGAACAAGATAGGAACAAAGCGCGCCGCTGGCGCGTTCAAATCGGGGGCGAGTGTGATGGATTTTCGGGAAGCGGAACGGGTGGAGACGAGCGACGTGGCGACGATGGAACGGACGAAAAATGACGCCCCGGCCGCGGCCGAATCGGTCGCCGATTCGCCTCCTGCCGCCAAGCTCAACGACAGCGGCGAAGCCAAGGTCCACGCGCGTCGATTCGACGTCGTCACCGATCGCAGCCGCGATGCGCTGCTCACCGACTTCGGCAAGGAAACGCTCGAGGATCGCTACCTCCTCCCCGGCGAATCATACCAGGATCTCTTCGCGCGCGTCGCGTCGGCCTATGCCGACGATCAGGAGCATGCCCAGCGCCTCTACGACTATATCTCGAAGCTGTGGTTCATGCCCGCGACCCCCGTGCTGTCGAACGGCGGCACCGGCCGCGGCCTGCCGATCAGCTGCTATCTGAACTCGGTCCCAGACAGCCTCGAAGGCATTGTCGAGACGTGGAACGAGAATGTCTGGCTCGCATCGCGCGGCGGCGGCATCGGCACCTATTGGGGCAGCGTGCGCGGCATCGGCGAACCCGTCGGCCTCAACGGCAAGACCAGCGGCATCATCCCCTTCGTCCGCGTGATGGACTCGCTCACCCTCGCCATCTCGCAGGGCAGCCTCCGCCGCGGTTCGGCCGCCTGCTATCTCGACATCTCGCACCCCGAGATCGAGGAGTTCCTCGAAATCCGCAAACCGTCGGGTGACTTCAACCGCAAGGCGCTCAACCTCCACCACGGCGTGCTGATCACCGACGAGTTCATGGAGGCCGTCCGCGACGGCGCCGAATTCAACCTGCGCAGCCCCAAGGACCAGAGCGTGCGCGGCAGCGTCGATGCGCGCTCGCTGTTCCAGAAGCTCGTCGAAACCCGCCTCGCGACCGGTGAGCCCTACATCATCTTCATCGATCAGGTGAACCGCATGATGCCCAAGCATCACCGCGACCTGGGCCTCAAGGTCACCACCTCGAACCTGTGCTCGGAAATCACGCTGCCGACGGGCCGCGACCATCTGGGTCAGGATCGCACCGCGGTCTGCTGCCTCTCGTCGCTGAACCTCGAAACCTGGGACGAGTGGAACGGCGACAAGGGCTTCATCGAAGACGTCATGCGGATGCTCGATAACGTCCTGCAGGACTATATCGACCGCGCCCCGCCCGAAATGGCGCGCGCCAAGTACAGCGCGTCGCGCGAACGCTCGGTCGGCCTCGGCGTGATGGGTTTCCACAGCTTCCTCCAGGCGCGCGGCCTGCCGTTCGAGGGCGCGATGGCGAAATCGTCGAACCTCCGCGTCTTCAAGCATATCCGCGCCCAGGTCGATCAGGCGTCGATGCTGCTCGCCAAGGAACGCGGCCCCTGCCCCGACGCCGCCGATCAGGGCGTGATGGAGCGTTTCAGCTGCAAGATGGCGATCGCGCCGACCGCGTCGATCTCGATCATCTGCGGCGGCACCAGCGCGTGCATCGAGCCGATCCCCGCGAACATCTACACGCACAAGACGCTCTCGGGCAGCTTCTCGATCCGCAACCCGCATTTGGAAGCCCTGCTCGTCGACAAGGCGAAGAACAGCGACAATGTGTGGAACTCGATCCTCGAAAAGGGCGGCAGCGTCCAGCACCTCGACTTCCTGACCCAGGACGAGAAGGACTGCTACAAGACCAGCTTCGAGATCGACCAGCGCTGGCTGCTCGAACTCGCCGCCGACCGCACCCCCTATATCGACCAGGCCGCCTCGCTGAACCTGTTCATCCCCGCCGACGTCGAGAAATGGGACCTGCTCATGCTCCACTACCGCGCGTGGGAACTCGGCATCAAATCGCTCTATTATCTCCGCTCGAAATCGGTGCAGCGCGCCGGCTTCGCGGGCGGGGTCGAGGCCGACAACACCGCCGAGGCGCCGGTGTACGAGCTGCAGACCACCGATTACGACGAATGTTTGGCATGCCAATAAATCCCTCTCCCACCGGGAGAGGGAGGGAGGCGCGCAGCGCCGGAAGGGTGAGGGCGATCCCCATGCGGACCTATCGCAACCAACCCTCCGGCACCGTCCCCCGCGCCCGCACTTTGCGCCGCAACGCCACCGAAGCCGAAAAGCGGATGTGGCGATCCCTGCGCGAAACCTTCCCTGCTCTTAAATGGCGGCGGCAGGTTCCCATCGGCCCCTATTTCGCCGACTTCTTCAGCTTCGCGGCGAAGCTGGTGATCGAGGTCGATGGCGGCCAGCATGCGGAGGCGGCCTCCTACGACGCCCGCCGCACCGAATTTTTGCAAGCGCAGGGCCTCACCGTCCTCCGCTTCTGGAACAACGACGTCCTCGCCAACACGCAAGGCGTCATGGAACAAATATCCCTCTCCCTCCGGGAGAGGGAAGGAGCGACGCAGTCGCGGAAGGGTGAGGGCGACAATGCGCCGGCACCAAGCCGCCAACCACCCTCACCTTCCCAAGGCTGACGCCTTGGGCCCCTTCCTCTCCCGATGGGAGAGGAGTAAAGATATGCCAGTCCGGAGACCGATGAGATGCCCCTTCTAGAAGCCCGCAACACCTACAAGCCCTTCGAATACCCCTGGGCGTTCGATTTCTGGAAGCGCCAGCAGCAGATCCACTGGGTGCCCGAGGAAGTGCCGCTGGGCGAGGATTGCCGCGACTGGGCGCAAAAGATCAGCGACCATGAACGCAATCTGCTTACCCAGATTTTCCGCTTCTTCACCCAGGCCGATATCGAGGTGCAGGATTGCTACCACGACAAATATGGCCGCGTGTTCAAGCCGACCGA
>VFQO010000678.1_pt1 | contig 32922 bp, 31 predicted proteins | sample 3512331 | NCBI WGS metagenome assembly VFQO01 (sample SAMN10412371, study PRJNA504923) | tailings metagenome | isolation source: Replicate 3 from Balatoc abandoned mine | place: Philippines: Itogon, Benguet | collected 2017-08-28 | reverse complement strand
CGCGGGGCGAAACGATGCTCTACGATGCCGAAACCGTCTATCGCGGCGACATGGCTGATGGCGTGCCGATGATCGTGTTGATCAATGCCGGCTCGGCCTCGGCTTCTGAAATCGTCGCGGGCGCGCTGCAGGATCACCGCCGCGCGCTGATCATGGGCGAGCGCAGCTTCGGCAAGGGTTCGGTGCAGTCGCTGCTCCCGCTCGGCAAGGATGCCGCGCTGAAGCTGACCACGGCGCGCTATTACACCCCTTCGGGCAAGTCGGTGCAGGAAGGCGGGATCAAGCCGGACATCGCCGTGCCGCAGATTTCCGACCCGGATTTCGCGCTGCGCCAGAAGTACCAGACCCGCGAGAGCGATCTGCGCGGCCACCTCATCAACGAGCTCGGCATCAAGGACGAGGAGATGGAGAACGACACCATCGCCGATCCGCGCTTCCAGCTCACCGCCGCGCAGCTCAAGGATCAGGGGGTCGAGGATTTCCAGCTGCACTACGCGATGGAAACCCTGCGCCGCACCACCCGCAGCACCGTGGCGCTGCGCCCGGACAAGCGTTGAGGCGATAATTCATGGATAGTCTCGGCAAAGCGCGGCTGATCGCCGTGCTGGTTCCGGCCGCGCTGCTCGGCGGGGCCTATGTGGCGCAATACGGCTTCGGCCTGCCCCCGTGCGAGATGTGCTGGTGGCAGCGCTATCCGCATTTCGCCGCCCTCGGCACTGGCCTGCTCGCCTTCGTGATGCAGCCGTCGCGGGTGTGGACCGCGCTGGCGGGGCTCGCCATCCTTACCTCCGGGCTGATCGGCGGCTATCACGCAGGGGTCGAGTATGGCTGGTGGGAGGGGATCACTGCCTGCACCGCCTCGGGCGTGGACGTGATGGACTTCTCGACCCCGCTGATCCGCTGCGATGTCGCCCCGTGGACCTTGTGGGGGATTTCGCTGGCGGGCTTCAATTTCCTGATTTCCTGCGCTTCGGGTGCGGCCATTGTGGCGCTCGCCGCGTATCGGAAGTAGAAGGCAAGCATGGCGCCGAAAAGTGGGAACCGGTTTTCGGCCTAAGGCGATGCGACGACAACGCCTCAAAAGGAGCGGAAATGATGCAGCGCGATGAACTCCACCGCATGATCCGGGTCGATCAGGCCGGCGAATTCGGCGCGACCCGCATCTATGAAGGCCAGCTCGCGGTGATGGGCGATCGCGGGCCCCATTCCGCCGAAATCCGCCACATGGCCGAACAGGAGCGCGAGCATCGCGCCAAGTTCGATGCGCTGCTGGTGCGGCGCGGGGTGCGCCCGACGGCGCTGCATCCGTTCTGGTCGGCGGCGGGCTATGTGCTGGGCGCAGGCACGGCGCTGCTCGGTCCGGAAGCGGCGATGGCCTGCACCGCGGCGGTCGAGACCGAGATCGACAAGCACTATTCTGAACAGCTCGAAAAGCTGGCGGAAAGCGGCGCGGACCCGGAACTCGCCGAGATGATCGAGGCCTTCCGCGAGGACGAACGCGAACACCGCGACGCCGCCTTCGCCAATGGCGCCGAACGCGCGCCCGCCTATCCGTTGCTCGCCGGAGCGATCCGGCTCGGCTGCCGTATCGCGATCAAGGTGAGCGAGCGCCTTTAGTTTTCGCACCCGCCTCCGCGGGTGCGTCCTCGGTGCTGTTTCAAGCCTTGCGGGCTTGAGCACCTGCGGGCGGGCGGTCGCCCTTGCGGCCCTTCGGACCGATCAGCGCGCCAATTTCATTCCCTTCACAAACTCCAATAGATCAGTTCTTCCGGCAACCCCTCGCGGTCCAGCGCGCTTTTGACGTCGACCAGCACGCCGCCTTCGCGCACCCGGGCGATGAGGTCGGCGGGGTCGGCGACATAGGCCGCGTGGTTCACCGCCAGCACCAGCGCGTCGAGCTGCACCAGCGCCTCGGGGGGGCTCAAGGCGATGCCGTATTCGTGTGCCGCCGCCGCCGGATCGGCCAGCGGATCGCTCACCAGTGCGGCAATCCCGTATTCGCGCAGTTCGGCGAGGATATCGGGCACCTTGGAATTGCGGATGTCGGGCACGTCCTGCTTGAAGGTCAGCCCCAGCACACCGACGCGGGCGTTGCAGGGCGAGACGCCGTTTGCGATCAGCAGCTTCACCAGCTTCTGCGCGATCGCCTGCCCCATGCTGTCATTGATGCGCCGCCCGGCCAGGATCACCTCGGGCCGGTAGCCGAGCTTTTCCGCCGCTGCCGTCAGGTAATAGGGATCGACCCCGATGCAGTGCCCGCCGACAAGGCCGGGGGTGAAGGGCAGGAAGTTCCACTTCGTCCCCGCCGCTGCCAGCACGTCGCGGGTGGCGAGGCCCATGCGGTCAAAGATCAGCGCGATTTCGTTCATCAGCGCGATGTTGAGGTCGCGCTGGGTGTTCTCGATCACCTTGGCCGCTTCGGCGACCTTGATCGAGGGCGCCTCGTGCAAGCCCGCATCGACGATCGCGCCATAGACGTCACGCATCCGGGCGAGTGCCGCTTCGCTGTCGGCGGCGATGATCTTGGTGATGGTCTCGAGCCGGTGGACGGAATCGCCGGGATTGATCCGTTCGGGACTGTAGCCGAGCGCGAAGTCGCGGCCCTGTTCGAGGCCCGAATGGGCTGCCAGCCACGGCCCGCAGATATCCTCGGTCACGCCCGGAAACACGGTCGATTCGAACACCACCAGCGTGCCTCTGGACAGGCGCGGGCCGATGGTTTCGCAGGCGCGTTGCAGCGGGGTGAGATCGGGGCGGCACTCGTCGGTGATCGGGGTCGGCACGGTGACGATCACCATCCCTGCGCCCTCGAGCACCGCCGGATCGTCGCTGACGTCCAGCCCGCATGACGCCAGCCTTCCCGCGTCAATCTCGCGGGTGGCATCCTCTCCCGCCTTCAGCGCCGCTACCCGCGCGGCGGAAATGTCGTAGCCGACCACCTGCGCGCGCCCGGCCAGCCGCTCGGCGAGCGCCACGGCCACCGGCAGGCCGACATAGCCGAGCCCCACGACTGCGATTTTTCCGTCCATGCCCCCGCATAGTCCGGCAGGTTTCAATTTTTCGCTAAACGCAGGTGCAGGCACCTTCACCCGCGGTTCAGCGCGTCCGGTCTAGGAGCCTTTGATCTAGACAAGGCCCCTTGGTCGCGGGCATGGCCCGTGGCATCCTACCGCGCACCGTCACAAGGACCCAAGCGCCATGAAGCACCTGCTTGCACCCGCCGCTCTCGCCACCCTCGCCGCGCTGGCTGGCGCCAGTCCGGCCACTGCGCAGAGCGCGAACGAGAAGATCAACATGGTGATCGCCTATTCCGAGGACGAATGTCCCGAGGCCAAGGACGGCGAGCTGGTGATCTGCGAAATCCTGGTCGAGGCCGAGCGTTATCGCATCCCGTCGAACCTGCGTTACAGCGACTCGCCCGAGAACAAGGCGTGGGCGCGGCAGGTCGAGGAGATCAAGTATGTCGGCGATTTCGGCGCGATGAGCTGTAGCCCGGCGGGCGCGGGCGGCTTTACCGGTTGCACCCAGAAGTTCGTCGAGGCCGCCTACAAGGACCGCGCCGAGGCCGAGAACGTGCGCTTCGGCCAGCTGATCGAGAAGGCGCGTCAGGAGCGTCTTTCGACCATCGACGCCACCGCCGCGGCCGAGCAGGAGCGGGTCGAGATGATCGAGCGCGAATATATGCAGCGGCTCGAACGCGAGCGTGAGGCCGAACTGCCGGGCGAAGGCGCGCTGCCGCCGCCGCCGCAGAAGGCCGAGGACGGCGACAAGCCCGAATAGGCGCGTTCAGACGCGGTAGTAGTCGCGGTACCACGCGACGAAGCGCGCCACGCCTTCGCGAAAGCCGGTTTGCGGCGCGTAGCCGGTGAGCGATTTCAGCAGCGAGGCATCGGCCCAGGTCGCGGGCACATCGCCCTGCTGCATCGGCATGAAGTTCTTCACCGCCTCGCGCCCGCATTCGGCCTCGATCGCGGTGATGAAGTCCATCAGCCGCACCTTTTCGCCATTGCCGATATTGACGGCGCGGAAAGGCGCGACGGGCGAAAGGCTGTCGCCCTCGGCAATGTCTGCCGGTGTCTCGGGCCGCACCGGTGCGGCGTCGATCAGCAGGCGGATGCCGCGCACCAGATCGCTGACATAGGTGAAGTCGCGGTACATCTCGCCATCATTGTAGATGTCGATCGGTGTGCCTTCGAGGATCCCTCGGGTAAACTTGAACAGCGCCATGTCGGGCCGCCCCCACGGGCCATAGACGGTGAAGAAGCGGAACATGGTGGTCGGCAGGTTCCAGAGGTGGGCGTAGGAATGCGCCATTGCCTCGTTCGCCTTCTTGGTCGCAGCGTAGAGCGTCAGCGGCGTGTCGCATTTCTGCGTTTCGGTGAAGGGCATGTCGGTGTTCGCGCCATAGACCGAGCTGGTCGAGGCCATCAGCAGGTGATCCACCCCCAGCTCGCGCGCGCATTCCATGACGTTAAAGGTGCCGACGAGGTTCGCATCGACATAGGCGCGCGGGTTTTCGAGGCTGTAGCGCACCCCCGCCTGCGCGGCGAGGTGGACGATCACGTCGGGCTTTTCCGCCAGCGCGAGCGCGTGGAGCGCCGCGAAATCCTCCAGCATGCCCTCGGTGCAGGAAAACTGTGGGTGCTGGAGCAGCATCTGGTGGCGGCGCTGCTTGATTCGCACGTCGTAGTAATCGGTCATCCCGTCAAGGCCGACGACGCGGAAGCCTTCCTCCAGCAGCAGCTGCGACAGGTGAAAGCCGATGAACCCGGCAGAGCCGGTGACGAGGATGGTGCGCATGGCATTTGTCTTGGCCGCGAAGCGGAGCGGGATAAAGTCTTTTTGAAACCCGCGGTTCGCTTCTGACGCTCAGCTATTGCGGCGCGGGAAAGGTCGTGCCGCATTACAACGTGATGTGCGTGGCCAAGGCGGCGCTCGAAACCAGCGTCATGTATTTCGCCAATGATTTCGGACACCAGAACATACGCGTCAACGCGATCAACGCCGCAATGTGACGATTGAGGATGCCGGCAGGGCCGGGCTTTCTCTGCTGTGCGGCTGTCATCTGGCGTGACCGGCGAGACCGCGTCATGTCGATGCTGGCTATCACGTGACCGGGACCAAGCAGGAAGACGCACCCCATGCAGCTAAGTCTTGAGGCAGGGGATTTGATTGCAACCTGTTGAGAGGTTTCGGAGCGCTTGGCAGCAGTCAGCGCTCGCGTCGTACTAGATATTGCGTCACTCGGCGGCTGCAGAGCGCACGGGCAATCGCGCGTAATTGAAGGCCCGCGCTTCGCTCATAGATGCGTTCGCCCTGCCGCTGCAAAAACGACCTGAATGAGCTGCCAAGGGCTTGGACGCTCTTGGACTTGACAGCCCAATCCGCGCAGACGAGATGCGTTGGCACTGTTCGCTAAAAGCCAGGCAGGATCTATAGCCCCGCGTCTGTGGCCGCTTGAATTTTCGAAAGAATTCGTCACGTAGCACCGTTCTGGAGAGGGCGCTTATGCGCTTGTCACATGTTTCTAGGCCTTAAGAATAGGTTTGCACCGAAGGCCAAATTGGCCAAGCCTATGATACCGCAAGGCCAGAGGGTGTATGCTGTTGGAGACATCCACGGCCAGATTGACTTGTTCAACAGCCTGATCAGCATGATCGAAGCCGATGACGCCGCTCGCGGCGTCGCGGATACGACGATTATTTTGCTGGGCGACCTTGTGGATCGTGGCCCCGATAGTGCGAGTGTTCTTGATGCAGCGATAGCTTTGGGTAACCGGCGACGTGTACGAACGCTCTGCGGCAATCACGAAGAGATGTTCCTGAGATCGCTTGAAAGCGAAGTTGTGCTCCGAGAGTTTTTGAGGCGCGGCGGCCGCGAGACTATCCTATCCTATCCAATAGACGAAAACACTTACAATGAGCTTAATTTCGAACAACTCCGCCTAGAGCTCCATAAGATTGTCCCGGAGCGACATGTTAAATTTCTTCGCAGCCTGGAGGATTGGATAATCGTCGGCGGATATTTGTTCGTTCACGCCGGGGTTAGGCCCGGGGTTGCGATAGAAGACCAGTCTACGCAGGATCTGCGGTGGATACGAGAGCCCTTCCTTAGCGCAACATCGTCTTGTGACTATTGCGTGGTGCATGGACACACAATTTCAGAGGGTCCCGAAGAGCATCCAGGCCGGATCGGCATAGACACAGGAGCCTACATCTCCGGTCGACTTACAGCCGTCGGACTTGAGGCCGAACAGCGTTGGTACCTGTCATCATCCGGGGCAACCTGATTGCGAGCCGGATTGATTTTGGGTCCGAAATTCACGCTTTGACACTTGGTGACCTCGAGTAGCTTAACCCGATCGATGGGACCCAAAGTACTGACGCGCGTGCGATGTCTACGGGATCGCATGACGCTTCTAGACCTTCTGCGGATGTCTCCACTCCAGTCGACGCAGAACCCGTGAGCACAAACAAAAAGGGCGGCGCTGGATAGCGCCGCCCTTTCTAAGCATCCAAGTCAGCGGAGCTTAGGCGCTGACGGGGTCGTCATTGCTGTCCGAGAGGGCCACGATGCCGCCGATCACGGCCGCAGCGCCGAGGAGCGCGAGCACGATGGTGCCACCGCTGCCAATTTCGCTACCCTCTTCAACCGGGGCGACCGCGCGGGCGGAGGCACGCTGAGCGGCAACGGTGCCGATCGGCGCGGCGACGGTCACAGCGGCGGCAAGACCGAGGACGATAGACTTCATCTTCATAGCGTTTACTCCACAGTATTGCCCCAGAGAGGTGGGCACGATTCGAAATTTCTCCATCCCTATAGGGGCTTGATTTGGCTAAGGCAACCCCTTTCTCGCCCTCGGGATAGTCCGTAAGCGCATGCTGGCGAGGGGCATGCACCGAAGCGCGTCGAGCGTGCGCGCGGCGCTACGATAGGCGATGTAGGTTTCTTGACCGTTAAAGCCGCCCATGACAATGCCTCTGGGCGGAGGCATGCGGCACCGCCAGAAGGGCAGCGAGATCGAAATCCATGGCGCAATCCAGAGCAGGCAGGGCACCCGGGCAGTTCACTATTCTCAAAGCGCGCGACTGGAGCCCCCAGCTGACTGTCTTGTGCGTGTTTTTGGCCATGTTGCTCGTCACGGGTGGCAGCTCGAGGTATGACGTGCCGCAACTTGTGCTTTTGCGCCCCATAGCGGTCTGCGTCCTTGGATTTGCCTTGGCGACGATTAGCGTGGAGGCTTGGCGCAACTACAAGGCTGTCATCGTGCTGTTTGGGTCAGCCTTTGCCTTGACGGCCCTCCACCTCGTACCGCTGCCGCCTCAAGTTTGGCAGGCGCTTCCCGGTCGGCAGATTGTGATCGACATCGACGCGGTGGCCGGCCTCAAGGATGTATGGCGGCCACTGACCATGTTCCCGGAGGGCACATGGAACGCCCTCTACTCTTTCTCGGTGCCTCTGGCGGCGCTGTTTCTCGCGGTGCAATTGAACCAGAGAGACCTCGCCCGCCTTCTTGTGTGGGTCGCGATGCTGTCACTTGTGACCGGGCTGGTTGGTGTCCTGCAGGCTGCCGGATCTGACCTGAACTTGTATCGCGTTCACTCGGAAACCGCGGGCCTGTTTGCCAATCGCAATCACCAGGCTGCGATGCTCGCGTGCGCCTTACCGATAATTGGGGCCCTCGCAATGCTCGCGCCTCATTTCAGCATCCCAGCTAGACCTACGCGGATTGTGTGTGCGGCGGGTGCCATCACACTTATCCCCCTTATCCTTGTAACGGGCTCCAGAATGGGCCTCGTAGCTGCGGTACTGGCGTTTCTCTACACCGCTCTGGCCGGCCTGCGAAAGGAGGCGGGTGTGCGCCGACGTCCCTACCGCTCACTTGCATTGGTGGCATCGGTATTGGCACTGGCGGCTGTCATGGTGCTGATCAGCATTTATGCTGCGCGAGACGTAGCCATCGATCGTCTTGGCACTGAAGCCGAAGACTTGCGTTGGCAATTTTGGTCGAGCGTGGTTGATTTCCTGCCACAATACCTCCCCTGGGGCTCCGGCGTCGGATCGTTCGTGCCCGTCTATCAAATTCACGAGCCGGCAGAATTGCTGCTCCCACAATATGTCAACCAGGCGCACAATGACTGGCTGGATATTGCCCTCACTTCCGGCATTCCCGGCATCATTCTGGCCCTCGCCGCGCTGTTCATGCTTGCCCGCGCGGCAGGCGCGGCGCTTGTCGGGCAGGGCCTCGCTGGCCACATTCGCCTCGCCGGGGTTGGTGTAATTCTTGTGCTGGTATTTTCGAGCCTTAGCGACTATCCAGTGCGCACACCGATCCTCGCGGCCGTCTTAGCTGTGGCAGTGGTTTGGGCTTGGGCCCCGCCGCGTTCAAACGACAACGAAGAAAGCAAAGGTCCAAATGTTGAGGCTTGACCTTACAACGATCCTACTTGCGAGCGCGGCGCTCGGCGTCAGCGGCTGCGTATCATCGGGCGTAAAGATTGGCGGTGCGCCAGGCCTTGAGGTTGTCAGTGGGGACACGTTGCCTGAGCCGACGGTGGCAGACTTGGCGGCGAATGAGCGCCCCTACCGTGTTGGCCCATTCGACATTCTCAATGTCGACGTCTTCGGCAGCGAGGAGCTATCCAAGAAGGAAATCCAGGTCGACGCGAGCGGTCGCATTACCTTCCCCTTGATCGGCACACTCGAGGTCGCAGGCAAGACGCCGGGCGAAGTCAGTGAACTGATGGCTGACCGCTTTCGTGGGCGCTTCATTCGCGATCCCCAAGTTACTGTGAACCTCAAGGAAATTTTCAGCCAGACTGTCGCCATTAGCGGCGAAGTGAAAAAGGCGGGCGTCTACCCGATTGTCGGACGCATGACGCTTTTGACGGCGATCGCCTCGGCTGAGGGTTGGACCCAATACTCAAAGAAGGGTGAAGTTGTCGTTTTGCGCACGGTCGACGGCAAAGACTACGCGGCCCTCTATGACGTCCGCGCCATCGAGAAGGGGCGCTACGCGGATCCAGAGATTTTTGCGAACGACAAGGTGATTGTGGGAGACTCCCAGAGCAGGCGCATCTTTACCGACTTCCTAGCCGCAACGCCGCTGCTCGCGCCCGTCATTCTCCTCCTCGACAGAAACTAAGGGGGATCCAGTATGAACAGCCAGCCACTGAATGCGCTCGAATATGGCCCCTCGCGCGACCCGCGACACATCAACCAGCCCCAGTTGGACGACGAGGGCTTCAACCTTCCCCCGATCCTTATCCAATACTGGCACACGGTGGTCCGCTGGCGCTGGCTTATGGCGGGCATTGTCGCGGCGTGCGTCCTGATCGGCATCACTGTCACCCTGCTCATGGCTCCGCTCTACACCGCGAAGTCCCAGTTGCAGATCGACCGCCAGCAAAAGCAGATCACGAATGTCGAAGGCCTGGAGGCAGAGCTTCCGGGCCAGGACATGGAATTCTATGCCACGCAGTACGAATTGCTCAAGGCGCGCCCCCTCGCCGAACGCGTCGCGACAGAATTGAAATTATACGACAGCGACGCCTTCCTCGAAGCGCACGGCATCGATCCGGACATTTTCGAGCAGGAAAATGGCCCCAAGACCGTCGCGGAGCTGAAAAACGATCGCGAGCGTCTGGTGGTCAACACGCTCCTCGATGCTGTTGAAGTCGCCCCCATCCGCATGTCGAAACTGGTCGACATCAATTACACTAGCCGTGACGCGGAACTGTCCTCGCAGATCGCGAACCAGTGGGCTGCGGCCTTCATTGACCTCAGCATGGAGCGTCAATTTGCCTCCACGGCCGACGCTCGCGCCTTTCTCGAGGAGCGCCTCAAGACCCTGCGAGAGCGCCTCGAGGAATCGGAGCGGCAAGTTGTGCTTTACGCAGCCAACACCGGTATCGTGGCGTTGGATGAGATCCGCGACCCCAACGGACGCGCGATTGGCAATCGCACGCTGACTGGCTCAACTCTCGAGCAACTGGCGAGCGAACTCAACCAAGCGACAGCGGCGAGGATCGCCGCAGAAGCCCGCACCGGCTCGGCCGGCGGCAACACCGCGGAGGCCGTGAACAGCGCGACCCTGTCAAGTCTGCGCGGCAAGCGCGCCGAAGTCGCGGCGGCCTACTCCAAGATGCTGGTGCAATTTGCGCCAGAATTTCCGGCTGTCATCGAACTCAAGCAGCAGCTCTCCGCTATTGATGAGGCCATCAATCTGGAAACGTCGCGCATTGCGCGTTCGCGGTCACAAGAATACCGCGAGGCACTTGCGCGTGAGAGGGACCTCCTTGGCAAGGTCAACGCCTTGAAGGCGGAGCTGAGCGAGCAAAACAAGGCGAACATCCAATACGCGATCTACCAGCGCGAGGCGGACACGAACCGCGAACTGTATGACGCCCTCCTGCAACGCTATAAGGAGATTGGCGTGGCGGGCACAGTGGGCGTCAATAACATCGCCATCGTCGAGCCGGCCATTGTGCCCGTCAAGCCTTCCTCGCCGGTGCTAGTCATCAACCTCGCCATCGCGCTGCTGCTGGGCCTGGGCCTGGCGGGTGCCACAGCCTTCGCGCTCGAGCAGATCGATGAAGGCATTCGCGAACCCGGACAGGTGGAGGGGATGCTCAAGCTACCCCTCCTTGGCCTGACCCCAATGGTCGAGGCCGAGAGCGTCTTGGACGAACTCAGGGACGTGAAGTCCAACGTCTACGATGCCTATTTCTCGATCCACTCCAACCTGGCATTTTCCACCAGCCACGGCTTCCCCAAGTCGATTGCGGTGACTAGCACGCGGCCCGCAGAAGGCAAATCTTCCACGTCGTTGGCGCTGGCCACCATCCTTGGCAGGACGGGCAAACGCGTCCTGCTAGTCAATGCCGACATGCGCTCGCCGACCATTCATGGCTTCTTCGGCCTGCCTAACGTACGCGGCCTTAGCCATGTCCTCGCAGGCGACGACGATTGGAGCGCCATGGTGCAGGAGACCGATCGCACCAACGTGAGTATGCTACCTGCGGGGCCCGTGCCCCCCAGCGCGGCGGAACTCCTGAGCGGAGATAGGCTCGGCCAGTTTGTGGCCGACGCCCTCACGCGCTACGACCACGTAGTTATCGACAGTCCCCCCGTCCTTGGCATGACGGACGCCCCGCTCATCGCCAACGCCGTTGAGAGCCTCGTTTACGTGGTCCAGTCGGCCGGCGCCGCCGTTCGCGGCATTAGGGCATCCATCAAACGCATCGCTGTGGGCAAGGCCAACATTGCGGGCGTCATCCTCACCAAGATGGGAAGCGGCTCGAGTGGGTATGGCTACGGCTATGGTGATGGCTATGGCTACGGCTACGGGCGTCGCTATGGTGAGGAAGGTGAGGAGGCGAAGGGCTAGTGGCTGCATCAAAGCGAGGCCTCGCGAAGTCAGTGATCATGGCGTGCTTGAGCCTCGCTGTGGCCTGGCAGGCTTACGCCTTCGCCTTGGTGCCAAACCTGCGCATGTCCTCGCCGGACCTTGCCTTGGCCTACAGGCCCAACGACGCTGCCAGTATCTCCAGGCGTGTGAGCGCAAGAATAAAGGAGGCGGGCGGATACGCGTCTGAACCGGAAGACGCCGCCGACGCGGTCCGCTCCCTGATTGACACGCCCTTGAGCCGGTCGTCTCTGCGGATCATCGGTATGGATGCGGCCGAACGGGGTGATACAGGCGGGGCGCGCTCCGCGATGATCTTGTCGCACCGCCTATCGCGCCGCGACCCCTGGACTGAGATTTGGCTTCTCGAGCAGGCTGCGCGCGAGGATGACTTTGAGGGCATTCTAGCGCACTACAATGCCGCCCTTGCCGTGAATCCGGAGTTGGCGCCTGCCTTGAACCCCATCCTAGTCGAGGCTACCGCTTACCCCGAGGTCCGCCTTCCTCTCAAAAAATACCTCCGCGCCAATGCGTCATGGACGCCGGGATATCTGGCTGCGGCATCCAAAGATGCAGATCTTGACGACCTTACCGACTTGGTTTTGTCTGTCTCCCACCATCTGCGTGACGATCCCTTCACGCCTGCAATATCGACAATCGTCTACCGTTTGGCGGGGGATGGACGTTGGGATGAGGCCATGCGCCTCGCGGACGCAACGTGGAACGACTTTGACGCCGCAGAATTTGCGAGGATTGCGCCTGGGTCAGCCTCGTCTGACCTGCGCCTTGGCGCCTTGGCGTGGTCATTCAGCAGCGAGCGAGGTGTATCGTCGACCCTCACGGAGGGCGGCGGAATTGAAGTCAGCCTGTCCCCCCTCGCTCGAGGAACGATCGCCAGTCGCGACCTACGCATTCCGGGTCCCGGAACATACACTTTGACCCAGCGGGTCGAGTTTGGTGGCAATGGGGGAAATGCCCGCATTCGTTGGCTCGCCGACTGCATATCCGCATCCAGCGACACAGCCCAACGGGTGTGGGAGCAAACAATCCCAGTGGCTAGCAAGGCTACGACGTACAGGTCGTCCATTTCCATTCCCGCGGGCTGCAACCTCTTGCGTCTATCACTGGTCGGCACGGGCCCTGAGGGCCAGTCTGAGGCATCCCTGAGCATTACAGGTCTCGAATTTGCTCGCACACGGTAGAGGCTCTCACGCGATAGCCTCAGGACATCTATCGGCAGGCATATCATTGCCGCCGGTTTACCCTTCGAGACGCCGCGCCCGTCCGGCCACTACTGAGGTGGCGCAATGTCGAGGGGGTAACAAACATGAGTGTCTGGCGGCGCGTTTTATTTTGCACACGCGGACAACACCGCCCCAAACGATCGCGTGTTGAGGATGACGGCGTGAGTTTCACGGGCCCCTGCAGGGACTGCGGGCGACGGCTCAGGAGAAGCCAGTCTACGGGGAAGTGGGAGCAGGCAGAGAGGTAGGGCTCTGTCCGAGGGTGTCCTTGGCATTGGGAGCTGTGCGTGTAATTCCCACGAGGGTCCTCAGTTAAACCGCCCCAAGCCTATATATTTGCTCACAAAATCAGATTTTATCAGGTGGCGGCAATTGTGATGTGGGCCGGTGTGTAGAAGGCTGACCTGCGCTAGCGCCGCGCGACAATAGGTATTTCACTCCCAAAAATCTTCATTTCGCGCCAAAGCCGCCCACAATAACGCGCAGGGTCTTAAGGGCGATGAGAATGTCGAGCCAAAGAGAGAGGTTCTTCACATAATAAAAGTCGAGACGGAGCTTCGTGCTGACAGCGTCGATGTCGGCAACATGCCCCTGATTGACCTGCGCCCATCCGGTAATACCCGGCCTCACGATGTGCCTGTAAGAATAGAAGGGGATTTCCTGCTCATACCAATCTGCAAGAGCGCGTGCCTCGGGTCTGGGCCCGATCCAGCTCATGTCTCCTCTGAGAATATTCCACACCTGAGGAAGCTCATCGAGCCGCGTCTTGCGCAAGATCCTTCCGACCCGAGTGATCCGGTCGTCACCATCTCTGGTGATCGCATCATTGCGAAGCGCCTCATGGTCTGTGCCCACGCTGCGCTCACGCATGGTGCGGAACTTCACCATCGTGAAGGTCTCCCCGCGATAACCCAGCCGCTCCTGCATGAAGAGAATAGGCCCTGGACCATCTGCCCTGATCGCGAGCGCGATCACGCCCATCACTGGCACAAGGAGGGGGGCCAGAATAAGGGATCCGGCCACGTCAATGACGCGTTTAGCGGTCCGGTAGGGCAAGTTGGGAATTAGCGACCCCAGGTCGTTCTCGCGGAGGTGATTAATTCGCACCTCGCCCGTCAATTCCTCCTCGATAAGGCGATAGTGGTACACAGGGACGCCCTTGAGTGCCGCCCGCGCGATTGCACGCTCCCATTCCGAGGGCATGTCCTGGTGCAAGTCGGCGACGACGGAGCCCGTGATGTCTTCTGCGTCAATCAGCCTCTCCAATTCCGCCGCGCTGCCGATCTCTACAAATCCTTGCCGGCCCAGGATCGTGCCGATGTCGCCACCCGGGATGATGTAGTGCCGCACTGCTGGATTGACGTGGCGCGTTCTCGCCGTGATCAGGTAGCTTACGGCGAGAGTGAAGAATGCGCATAACACGAGCAGCGACCAGGAAAACTCCGAACGTGTCAGGGTATTCGCAGCGAGCACCACTCCGAAAGCGATGACGTTGACGGGCAGGACATAGGACAAGAGCCGCGACCTCGCGTAGCTGCGCAGCTTCGAGAGGGTGTACCAGCAAAAGATGTTGGCGCCTGCAATTTGCGCGAGCCACCCCTCGGATGCGGGGTCCGACAGCGGAATGGAGCGGCTGATCGACCATGCACACGCAGGAAGCGCGACGCCAAGCCCGAGGTATAGCGTAAACTGCAGGGCGGAATTGCGCAGGGGCGCGGCCCGCGCCGTAGCCACCCGCATAGGAGGCCGGCTCATCTCGATAACTCACAAATTACAGTCATGTAGCGAAATGTTCTCGACAACAAACTGCGAGCGCATTGGCGATAAAGACGGCTGCGCGCAACAGGCAAGTCCGACACGCGAATACCTATCACCGACATCACGCGCCTCTGGCGTCCAAGTCGCGGCTGGCCTTCCTGAGGCCGAATGACGACAAGGCAAGGAGCACGAACGCGCTGGCGGCAATGTCAATGGCCCAGTCCACGAGGCTCGCGTCACGGCCGAGCACTGGTAGCAACTGGACGCCCTCAATTCCGAGGCCCAGCGCCGCCAGGCAGGCTGTGATACTGCGCGCCGCAGCGGCAGGGAATGCCATCCTCGACAGCAGGGCGAGGACGCCGAAGGCCAAGGCGTGCAGCAGGGCGTCGGAGGGCTCGCCTGGCAAGTGCGGCGCTTCGGGCAGGAAGGCCATCACACAAGCTGTGACTGCAGCGATCGCCAACAATGCTCGCCAAAGCACGATGCGTGATGCCCCCATGTTGTGTTCCAAATTACACCGCACGCCTGAGGCCCGATGTGGGTAGGCACACGCGCGTCGATTGGCCCATGACGTCGAGCAGGACCCACGCGCGTTCCTGTGGCGCCATTGCCTCAAGGGTTCCCATGAGGCCTGCGAGAGGACCCTCTGCGATCTTGAGAGTGGCCCCTGGCTGTGCGTCAAACTTGGGCCGAACGACGCCATCCTCGTCGCAGGCATCAATGAGAGCCGAGACTAGCTCCGGGTCCACTTCCGCCGGCCTTGCCCCGAAGCAGACGAGGCGAGAGACGCCGTATGTGGACCTGATTGCCCTCCAAGGCGCGGTATCGGCATCGAAGCGCACGAACAGGTAGCCCGAAAAGTAGGGCCGCGTGGCCGTAATGAGGCTGCCCCCTCGCCTGAGGGTGTAGCGCTCAACGGGGAGGAAGGCACAAAATCCCTGGCGCCTGAGATTGCGTGCCGCAATGTTCACTGCGTTGGGCTTGGACTGAACCGCGAACCAGGCCTCACGAGGTGTGCGCGGGCTTTTGAGGGCATCCTTGTTGAAGCTGCAGTGCGAGGCAGACATATCGGAGGCTTTCCAATCCCGGAGGTGGGCTCACTGCCAATGCTGACGCTGGCCGTGTTGTCTTGGTCCGTGCGATGGGGCGTGGCGCTTCTGGGCTGGGATGACGCCCGCGGCGCATAGTTTTTCATGCTGTTAGGGCCTTGCGCCGATCGCCGTCGCTGCTATCGCTCGAGGCCGAGCAGTGCGAGGACATTGTACGAATTCGGCTTGTGGTGCAGGCGGCCTGTGATGAGGCTCAGCCTGTGCGGTAGCCTGCGCATGTCCATTCAATCATGTGACTTGGCGTGGTGAGAAATTTGCATGATCATCGTGCGATATCCGCTTTTGCACCCTGTGTCTGCTGAGTGGAAGTCCGCATGTGTCGCGGCGTGTGCCGGCTAATGCGGCGGGGATTGGCATCGGCAGTGCGCGTCACCTCTCGAGTGCGCTGGCAGACACAGACCGCCGAAGCTACGCGGATTTGCTGACGCCGAGGGGTGTGGCCGAACTCACCGCAACTGCCGCCAGCCTCGTGTCGTGCCGGTTTGCCGAATTCGGCCTGGACACTGGTTCGACTCGCAGCGAGGCATGCGTCAGTGCGCTTGAGCTTGATGCGATAGGGTGGCCCACGAATTGCAGTGCGCCAGTGCGGACCTATGTGTGAGAGCTGACGTTATCGTGCATTTGTTTTTTCATAAGTCGTTCATAGGGATCTGAGGCGACCATGAAACTTGATGAAATTGAAGAGGCTGAGGCCATCCACAGGGAGGATGCCCTGCGCAGGATTGATACGCTGATCCGGCGCTACAACTTCACCCCAACCGAAATCGTGAAGCTGTTTTCCGATCAGTCAGGCGATATCGCTGGGGGCAGGGATCGGCGCCAGTCCAAGACCTTTGATCCCCTTTTCCCCGTCCTATAACGTCGTCCAGCTGAACCCTAATTTTCCTCAAGGCGTGCGCTATTCGGCTAGCGCCCCTCATCGCCCAACGCGCGAAAAACTCGTGGCACGCTTGTCTCCCATCCTCTTGCCCCGCAAGCAAGTGGCAAAGCCCTGGGGGCGCAGCCAATTGCCTGCACCTTTCGGCACTTCTTCATCTGAGCGCGTCGGCGAGATCTGGTTCGATGGAGAGGGTCTCGGCCTCGACCTTTTGGTCAAATACCTCTTCACCAGCGAAAAACTCTCTATCCAGGTCCACCCCTCCGACGAATTGGCCCGCAAGTTTGGCCTACCCTCTGGCAAGGAGGAGTGCTGGATCGTTCTGGACGCAGAACCTGGCGCGACCTTGGGGATTGGCATGAGGGCTCCGCTTTCGCCTGAACAATTGCGCGCGGCCGCCCTCGATGGGTCGATCGAGCGGTTGATGGAATGGAGGCCTGTCGCGCGGGGCGACGTCTTCTACATCCCCGCAGGCACGGTGCATGCGATCGGCGCAGGCGTATCGATCATCGAAGTCCAGCAACGCGCCGACGTCACATATCGCATTTATGATTATGGACGTCCGCGCGAACTTCACCTCGATGAAGCGAGCCTCGCGGCAGGGCCAGAGCCGTACGACGACAGCCTTCAAACTCGCACTGACTTGGTCTCTGAAGGGAAGATCATCAGCAGTCCTAAGTTTGATGTCTGGATCGCGTCGGGGTGGCCGGCAGAAATTCTCTCCGGCGAGCCGGTGCAGATTGTCCCCCTTTCTGGCGAAGCGTGCATTGAAGGCGTCACTGCCTCATCTGGTGACTGTCTCGTGTGTGATCCTGGGGTCGACCTCACTGCGTCCCCTGACTTCATGGCCGTTATCGCTCAGGCAAAGGTAGAGGCATAAACCTCGTGAATATCCGTATCACTCCGTTGATCCTTTCGGGGGGCTCGGGAACCCGTCTCTGGCCCCTCTCAACTCCTGAGAGGCCCAAGCAATTTCTCGACCTCTACGGCGAGGGTTCGATGATTTCCCAGACTATTCGTCGGGTGGCCCACAGGGATGTGTTTTCGTCTCCGGTCATCATCGGTGCCGGCCAGCATGAGGCCCTGCTTAAGGCTTCGCTCGTGGATGCCGGCGCGATTGACGCCGACATCATTCTGGAGCCGTGTGCTCGCAACACGGCGCCCGCTATTGCCTTGGGCGCCCTTCACGCAGGCGAGGACGCGCTTCTTCTGGTGATGCCGAGTGATCACGTTATCAGGGATAATGACGCCTTTTTGGCGGCCGTCATGCGCGCCGTGCCTGCCGCTATTGGTGGTCACCTTGTCACCTTCGGCATCGAGCCCACCTCAGCTGATACGGGGTTTGGATACATTCGTGCAGGCGAGGCATTGGACGGTGTGAGTGGCGCCTTCAGTGTCGAGGCCTTCATCGAAAAGCCTGACCAGGCACGAGCCCGGCAAATGCTGAGTGAGGGAGGCCACTGCTGGAATGCAGGCATCTTCCTCTTTAATTCGGGCGTCTTTCTTGCAGAATTAGAGCGCCATCATCCCGACGTTCTTGATGCCGTACGTAGCTCTATCCAGCGTGCCGCGAGGTGGGACCGGATCACCGCACCCCAGGTGGCAAGGTTTGAGGCCTCGCCCTCGATTTCTGTCGACTACGCTGTGATGGAATTGTCGGACAGGGTCGCAGTTGTGCCGATGGCTTGCGGATGGTCGGATCTCGGCAGCTGGGACGCGCTAGCGGAGATTGGTGACAAGGACAGTTCCGGCAATGTGATCATCGGTGATGTCAGGGCCGACGGCTGCTCTGGCAACCTCATCAACACCTCGGGCCTGCGCGTGAATGCGCTTGGGATTAGGGACACGATTGTGGTGGTCTCTGGCGAGGAGGTTTTGATTATGCCGCGCGGGGCCTCGCAGCGCGTGAGGGATTTGGTGCAGTGACGCGTGAGCCGGGTCGTCCGATAGTTTGCGTTATCGGGCATTTAATTGGGTCTATAAAGGGAGGGTGCGCGCTGAGCGCGTGCAAGGTGCAGTTGCAGGTCTTTGTCAGACCACAAACAGCACCTTGGCGGCTTGCAATGAGCGTTTGCATCGTGGGCGGCAAAAGCGCCTCGCTGCAACTTCGGGCAGCATGAAAGTGATAGCGGGATAGTTTGGGCGTGAGGGTATTTGTAACGGGCGGCGCTGGCTACATCGGCAGCCACACGATCCTGGAGTTGCTACGTGCAGGCCACGAAGTCTTCTCGTGCGACAATCATTGCAACAGCTCACCGGAGGCCTTGAGGCGTGTGCGTCGCCTTGCCAATGCAGATTTTGGTGAGGCGTGTGTTGACATTCGAGACACTTCGCGCCTGGAAGAAGTCATGGCGGAGTTCGCGCCCGAGGCCGTCGTCCACTTTGCGGGCCTGAAGGCCGTTGGAGCCTCTGCAAAAGTCCCGCTCGAATATTACGACAACAATGTCGTGGGCACGCTGCGCCTGCTTCAGGCCATGGATGGCGCTGGATGCAAGAGGATTGTCTTCTCCTCCTCGGCGACTGTCTACGGCGAGCCGAAGTACTTGCCTTACGATGAGGCTCATCCACTAAGCCCGGCCAACACGTATGGCCGCACTAAGCTGATGGCGGAGCAACTGATCGCAGATTGGACTGCGGCAACCGAAGGGGCGTCAGCCGCGCTGTTGCGCTATTTCAATCCGGTTGGCGCGCACCCCTCAGGCGAAATCGGCGAGGACCCCAACGGAGTTCCTGATAATCTGATGCCCTATATCGCCCAGGTGGCCGTCGGGCGTCGCTCCCATCTCAACGTGTTTGGCAACGATTATGACACTCGCGATGGCACCGGAGAACGCGACTACATCCATGTCGTTGACCTCGCGCGAGCGCATGTGGCGGCGCTTGATTTTGTTGATCGGAACCCCGGCTGTGAGGCCTTCAATATTGGCGGCGGTGAGGCATATTCCGTTATGGATATGGTGAAGGGTTTCGAGGCAGTATCAGCGCGACCAATTCCGATTGAGGTGGTGGACAGACGCGAGGGCGACCTGCCGAGCTACTTCGCCGATGCTAATAAGGCCAAAAATCTGCTGGGTTGGTGCTCTAAACTGGGAATCGATGACATATGCCGGTCAACCTGGGAATGGCAATCACGCAATCCAACCGGGTACAAGTAAATTCCGGACGCAGGACAAAGTAAGGGTGTCAATTGTCGTGTGCGCCGCGAATTGACCATGCCCCGTCGAACGTACGTCGCTTGTTAAATTATATACTAACAAGAACTACAAAATCTTAGGGCATTGATATGCGGAAGTCTCATGTTTCTCCATCTCGCTTAATCCAAATATTTAAATAACTCTCGATATTAGTGGATTTAATTGATGAAAACGGCACTGATAACTGGCATAACAGGTCAGGATGGCGCTTACTTAGCGCAATTTCTATTGGAAATGGGCTACGTCGTTTGCGGAACTTATCGCCGCACGGCTTCCACCAACTTTTGGCGGCTAGAAGAGCTTGGAATTGATCGCCACCCAAACCTTCGCTTGATCGAATACGATCTAACCGACTTGGGCTCGAGCCTTCGAATTTTGCAAACCACGGGAGCGACCGAGGTATATAACTTGGCTGCTCAAAGTTTTGTGGGGGTTTCATTTGATCAGCCGGCAACCACGGCTCAAATTACTGGCCTCGGCGCCCTTAACCTGCTGGAGGCGATCCGCATCGTCAACCCGAAGGTGAAGTTCTACCAGGCGAGTACTTCGGAGATGTTCGGCATGGTGCAGCAGATACCACAGACGGAGCAAACGCCCTTCTATCCGCGAAGTCCTTATGGGGTAGCTAAACTTTATGCCCATTGGATGACCATCAATTATCGCGAAAGTTATGGAATCTTTGGGGCTTCCGGAATCTTGTTCAATCACGAATCTCCATTGCGGGGCCGTGAATTTGTGACCCGAAAGATCACTGATAGTGTGGCCAAGATTAAACTCGGCAAATTGGACGTTCTTGAGCTGGGCAACATGGACGCGAAGCGTGATTGGGGTTACGCCAAAGATTACGTCGAGGGCATGTGGAGGATGCTCCAGGTTGATGAGCCAGACACGTTTGTATTGGCTACAAACCGAACTGAGACTGTCCGCGATTTTGTCGCCCTGGCATTCAGATCCGCTGGGATTAACTTGGAATTTGAAGGGCAAGGTGAAGACGAAGTAGGGATTGATAGTGCGAGTGGGAAGGTTGTCGTCCAGGTGAACCCGAAATTCTACCGCCCCGCAGAAGTCGATCTTCTTATCGGTGACCCTGCTAAGGCTAAAGCTGTCTTGGGATGGGAACCCAAGACAACCTTGGAGCAACTTTGCGCATTGATGGTGGAGGCAGATTTGCACAGGAATGAGCATGGCCGCTCCTTCTGAACCGCCTCGCGCGCTAATCACGGGGCTTGGCGGATTTACGGGCCGCTATTTGGCGGCCGAACTTACAGGCGCTGGCTTTAGCGTATTTGGCACCACACATCCGGGCGAACCTGTTAGAACCAATGCCTTTCAGGTTGACCTTTGCGATCGCGCCACATTGAGAAACGTGGTGCGGGAGGTGAAGCCACATGTAGTTGCACACTTGGCGGCCATCTCTTTCGTGGGGCATAGCGATCCCGACTCGATCTATCAGGTTAATGTCCTGGGCACACGCCACTTGTTGCAGGCTTTAACTGAAGTTGGTGAACGTCCGGAGGCCGTATTGTTGGCCAGCAGTGCGAATGTTTATGGCAACGCTACTGCAGGATTGATCGATGAGGCGGCAGCCCTCTCCCCCGAGAACGACTATGCGGTCAGCAAGCTGGCTATGGAGTACATGGCCCGCCTCTGGACAGATCAATTGCCATTAATCGTCGTACGCCCTTTCAACTACACAGGTGTAGGTCAGGCCGATCATTTTCTGGTGCCGAAAATTGTCTCGCACTTCCGGCGTGGCGATCAATCGATCGAACTGGGCAACATTGATGTCGAAAGAGATTTTTCCGATGTCCGTACTGTCGCAAAAATTTATCGGCGCTTGCTAGAAAAGCCGCCTGTTGGCGAGGTATTAAATGTTTGCTCCGGATCAAGTACAACAATACGTGAAATTTTGAAAATAATGTCCGGAATCGCGAATTACGAGATAGATATTCAAGTCAATCCAGTATTTGTACGCAGTAATGAAGTGAAGGTTTTGCGAGGGTGTTCGAAAAAATTACTAGGAAAATTGCCAGGGATCTCTGATGATCTCCAGACGTACGCTCTTGCCGACACCTTGCGCTGGATGTACGAGGAATGCGTTCGCTGAGTGGCGACAATCATTCCGCGAGGTGGGAATTAATCAAAGCACCTCTGGCGCTTTTAGTCGATTCCACCCGACAGATATCGCCTCCAATTTCGCGGACATTCAAAAAGGCTGCGCTTTCTGCGATCCAGCCATCTCCAGGCAGAACCTATGCAGCACTTCAGGCATGGAAGAAGCATCATATTCGCCTACGCCGGCGTTGCGTTGCCCGCTCTTGTAGCTCTTTTTCTCTACCCCAGCCTTATACGAAATTTAGGGGTGGAACGCTTCGGTGCGTTATCCCTTGTACTATCCATTGCCATATTCTTCGGCAGTTTCGACTTCGGGGTTGGGCTCGCAGTTACGCGCTATGTGGCGCGCCTCAACTCCCGAACGACCTTGAAGGCGAGTGTGCGGCGTTTGGTTCGTCATGCAATCGTTCTTCAGATTTGCATTGGCACCCTAATTGCTCTTGCCCTTCTAGGCATTCAAGAAGTCTGGAGCTTCCTTGGCCCCACCTCGAGCCCAGAGTTGCTTGGCGAATTTGAACTAGCCATTCTTTGGCTGGCTGCTTCCATTCCACTAGCTCTTATTTCGGGAGTAATACGATGTGCTCTTGAGGGTGTCGGTCGATACGGCCTCGCCAATGCGCTTCGTGCACCAGCATCTATTGGAGTGTTTGCTGCTCCCATCGTATGCTCCTTTTTAACGGACCGCATCGATCTTTTGATATTCGCGATGTTGCTGGCGCGTGCAGTGACCACGCTAGCTTTTCTGCTGTTCTGGGGCAACCTCCCGAAAGACCAAGAGGGTGGGCGCTCCCTCCTTATAGATTTCTTCCGACATGGTCGTTTGCTACTTATGTATGGAGGATGGGTAATGATAGGGACTGCCGCAGGTGGTTTGATAATATTCGGAATATTGGATAGATTTTTTATAGCCAGATTTTCGGATATTTCTTTTTTAATACAATATTCGGTCCCGAGTGACATCATTATAAGGGGCTTGCTCATACCATCAGCGATCGCCTCGGTAATCGTTACAATACTTTCCGGAACTGTCGCGTCGAGCCCTCAAATGGTTCCAAAGGTGCACCGCGGGGCCATGAAGCTCACCGCGGGTCAGGCCGGGCCCATTGCTGTCTTGTTGGTCATTCATGCTGAGGAACTTCTTGCTTTGCTGACCGGTCAGGAAGTTGCAGCGGCGTCAGTTTGGATTCTTAAAGGAATGGCGACGGGCTACTTTATTCAATGCTTGGCGCATATCCCATATTGTGGGCTGCATGCGGCAGGGAAGCCAAGTGCCGCTGGCTTTCGGCATGTGGTACAATTGCCGGTTTACGCAGCGGGGTCATTCTTGCTTTTGTTGTCAGGGAACATTCAGTGGCTGGGCTGGATGTGGTGCCTCTGGGCCCTAATTGACCTGTTGATGCTTTTCGTCCTGCTCAGGTGGCTGACGCCCGAACAACGCGCATTCGAGGCCTTGGCCAATCCACGTGTATTGATTTGGTTCGTGGCGCTTGGCCTCGCGATTTTCTTATCGGAACAATATGAGACCCACGCCATCATGATCCTAATTTCACTTTTTGTATCCGCCATTTTCTCGTGGAATATTCTGCGCATGGCTAGCTCTCGTACTATTTGGGAATAACACGCTCGATGGGTTCTATTTATGATAGCTATGCGTCGCAGACGGGCGCAGCGACGCTTGACCACTTAGCCGATGTTAGGCGTGTTGCAGAGCATTTCCGGAACCATCTTCTTCCCGCTTTGCCGGACGGTGTAGAGATCACTACTTGCAGCGTTTTCGAGTTCGGTGCGGGCTGGGGGCGTAATCTTTTGGCACTCGCCGAGCTGGGAGTCACCGCCCCCCATGGAGTTGATATCAGCGAGGAGCAAGTCGCTATTGGACGCGATTTGGGCTTGCGGCACTTAGAGTTGGCCTCGACCGGCAGCCTTCTCCCCGAATCCGCGAAAGGTGTGAAGTTTGACATAGTTCTAGCCTTCGACGTGCTAGAGCATTTGGATCTCGATGCCTTATACCGCTTCAGTCGATTAGCGCGGGAAATTATCGCCCCGAATGGGCTATTGATTGTGCAAGTCCCAAACGCGCTGGCGCCTTTTAATCCGGTGCTTGCTGGCGACCTCACACATCTGCGCGGCTTTACTTTGGCCAGCCTGCGGCAGATGCTTATTCTCTCTGGAACAGAGCCATTCCATTTGGGGGGCATTCCCTTTCCTGGCAGGGGAAACCTGCGCGCGGTCCGGCTATTCTTGGGGCGCGCTCTTATTGCGCCCTTCGTGCGGCTTTTGTCGTGGGCGCTATACGGTCGCGCGCCCGAGCCAATCATGGTCGAACCGAACCTCTTGGGAATTGGCCGCGCATCACAGGAAGCCCGTCAGTGAAGTGGATCGTTGACGCAACGCCACTTTGCTATCCCCTCACAGGGATTGGTCACTATGTGCGCGGGATGCTGCAAGCCCTGTCCTCGATCCGACCAGGTTGGGAGTTCCACTTGGTGGCGCCCTATGCGCCGCTGATTGACTTTACTGCCCCCAACATCTTTTGGGACCCGCGCACGTCAAGAGCGCGCAAAAGGCGTCGAGCTGGTTGGCGAGCTTTCTGGTACGACATTGAATTGCCGCGCGCTGTAAGAAATTTGGGCGGCGCAGATGCATTCTGGGCGGCCGATGGCCTGGTGCCCTGGGCTTTAGGCGACATCAGAGTTGCACTCTCGGTCTACGACTTTGTACCCGAGCGGTTTCCAAGGACCATGAATTGGTTCCCGCGCACCTATCGCCGGATGAACGCACGGCATTGGATACCGCGCGCCAAATGGCGCTTACCTATCTCTAATGCTACAGCAGATGAAATGATGCAAATATATGGGGCGCCAGCTGATGCGGTCATTCATCCGGGCATCGACAAGATTTTCTTCGATGCCATTACTACTGCGGCTACCACCGAATGTTCGGTCGATTACGTCCTCGCAGTAGGAACACTAGAGCCACGCAAGAATTTGGCCGCCATGGTATTTGCTATCGAGAGCCTGGTTGATAGCGATCACTGGCCCGCAGGGCTAGAACTGCACTTGGTTGGTGGTAGGGGCTGGCAAGATGGCGACTTGCTCCGATCTGTTCGCAGGCTCGAGGCGGCTGGCATCGCGCGCCGCCTTGGATACGTGGCGCGGGAGAACCTTCCTAGCATAATGCACAATGCACGTGCGCTGCTCATGCCTTCACTCTACGAAGGCTTCGGCATGCCCGTTGCGGAGGCACTTGCAGCTGGGTGCCCAGTAATCTGCAGCGACATCCCTTCATTCCGGGAAATATACACCGGGCCATCGGTGGTCTTTCATGGTCCCGGGCCTGAAAAGATTGCTAATATTTACCGTCAGCATCTATCCGATAGGAGCAGCCTGCCAAGGCCAAGTGGCCAAGACGCCGTAGGTACCTTCACATGGACTGAATCGGCTCGCCGCTTTGTAGCTGCTACCGCCGAAGGCGCTCAAGCGTGAAATCCAAGCGCATCCTTTATGTTTCCCCAATGGCGATGACGGCCGACAATGGAATGATGCAGCGCCAGTATCAGTGGCTGCAAATGTTGTCAGACGAATTTCCTGGCCGGGTCGACTTTCTTAGCCTTAACAGCTCTCCAAAGATTGCGCGAGCATGGCTTGCCGCTCGGAATCTGGACATCAAGGTTATAGATGGTCCGTTTGCGATCGCCGCGCGGCTGAACGCGCTGGCCTGGTATATTAGCGGGACCCTTTTCTGCAACAAGTTGCGCTGGCTAGACAGCTTTCGGTTCCTGTTCCACACGCCAATCCCCAAACATTGGGTCCATCGTTACAGCGTGATCATCTGCTACTATGCATGGAACTATCATCTTTTGCGCCTGGGCCGCGCAAGTCGGCGCGTGCTCATCGACCTTGGCGATGTGATGGCGAACAGGCATGAGCGAACGGGCGCGCGTCGCTGGATATCACTCAGTCAAGATGACGAGCGGGAGATCATTGAGGGCGTAGGCCGTTGCCTCGCAATTTCAGACGGAGACGTCCAGGAGTTCGAGCACTTGTATCGTGTCAAGTTGCCCATGGCTCCCTTCGTCCCTGCAAACTCGGACGGACTTTTGGCACTTGAGCCTCCCCAAGATAGGCGCGTGATTGGCTTTATTGGGGCGCCGAGCTATCTTAATGAGCAAATTATGGCGTCGCTGGCTGACGAGCAGTTTCTGAGAAAGTTAGGCGAAGCTGGCTTGCGGCTGATTGTGGCCGGCGGTATCTGCAGCACTTGTGACCCTGAACTCCTGTCGCGCCTGCGCGCCGGCGGTGCAGAGGTGATCGGCCCAGTGAGCAACATCCTGGAATTCTACGGTTCGGTTGCAGTTGTTCTGAACCCTGTAGGTCCATCGACCGGCGTCAAGATAAAATCGGTCGAGACGTTAATGGCCGGGAGGGGGCTTATCACAACGCGCTGGGGCAGTGACCGAACCCTCGAGCAACAATTCCCGCGCCAGATATGCATGATCAACTGGCCCGTAACGCCGACCGAATTAGCATCAGCCAGCATTGAATTCTTTCGTAGCGAACGGCCGACAAATGATCAGTCCCGAATAGCGTATCGAGCACACGCTGAAGCATGCATGCGGGCGCAAATCCATGGCTAGCCGGGTGGGCGCATTATATTTTGCGCGGCGCTATCAAAGCCTCCAAAACTCAAACGCGCAAATATCAAAGGCGCAATCTGAGCTCTCTCGATCTTCCATGGGGGCGTGCGCATCGCCTTGATCGTGACGGAACCGCGATCCAGCACACAATTTATATCATCTGGGGACGACTTGGCCGAATAGGAGCCCCCTCGTGAAGATCTTGCTGCGCCCAGCGCCACAGACTGCAGTTCTTTAAGAAGCAAACGAAACACACATCGCTCAGTTACCATATCCCGCTGAGATCACGGACCCCCAATGCAAAAGCGTCTAATAATTGGTCGAAATTCAAGAGTCGTCCGAAGTCTAAGCTTGGATTCCGATCAATTCGACCTCATTTCCCACGAAAGCGTGAAAAAAACAGATTTTTCGCAATATGTAAAAATCTTTCTATTTTCATTTCCGAAGAATATATCCGAAATACCCGAATATTCAAAACTCATAGATCTCATACCGCCCGAGAAATTGATATTTATTTCAACAATAGCTGTATCTGCGAATCAAAAGCGAAAACAGTGGAATTACTACCCAAAATGGAAAGCATTATACGAGAGGGAAGTTTTATCGCGCGGGAGTTCCGTATTAAGGCTTGGCGTATTCATGACCGATGGGATTCAGGGGCACTTTGGGGCGGTTCCTGCAACCACGCCAGAGCATCTTTCTCAAGCAATATTGTGGGATTATCATCCAAAACAGATATACCATGCGTATTCAATATCTCGTGAGAGCGGTAAAATTTATGTGCGCATGATCTCTCGCATTCTCCACGCAATTTCATGCCGGCTCCCGCCAGGTAAATTATTCCAAATTCCATTGCAGGGCTTTTGCAAATTATCTGGACTCAAGTACTATGGGTACACTGCGGATGCCTTAAATTACTACGCTGATACGATTCAAATTGGATATGGAGCGCTGGGTAGTTCGTATTATAAATATAATAAGCATCACAATCTCATAAAGATAATCGTGAGTGACGATTCGGACCTAGTCCTTAATGATAATGGCTTTTCACAAACTTTGGTTGGCAAGCACAAGTACGGGTTAGGGCGGAAATGGCATGGGGTCTCGCTGCGAAAGACTGAACATTTTTCCCGTTTTACGAAAAAAGTTCCGCTCTTTGTGAAGCGCCCTTTTCGAGTGCTCCCATTTGCAGAAATAGGAAGTGTCGAATCGATTCAGCATGATGACCATTCACCTTGGAAAGTGGTGGTTCGGAGAAGGAATGGGTCGTTAGCCGAATTTTTCGCAAATAGAGTTGTTCTCGCGGCGGGGCCTACTGAGAACATCAGGCTACTGGGCGGCCTCTTGGGCATAGCGACGACTGCTAGCGATCACGAGACTGCGTACTTAGGGGCTTGCACCTTAAGGGACGCGGAGGTCGCTGGGCTGATTGAGCGAAAATTCCGAATATTTTCGAGGCCAGGTCACACGCTCGCTCTCGAAACGCCTGGCGGCATCAAATTTGTAATCGAAGGCCGTCCAAACGTGCCCTCTAAGGCCGGTCATGCGGATGAGACCGGAGATTTCTATCAAGCGTCGACGTTTCGCATCGTCATCAAACTTCTCGCTAGGTTGTCTATTTCACGCCTGAATGAAGCGCTATTTAACAAACTTGGCTTTGGCTTCTCTACATCCCATGTGTCGCTGTTCGTTCAATGCTTAGTTGAGGATGCTATGAGCTTCGCGGCGACCGGCGGTCCTGATTTTTACACCACCGCAAGACGCACGCGACTTTCCCCCCAAGAGTGGAGCGAGATTGCTGGCGAAGCGGCCAAGCTACTGCCCTCGTATCGTAGGGCTGCCTTCATTGCGTCATTTGACTCCCTCCATATTTTGGGAGGAAGACAACTCTTAGGCAGCGACAAACTGCAGGCGCTGACCGCTGACGGATCTTTGGCAATTGTTGGGAGCCCCACCTCTCGAAAACTCGACGCTCGGCATCATACCGTCGACCTACTGAGCGATATCCGAAGGTCGGCGCCGCTCCTAGTATTTTGCCCGGAAGCCGATCCACTGATCTCCCCTCATTTTGAGATTAGCAATGCTATCTTGGTATACAGATCGGGGGCACATGATAAGGTGGTCACCAATCTGTTTGATCTTCTAAGGCACATCCCCAAATATCGAAACGTTCTGTTTCAGAAGACGTGGCCAGGAAACCTCATCATGATGCCCATCCTTCGGCTGATCGGGCGGCACATCACCTATTATGTTCACGAACCACTCTCTTTTCAGAATCGATTGCGGAAAGGTGTGCCGCCAGCGAAAGCCGCCGCAGTCACGTTACTTCACCGATTGGAACTTCCCTTCTGCCACAGGTTGCTGACTGGCAACCCTCAGAACACCGAGTATTTTTCTCGACAGCTCGCTTTTGCACCCTTGCTGTTCCCTCCCATACAGGGGTACTCGCATTGGTCTCGCCGATCAGACAAGATTTTATATTTCGGCCGCCTCGATGAAGAGAAAATGTTCAGTGATTTTAGCAAGTTAAATATGCTCAAACGAGTTGTCGCGACAGCCAATTTGAACGTTGAGGACCCGCCTTATCGTATAAGAAGTTATTCAGTATTTCAAAAAAATACATTTTTCATTTTTTCGAAATTTATCTGGGCAGTCCAAAAACATAATTTCAGCCAATCAGGGGTCGTAGTTGATGCGTTAAGATCAGGGTGCGTTTTAATCATAAACCAATCTGACCCTCTGACACGCGTGCTACACCCGGCAGAATACATCGCCGTATCTACCCCATTAGATGAGGCCGAGATAAAGCGGGCCATTGAACGCTATAATTCTGATTTCCCCGAGGGCCCTGGTAATCGGAGAACATTCGAACGTATCGCCGGACCCGAGGCCTATCGCCGTCATTGGGAGCAATTAATTGGCTAACTCAATTATCCCTAAATTCACAGTCGTTATGGCTGCATACTGGGGCGACGACCCAGAAGGCTTTGAGGCCGCGATATCAAGCATCTATAACAATACCGTTCTTCCTCACGAATTGCTTCTTGTTTTCGACGGTCCGGTAAGGCCAGAAATTGAGAAGGTAGCGGCGCACTTCGCGAGTAAATACGATGTGACGACCATTCAGCTAGAGCGAAATATGGGCCTCGCGAATGCGCTCAACGAAGCCATTCGGCACTGCAAGACAGAATGGATTGTTCGAGCAGACGCCGACGACGTAAATGTCGCAAACCGTTTCGAGATTCTAATGAAGCACACGCACCAGGAAATTGATCTTTTCGGCTCATTTATCGAGGAGCGCGACAAAAAGGGTCGGTTTATTGCTTATCGAGACCTCCCAAATTCTCATGATGAAATAGTAAAATTTGCTTCTTACCGTAATCCGTTCAACCACATGACCGTCTGTTTCCGTAAAAGTATTTTTGAGCGCGTCGGTGGGTATCCCGATGTATATCTGCGGGAAGATTATGCACTCTGGGCCTCGATGATTGCAGCGGGTGCCCGATGTTTAAATATCTCTGAGCCACTTGTCCTGGCAACGGCAGGTAGAGACATGTATAGGAGAAGAGGGGGTCTGAAATACGCATTAGGCGAAGTCGCTCTTCAGCGTCATCTAGTACAGACCGGCCTGAAAGGTCGGATTGCTGCCTTTACGCACGGAATCGCGCGAGCAAGCATATATTTAGTAGGAAACTCCCTTCGGTCGAAGTTCTATGAAAGATTTCTTCGATCAGGAAGTCAGCGCACATGCTAACCTCAAAAGATCTTGTTTCACTTCCCTTGCGAACATCCGGAATAGTCAGGCGCAGGGAAGGGACGATGAGCCATTTTTGCCTACCGCAATGCGCGTGGAGCATCTTTCAATTTTCGTGGCTTTGGCTCACGCGCCGTCGCCGCGACGATCATTAGACGGCGCGCAGGCAACAGAAATCATTTATCCAGAGACTGACTATGTGAAAATCGGATCTTTGCGGTGTACGGGATTGGTTCGACCGCACAAAACGTAGGCGCACATAGCGACATTCGTCAGGCGAAAGCGCGATTTTTCAAAGAATATCGATTACACTTCAGCGGCCTGAGGCTATCGAAGTCGGGCATCAATAAGTTAAAGGTCACAATTCAATGCAGGCAGTAGACATTATCGGCGGAAGTGGGTTCATCGGCACCCGACTTGTAGAACGACTACGTCGGCAAGCGGGAAGAAATATCAAGATAATCGACAAACGCCCAAGCGCCGCCCACAATGATATCGCCTTACTAGGTGACGTTCGCAACGTTGACGAACTGCGAGGCACCCTGGCTTACGAGTCAGTGATCATTAACCTCGCCGCCGAGCACCGCGACGATGTCCGACCGCTTAGCCTCTATGATGATGTAAACGTCAATGGTGCGCGTAACATATGTGCCGTCGCACGAGAGAAGGGAACTCGCACCATTATTTTCACGAGCTCGGTTGCCGTCTACGGATTCGCTCCGATCGGTACCGATGAGACCGGGCAGATCTTTCCATTCAATGCATATGGCCGTACGAAGTATGAAGCCGAAGGGATCTTTCGGAATTGGCAGGCCGAACTGCCGGAAGAACGCACGTTGGTTATCATTCGCCCTACCGTGGTTTTTGGGGAACAAAACAGGGGCAATGTATATAATCTAATTCGTCAGATAGCCGAGCGCAAATTCGTGATGGTCGGTAAAGGCGAAAATCGCAAATCGATGGCCTACGTAGAAAATGTTGCTGCATTTATAGAATACAGCTTCAATTTTGGACCCGGAGTCCATGTTTATAATTACGTCGATAAACCGGATTTCAATATGAATGATCTCGTATCAGAAGTAAATAACGTGTTGGGACGAAAATATACGACCAACGTAAGAATACCGTACATCCTTGGATATTTAGTTGGCAAATTATTCGATCTGTTGGGGAATTCGACGGGAAAGTCGTTTTCAATTAGCGCTCTACGCGTAAAGAAATTTTGCTCCGACTCTGTTTATGGCACGGCACTGCATGACAGCGGCTTTGTGCCGCCTGTCGCGATGGTTGAAGCGCTTAGACAAACGGTGCGGCACGAGTTTTTGGAGAACCATGACGGTGAAGCGACCTTTTTTTCGGAATAGCAGCTTTCGCCAAATGGAAGCAACGAAGCATCAGCTGTCCATAATAAAACAGAATTTCATGGTCAGGTGGTCTATCTTATGAAGAGAGTCACTCTGCCACAATATATCGCGATCGGACTTTTATGCTGGGGCATGCCAGGTGTTCTTGTTCTAGGTCCTCAGGCGCTTATTATAACAACACTCGCGGTCATCCCGCTAATTGCAGTCAAGCCTGCTCAATTTGAGCGATCCGAGGACGTCACACCGAGCAGAACTGCAAGCGTCCTTGTTGCCGGTGGGCTACTCCTATACCTAATCTGTGACGCACTTTGGGGGCGCCAGAAGTTTGCCGCGAATCTATTCTTCGATGAGCTTGCGACTGATGCCTTTGTTGACGCTGCGAACGCGATGGTGTCACGTGGCCGCGGCTTTGTTGAGCTTTTCGGAGCCATGCTTATCACCGCTCCGTTTATACTCATCGACTTTAGCAAAAAAATTGATCGGCGAACTGGCTTCATGGTCTTGTTAGTTGCGCTAATTTTCATTTTATATGATATCGGCATTGGACGTGCTTATTTGCTGATGGCTGTTATTTCTATTTCTTTTGGCGCGACATCTAATTTGAGATACCGCATTTGGGGCGTCGGAGTGGCACTATTTGCTTTCGTTGCAGCTAGTTTGGCTCGAGGGGCTATTGACCAAGTCGCTTTTCTCAGCCCCATTCAAGATGGGATCGTATGGCCTTTCAGGAATCTTGAGCTATTGACATATAGCTACTGCGGAAATGCAAGCACTATAGATTTTTTGTTAGAATTCTTTAAAAAATTTGTACCGTCTTTTCTTATTGAAAAGAATATATTCTCGTTCAACATTGAAATGACGAATTGTATATATCCGTCTTCCGTCTATAATTTTGAATCCATATCGATTTTCACCTGGCTTGGGGAAATGGTGTATTACCGGCCGGCGTTTGCGACTGCGCTTCTGTCGGGTGGAGTACTTGCACTTCTGGCAGTTTTGTTGGAGCGACAGCTTGTCCAGATGCAATTGGTGACAACGCGCTATTTTGTTGGGTTGCTTTGTATCGCCTTGCTGAGGTCACGAATTCTTGACGTTATTACTCTGCTGATTTTGACATGGGTACTTCTCTTTTGTGTTGCATTTTGGTTGAGGCGGCGTCCGGCCAACTCTCCAATTGTCACGAGGCGCGCCCATTGAGGCAGTGAATTCGATCGTTCTCGGTGCGGAGGTTGCTTTTAAGCCAACAGGTGAATTTGCATCTAATGTTGGCACAAACGCGGAGCAGGCAAGTCAGTTCCTCTATGTCCACACCGTCGACCTTCTCGATTTCACCCGGCGCCGACGTGTCGATGATTGTGTCTCGTTATCTCATCCTACTTAGAGCAACTGAGGACCTCTTGAAGTGCAATGTAAGCGATGTCCTGAGCCCACCTTGCGCGGGTGATGCGGAGCGCCGAGTTTCCG
>VFQO010000676.1_pt1 | contig 32959 bp, 32 predicted proteins | sample 3512331 | NCBI WGS metagenome assembly VFQO01 (sample SAMN10412371, study PRJNA504923) | tailings metagenome | isolation source: Replicate 3 from Balatoc abandoned mine | place: Philippines: Itogon, Benguet | collected 2017-08-28 | reverse complement strand
CGGTCGGCATCGATCTGGTCGCCATGTGCGTCAACGATCTGATCGTGCAGGGCGCCGAGCCTTTGTTCTTTCTAGACTATTTCGCCACCGGCAAGCTGGAGAATGGAGTCGCGGAACGTGTGATCGCGGGGATCGCTCATGGCTGCAAGACCGCCGGCTGCGCGCTGATCGGCGGCGAGACGGCGGAGATGCCGGGAATGTATGCGGTAGGTGACTATGACCTCGCGGGCTTCTGCGTCGGCGCGGTCGAACGCGGCGAGCAGTTGACCGGCGACAAGGTCGCGCCCGGCGATGTCCTGCTGGGACTGGCTTCGAGTGGGGTGCACTCCAACGGCTATTCGCTGGTACGCAGACTCGCTGCGGATAAGGGCTGGAAGCTCAATCGCCCGGCCCTATTCGATCAGGAGCAATTGCTGATCGACGCCCTGATCGCGCCAACGCGCATTTACGTCGCAAGCCTGCTGCCACTGATCCGAGAGGGGCATATCAATGCGCTCGCCCACATCACCGGCGGTGGCCTTCTCGAAAACATCCCGCGCATTTTGCCCAATGGCGCTCACGCTCATGTCGATGCCAACCTGTGGCCCCAACCGCGCCTGATGGCCTTCCTGCAAGCTCAGGGCCATATCGAGCCGGAGGAAATGGCGCGCACTTTCAACTGCGGGGTCGGCATGGTGCTGGCGGTCAGCGCCGACAAGGTCGCGGACGTCACCGCCCGGCTCGAAGCGGCGGGCGAGACCGTCGTGACCGTTGGCCAGATCGAAGCGGGCGACAAAGGCTGCACCGTGCGCGGCTCAGTGGAGACTTGGGCGGCCAAGGCTGACTGGACAGCCACGCATCTTGGCTGACAAAGCCAAAATCGCCGTCCTCATCTCCGGCGCCGGGACCAATATGGCCGCGCTGGTCTATGCCAGCCGGATAGGCCACTGCCCGTATGAGGTGGTGCTGGTGGCCAGCAATGACGCGCAGGCCCCCGGCCTCGCGATCGCCGCCGCCGAGGGGATCGCCACATTCGCCCACCCTCACAAAGGCATGCCCCGCGAGGCGCATGACGCCGCAATGGAAGCCGCCGTGCGGCAAGCGGGCGCGGATCATATCGTCTTGGCCGGCTACATGCGCATCCTGTCGGAGGGGTTTGTGGAACGCTGGCAGGGTCGGATGCTCAACATCCACCCCTCGCTACTGCCGCTCTACAAAGGGCTGGATACCCACGCCCGCGCCATTGCGGCAGGGGACAGCCACAGCGGAACCAGCGTCCACCTGGTGACGCCCGAACTCGACGCAGGCGAAGTGCTGGCGCAGGTGCGCGTGCCGATCGTGGCGGGCGATACGCCCGAGAGCTTGGCCGAACGGGTAAAGCTCGCCGAACACCAGCTCTACCCGCGCGCCGTGGCCGATTACGTGTCGCGCTGGCGCGATCCAGCGGCGCTGCTGGCGCGGGTGCGCGCGCTTGCCCTCGCCCTGCCCGAAAGTGACGAGCGCGAAAGCCACGGCAGCCCCGGCTTTCGCGTCGGCGGCGAGAAGACCGGCAAATACTTCGCCTATTTCGCCGACCAACACCACGGCACTCCGCACATTGCGCTCCTAGTCCGCACCGGATCTATGGACGAGTTGCTCAACCTCGTGGAAAGCCAGCCGGACGTCTATTTCAAGCCCGCCTATTACGGCGCGAGCGGCTGGGTGGGGATCATTCTCAACCGGCCGGGCGTGGATTGGGACGCGATAGTAGAGTGGCTCCAGCGCAGCTGGTACAGTGTCGCACCCAAGCGGCTGACCCGGATGATGGACATCGCGGACGAATTCTGATGGCGCAGACCCGCGACCACCTGCTGGCCCGAGGCCCGCTAGCAACCCGCGCCAACGCCTTTCTAGGCAAGGCGTGGCAGCGCGGCTGGCTGCCCCCGCCCGCGCTTGATCCTGACGCGCTCTGGGCGCTCGCCGCCAAGCCCTATGGCGAACGGGCCGAGGCGGTGGAGCATGGCGGGCGCTCGGACGAAGACGTCGCCGATTTCCGAGAGCGCCTTCCGCGGCTGATCGCGGCGGCGGTGCAGGAGGCCGATCTCAATCCACTCGGGCGCGCGATGGCCTGGGGACAGCTTTCGCGGGTGGTGAAGAACCGGCTGGCCTTCGGCGCGCTATGGCTTGAACGGCCCGAATTGCTCGAAATACCGCTGGCCCCGCCGATCATCGTCATCGGTCATATGCGCAGCGGCACGACCCGCATCCACACGCTGCTCGCCGCTGATCCGGCGTTCTCGTACACCCGCTATTGCGATGCCTATCACCCCGTCCCCGCGCGGCTCGGCATGAACCGGGTCAAGGCGGCGCTGGAGCTCGCGATGCTCGGCGCGCTCAATCCGTGGATGCAATCGATCCACCCGATGGCGGCGAGCGGGGTCGAGGAAGAACTGGCCTGGCTCAGCGCTGCGCTCCACCATTCGATCTACGAGTCGCAGTGGCATATCCCGGCCTATTCGGCGTGGAGCGAGGCGCGCGACCCTGCGCCGATCTACCGCGAGTTTGCCCGTATCCTGCAAACCGATGCCGCCACCCGCGGCGTGGCGGACAAGCCGCGCGTGCTCAAAGTCCCCGCCTTTGCCGAGGATTTGGGGACGCTGCTTTCCCTCTTCCCCGATGCGCGACTGGTCATCGCCCACCGCGCGCATGACGCGGTGTTGCGCAGCGCTGTCTCGCTCGCGGCGAACCAGATGGCGATCCAATCGGACACTTGCGACCTCACCAGCATCGAAGCGCGGTGGCGGCACAAGATCGCCCTGCGCGAGGCGCGGATGGCGGCAGCGCTTGCCGCTTGGCAAGGGCCCATGGCGCATGCGACCTTCGATGATCTCAATGCTGATTGGGAAAGCGCGATTGCGCGGTACTACACCGATCTCGGCCTTGCGCTAACGCCGCAGGCCTTGGCGGCGATGCGCCGAGTGATGGCGGCAAGCGAAGGTGGCCACCATCACGCTCACGCGGCGCAACTCGCCCGCTTTGCCGAAGCGAGCTGACGCGCCAAAGCAAAAGGGCCGCCCCCTTTGCGGAGACGGCCCTTTGCAATGCGTCTGCCCGTCGGATCAGCCGACGATTTCGTCTTCGTTGAAGAAGAAGGCGATTTCGATCGCGGCGTTTTCTTCCGAATCCGAACCGTGGACGGTGTTCTCACCGATCGACAGCGCCAGTTCCTTGCGGATCGTCCCGGGCGCTGCGTCAGCCGGGTTGGTCGCGCCCATGATGTCGCGGTTGCGGGTCACGGCGTCTTCGCCTTCGAGCACCTGCACCACCACCGGCTCGCTCATCATGAATTCGACGAGTTCACCGAAGAAGGGGCGCTCCTTGTGGACCGCGTAGAAGCCTTCGGCCTGTTCGCGGGTCATGTGGATGCGCTTGGAAGCGACGACGCGCAGGCCAGCGTCTTCCAGCATCTTGGTGACGGCGCCGGTCAGGTTGCGACGGGTGGCGTCGGGCTTGATGATCGAAAAGGTGCGGGTGACCGCCATGATAATGCTCCTGTGAACGTCTGTTCTTGTAAGGGGGATGTTGGCCGCGCCCCGTAGATGCTGCGCTGCAAAATGGCAAGCGTCAGCGCGCGCGGGGCTCGGTGCGGGGCGGTTTCGTTTATGGCGACGGCGTGGTATTGCGATTGCAGGGCGCTCCGGGGGGACATCATGGATTACAACCACACGCTTTCGCGCCGCCGCTTTACAGGTGCCGCGCTCACTGCCGCCGGTTTGGTCGCAACCGGGGGCATCGCCCGCGCCGCCGCACCCGCGCAAACCGCAGGCGGTCCGATCGGGCCGTTCTATCCGATCCTGCGCCCGGGTGACGATGATTTCGACATGACCATGATCAAGGGCAACACCAGCCGTGCGCTTGGCCGGGTGATCGAAGTGACCGGCCGCGTGCTCGACCGTAAGGGCAATCCGGTCAGCGGTTCGGAGCTGGAAATCTGGCAGTGCAACGCGGCTGGACGCTATGCCCATCCGGGCGACATTGCGACGGCCCCGCTCGATCCCAACTTTCAGGGCTATGCCCGGCTGATGACCGGGCCAACTGGCGAGTGGCGGATCACCACGATCAAGCCCTCAGGCTATGACAGCCCGATAGGGCACCGCACGCCGCATATCCATTTCGACATCAAGGGCCGCCAGCACAGGTTGATCACGCAGATGTATTTCAGCGAGGATCACACCACCAACAGCAAGGACGCGCTTTATAATGAGCTCGGCGAAGATGCCGTCACCGCAATGGCGGCGCAGGCCGAGGCTGACCGCTATCGCTGGGACATCGTGCTCGGCGAAGGCTGAGGCGGTCAACCGGCTTTCTTGGTGCCGATAATGATCTGCCCGGTGGTCGCGTTGTCATCGCCGGTGGTGGCAGTGACCGAGATCGACGATTCATCCGCCTTGCGCTCACCGCCAATCATCACAGTGCCGTTGGTGGTCATTTCCAGCTGGATGTCGAACCCGGCCGCCTTGGCAGCGTCACGGTAATGAGCGACGACCTTGTCGGCTGGCGCGTCGGCCTCGAACGCGACCATCGTGCCCTGTCCGTCCGGCTGGTTCACGACAGTGTTGGTGATGACCTTGGAACCCGGAAACAGGGTGAAGCCAGCAGGCAGACTGACCGGCACATCCGCGCCCGATCGCAAGGTGGCCTCGCCATCCTCGCCCTTGATCGTCATGCTGGTTTCGCCGGTGTCCTTGTCGATGGTGTATTCGGCGTTCTCGCCGTCTGCCGTGGTGAATTCGCCCGAGGTTTCCGATCCGCAGGCCGCAAGCGCCAAAGCGCCGCCGCACACCATTACCAATGCCAATCGTGTCATTGCCCAACTTCCCCCTATCGAAGCGGGACGCAGCATCTCTTATCGCAAGCGCGGGTGCAACCCCCTCAGCCCTTCTTCACCCAGCGCCCGTCTTCCTGCGCGAAATAGGCGCGGGTGACATCCTCCCGCCCGTCATGCGCGCGCCAAGCAAGGCGGGCGGCGGGGGCAGCGTCGGGGGGGAAGAGCAGGAACACGCGGGCAAAGCCGCTGCTCTCGCGGAAAGTGCCATCGGCCAGGATCAGGTGGCTCGCCCCGTTGCTGGCGGCAATATCGGTGGATAGCAGGATCGGCTGAAGCTCAGACACCGGCGCGTCCGCTTCGCCATTGGCGAGGAAGGTCTCCGGCCCTGCCTGCCACAGCGTGTTGGCAATCACGGCGCGCTGTTCGAGATCGGCGGAGACGATCAGCACCCGCTCGCCCTCGCCCAGCGCGCGCTTGGCGATCAGGGCGACGACCTTTTCGAGGGGGTCATGGGTATATTGCCAGAAATCGAGCTTCATGAGTTTGGCCCAGAGCGCCTGCACCGATCGGAACAATACTTCACATTGTCCCAATCCCGCTCCCACTTCTTGCGCCACGTGAACGGCAGCCCGCAGGCGAGGCAGGTTTTGGTCGGCAGGTCGGACTTCTTGCGCATTTTTGGCATTATATGCGCCTCAAGCGCTGGCGGGCGCGTCCGCGCCCTTGGCTTCCTCGCTCACGCGACCCAAGTGCCGCATCGTTGCGGGCGGCCAGTCGACCTTGCGGCCCTGCGGGCCGATGAGCGTGTCTCCGATCAAATCTCGGCCACATCGCGCACAAACTGGTCGAGCAGGCGCACGCCGTATCCGGTCGCGCCCTTTTCCCACGTCTGGCCCGGCTTGTTCGACCAGACCATGCCAGCGATATCGAGGTGCGCCCAAGGGGTGCCGTTCTTGATGAAGCGCTGGATGAACTGCGCCGCCGTGATCGAGCCGGCCTCACGCGGGCCGACGTTCTTGATGTCGGCGATCGGCGAATCGATCAGCTTGTCGTAATTCGCCCCGAGCGGCATCCGCCACAGCTTGTCACCGCTGGTCAGACCCGCCGCTGCGAGCTGCGCAGCCAGCGTATCGTCATTGGCGAACATTCCGCCATATTCATTGCCGAGGCTGATGATCATCGCACCGGTCAGCGTGGCGAGATCGACGATCCGCGCAGCTTCATATTGCTCCTGCACCCAATGCAGCACATCGCAGAGCACCAAACGGCCCTCGGCGTCGGTGTTGAGCACTTCGACGGTTTGGCCGCTCATGGTGGTGACGACATCGCCGGGGCGCTGCGCCTTGCCATCGGGCATATTCTCGACAAGGCCCACGACCCCGATCACGTTCGCCTTGGCCTTGCGGCTGACGAGCGCCAGCATCGCGCCGACCACTGCCCCTGCGCCGCCCATGTCCCACTTCATGTCTTCCATGCCCGGCGGCGGCTTCAGCGAGATACCGCCGGTATCGAACGTTACGCCCTTGCCGACGAACACGGTGGGCTTGTCACCCGCCGTTCCGCCGTTCCAGCGGATCGCGAGAATCTTCGATTCGCGTTCGGAGCCCTGCCCGACGCCGATCAGCGCGCCCATGCCGAGCGCGGTCATCTCCGCTTCGCCCAGCACGGTAAGTTCCGCGCCGGTGCCAGCGAAGGCTTCCTCGCACGCGGCAACGAAGGTTTCAGGGTAGATGATGTTGGCCGGTTCGGTCACCAGTCCGCGGGTGAACTCCACCCCCTTGGCGAGCGCGGATTCCCGCTCCCACGCAGCCGCCGTGCCCTCGGGCGCGCCGGTGACGTGCACGGTGGTCAGCGAAGGGCGCTTGTCCGCCGCAAGGCGCGTGCGGTATTTGTCGTGCCGCCAGCCGCGCAGGCGCAGGCCGAGCAAAACGGCCGCCGCATCATCCGCCGAAAGCCCGGCATTGGCAAGATCGACCACCATCGCTGTCTCACCCGAAGCAAGATACTTCGCGGTCAGCGCGGCGCCTGCCCGTTCGAGGTTCGCGCGGCGGTCAGCGGCATCGGCTTCCCCCGCGCCGGTCAGCGCAATCCGCTTGACCGAACCACCGAGGCTCGCAAAGCCTTCGAACACTTGCCCGGCCCGGCCCGCAAAGCGCGAAGCCGCCGCGCCTTCGACGAATGTCGCATCAAGGCCGGTGATCGCCGCCCCCTGATTGATCACCCGCGCGTGCAGGCGAATATCGGTGGGAGGGGTGGCGGTGAGATGGATTTGCATGGGTACTCCGAAGAAGCATAAGGTCGGGCATGCGGTCATGGTGTCCAGCACGTGCGACGAGCCGCGCGCCGGGGGGCGCAAACGCGATTGCGATTAGGCCCGAGCGGTGCAATAGGCAAGGCCATGTCGGGAGGCTTGTCAGACGGATCGCGGGACGGCGCGTGCCATGCCCAGCGCGTTCCGGGACGGGCTGGTGCGCCACTTTGGGCCTTGGTGCTGGCGCTTCTAGGGACAGCCACTCCGCTCGCCGCGCAGGGTGCAGGCGCTGTTGCTCAAACCGAGGCCCCCCAACCCGCCACATCGGAACCCGCCGAGACCCAGGCGCCGCGCAAGATCGATTTCGAAGCCCACGAGCTGAGCTACAACAACGAAACGGAAACCGTCACTGCGCGCGGCAATGTGATCCTGCGTTCGGAAGACCGCTCGGTGCGCGCCGATGAAGTGGTTTGGGACCGCACTTCGGGCCGGATCATCGCCAGCGGCAATATCCGGTTGTTGGACGAGGCGGGCAACCAGCTGTTCACCGACCAAGTCGAACTGACGGAAGAATTCGATACCGGCGCGATGAGCGAACTCCTCATCGCCCTGCGCGCTGGCGGCCGGCTCGCCGCGCGATCGGCAGAACGCGGGGAGGACGGCGTCGCAGTGCTGACCGATGCCGCCTACAGCGCCTGCCCGGTGGTCGATGCTGAAGGCTGCGCTACCGATCCCAGCTGGCGGATCACGGCCAAGCGGGTGATTTACAACCAGAAGACCAGTGTCGTCAGCTTTTCAGGTGCGGTGCTCGAACTGTTCGGCGCCCGCATCCTGCCGCTGCCGGGTCTCGGATTTCGCACGGATGGCAAGGGTACATCCGGCTTTCTGGTCCCCGATGTTCGGATCACGCAGGTCAATGGGCTCGAACTGTCCGGCGAGTATTACTGGCGCTTCGGCGACAACCGCGATCTTACGTTGGGCGCATATGTCTTCTCCAACGTGGCGCCGATGGCGAGCGCGGAGTGGCGGCACCTCACTGACAAGGGCGCCTACCAGATCACCGGCTACGGCACCTTCAGCGACCGCCTGACCGATTTCACCGGGGCGGACAGCTTCCAGAGCGATCCGCGCGGCTACCTTGACGCCAATGGCCGGTTCCAATTCTCGCCCGACTGGAGCTTCACCTCCTCGATCCGCTTGGCATCAGACCGCACCTTCCTGCGCCGCTACGATATCAGCCGGGATGACCGGCTGCGTTCGACCGTCAATCTCGAACGTATCACGGACCACTCCTATCTCTCGGTGGCCGGCTGGGCGACCCAGACCCTGCGGCTGAACGCCGATCAGGGGCAGGTACCGCTAGCGCTGCCCGCGATCGATTTCCGCCAGAAGCTCGCCGACCCGGTGCTGGGCGGCAATGTGCAGTTCCAGGCAAACAGCCTCGCGCTGCTGCGCAATGACGGGCAGGACACCCAGCGCGCCTTTGCCGGGGCGCAGTGGGATCTGAAGCGGCTGACCGGCCTAGGGCAGGTCGTCACCCTGACCGCGCTGGTGCGCGGCGATGTCTACAACACCAACAACAGCATCGCGACCACCACCGCCAGCTATCGCGGCACCGAAGGCTGGACAACGCGCGGCATCGCGACGGCGGCGCTCGACATAGAATGGCCGTTCGTGGGCGAAGCGTTCGGCGGCACGCAGGTGTTCAAGCCGCGCGTGCAATTCGTCGCCAGCCCGAAGATCCGCAATCTCGACGTTCCTAATGAAGATGCGCGCGCGATTGATCTGGAAGATTCCAACCTGTTCGCACTCAACCGCTTCCCCGGCTACGACCGGGTCGAGGACGGCAGCCGGGTCACTTGGGGCGTCGACTGGGAATTGCAGCGTCCCGGCTGGCGGGTGCGGTCGACCATCGGCCAGTCCTTCCGCCTCGAAGCACCGCGTGACGATATCTTCCCGGAAGGCACCGGCCTGTCCGAACGGGTATCCGATTTCGTCGGTCGCACCGAAGTCCGGTTCCGCAACCTTGTGAGCTTCACTCACCGCTTCCGGCTCGACAAGGACAACTTCGCGATCCGCCGCAACGAGATCGACGCAACCGTTGGATCGCGCCGGACCTATCTGGAAGTTGGCTACCTGCGGCTGAACCGCGACATCGCCACGGTCGAGGATCTGCGCGACCGCGAGGAACTGCGCGCTGCGGCCCGGATTGCGATCGGCCGCAAATGGTCGGTGTTCGGCTCGGGCGTATTCAACCTCACCGATGCAGACGAAGATCCGGTGTTCCAGCCCGACGGTTTCGAGCCGATCCGCACCCGGCTCGGCGTTGCCTATTCCGACGACTGCATCGAATTCGGCGCCACCTGGCGGCGCGATTTCATCGATGCAGGCGACGCGCGGCGCGGCAATGCATTCCAGCTGTTCTTTGCGATTCGCAATCTGGGGTTCCGCTAATCTGCGCGAATTGGCAGGCTTGGCAAATGGCGTTAAGGAAGCCGCCTACAGCAAGCTGACCAGGCTCCGGGGGATCGGGCGGGGCTCAGCTTCCATTAAGCCGGCAGAGAACATTGGCGGCACATTGCGTGAGAGATCGCGCGACATTGTTGGCCACACGTCAGGCTAAAGAACGGGAACGAACGAGTGAGTGTAAAGCTGTTTTCCAAGGCGCTGTTTGCCAGAACCGGAACCGCGCTGGCGGTGGCCGGGATGATCGGCCTTGCGCTGGCGCCGGTTGCGGCTCCGGCCCAGACCGTCGCCGTGCCGACTGCGGACAATCCTTTCGGCCTGCCCGAAGACATCACCCTGTTCGGCAAGGCCGATCCCGACCGCCGCACGGCGACCGCAATCGTCAATGGCTTCGTCATCACCGGCACCGATATCGATATGCGCGTGGCGCTGGTGACGGCGGCATCGGATGCCGCGATTTCCGAAGAGGAAATGCTGCGTCTGCGGGTGCAGGTGCTGCGCAACCTGATCGACGAAACGCTCAAGATCCAGGCCGCTGCTGCCGCCGAAATGGAAGTGAAGCGCGAAGAGGTCGAGCAGACCTACCAGCAGCTTGCCGCTCAGAACTTCGGCAGCGATCCGAAGAAGATGGACGAATACCTGCTGTCGATCGGTTCCTCGCCCGCCTCGCTCAAGCGCCAGATCGAAGGCGAGGCGGCATGGGAAAACCTCCTGCGCCGCAACATCATGCCGTTCGTCAATGTCTCGGCGGAAGAGGTCAATGACTCGCTCAAGCGGATGAACGAGGCCAAGGGCACCGACGAATACCGGCTGGGTGAAATCTTCCTGTCTGCCACCAGCGAGAACCGCGCTGCGGTGCTGGCCAATGCTCAGCAGATCGTCCAGCAATTGCAGCAGGGCGGCAGCTTTGTCGCCTATGCGCGCCAATATTCCGAAGCCACCACCGCGGTTGTCGGCGGCGATCTGGGCTGGGTCCGGCTGGGTCAGCTCCCCCCTCAGCTCGCCGCGGCGGCCCGCACCATGAGCGCCGGGCAGTTGCAGGGGCCGATCGAAATTCCGGGCGGCTTTTCGATCCTGTATCTCATCAACAAGCGTCAGGTGCTGATGGCTGACCCTAATGAGGCGGTGCTGAACCTGAAGCAGATCTCGGTCATGTTCCCGGCCGGCGTCACCCAGGCCCAGGCCGAAGCGCGCGTCACGGAATTCGGCAGTTTCGTCGAAGGTCTGCGCGGCTGCGCCGATGTCGAAGCGAACGCGGCCAAGATCGGCGCGGAAGTCGTGACCAACGACCAGATCAAGGCCGAGGTGCTCCCGCCGCAGCTGCGCGACATCATCCTCAACCTCCAGATCGGGCAGACCACTCCGCCGTTCGGCAATATCCAGGAAGGCGTGCGGGTGTTCATGCTGTGCGGCCGCGACGATCCGAAGGATGCTGGCGCCCCGACCTTTGCCGCAGTGATGGACCAGCTGGAAGAAGAACGCGTCAACAAGCGCGCCCAGCGCTTCTTGCGCGATCTGCGTAACGACGCATACATCGAATACAATTGACGTCGCACGCCCCATCCCCAGCCACGCCGCTTGCGATCAGCCTCGGCGATCCGGCCGGGATCGGGCCGGAGGTGATCCTTGGCGCGTGGGCGCGTTTGCGGGCTGAGCGCCGTGCCCCTCCCGCCTTCGTGGTCGGCGGGCCGCAACTGCTGCGCGCGCTGGCAGAGCGGCTCGGGATCGACTGTCCAATCGTGCCGATTGCCGATCCGGCCGAAGCGATGTTCGCTGCCGGAGCGGGGTTGCCGGTGATGGCGGGGCTCGATGCACCATGGACACCCGGCCAGCCCTCGACCGAGGGGGCAAAGCTGGCGCTGGCTTCGCTCAACTGGGCGACCAAGTTCGCCTTGTCGGGCGTCGCCGCCGGGCTGGTGACCGCGCCAGTCTCCAAGGGCGAATTGGCCGCGATCGGGTGGGACTATCCGGGACAGACCGAATTCCTCGCCGACGCCTGCGGGCGGCCCTATCGCGATGCGGTGATGATGCTGGCGGGGCCTTCGCTGCGCACTGTGCCGCTCACCGTCCACGTCTCTCTGGCCGAAGTGCCGGGGTTGATCTCGACAGATCTCATCATCCACAAAGCGCGGATCGTGGCCGCAGGATTGCGCCGCGATTTCGGGATTTCCGCCCCGCGCCTTGCGATTGCGGCCCTCAACCCGCACGCGGGCGAAGGCGGCAGGTTCGGGGATGAGGAAGCGCGGATCATCGCCCCTGCCATCGCCGCCTTGCAGGCTGAGGGGATCGCCGCGTTCGGCCCCGTCGCGGGCGACGCGCTGTTCACACCGCGGGCACGAACGGGCTATGATGCAGCCCTGTGCATGTATCACGACCAAGCACTGATCCCTTTGAAAGCACTAGAGTTCGACGAGGGCGTCAACGTCACCTTGGGCTTGCCGATCATCCGAACCTCGCCCGACCACGGCACCGCGTTCGACATTGCCGGACAAGGCTTGGCCGATCCCGGCGCGATGGCAGCCGCGATCGTGATGGCAAGCGAGATGGCCATGGCCCGGGCAACCGCCGGTGCCTGACCTTCCCCCCATCCGCGAGGTCATCCAGCGGCACAACCTCGCCGCGTCCAAGGCGCTGGGGCAGAACTTCCTGCTGGATGAGCAGCTGCTCGCCCGCATTGCCGCGCTTCCCGGCGACCTCACGGGCCAGCAGGTGCTGGAAGTCGGCCCCGGCCCCGGTGGCCTCACCCGCGCGCTTCTCAGAGCGGGAGCACGCGTCACCGCAATCGAGATGGACCGCCGCTGCATGCCTGCCTTGGCGGAACTCGGCGAGGCCTTCCCCGGTCAGCTCACCGTAATCGAGGGCGATGCGCTTAAGCTCGATCACAATGCGCTGATGCACGGCGCGCCGTTCCATGTGCTTTCGAATCTGCCCTACAACGTTGGCACCGCGCTGTTCGTGCGCTGGCTTTCGGGTGAGGCGTGGCCGCCCCAAGCCTCGGGACAGTGGCAGTCCCTCACCCTGATGTTCCAGCGCGAGGTTGCCGACCGGATCGTCGCCGAGGCGGGAGACGACGCCTATGGTCGCCTCGCTGTGCTCGCGCAGTGGCGGGCCGAAGCCAAGCTCGCGATGAAGGTCCACCGCAGCGCCTTCACCCCTCCCCCCAAGGTGATGAGCGCCATCGTCCACGTGACCCCCGCCCCCATGCCCGAGGGCGTCTCGGCCCGGATGCTCGAACGCCTCACCGAAGCCGCCTTCGGCCAACGCCGCAAGATGCTCCGCCAGAGCCTCAAGGGCGTGCCGGGCGCGCTGGAGGCGCTCGCAGCGCTGGGGATCGACGAGACCCGCCGGGCCGAGACGGTCAGCGTGGCGGAGTTCGTGGCGGTGGCGAAGGCGCTGACCGCCTGACTGCCGGGCGGGCACGGCCTCCGATTCGCCGCTTCTCCACACCCTGTTGGAGACACATGAGACACTGTCCAGAAGCCAAGAACCTGCCCCCACAAGCGGTGCATCTGATATCGCACAAAAGTAAGCACGGCAGGCCATACGGGGCAGCCTGCCAAGCCTGGCGCGAGTAGGAAAGCGCGGACGTGCCCTCAGCCGACCTGCGCGCTGGACATCGGCGAAGGGCGGCGGGGGTGCGGGGTTAGCCGAGCTTGGGGCAGGGATTCGTCTTGCCGGTATAATCGAAGCCCCATGTCCGGTAGCCGCTCGCATCGATGTGAAACCGGCCTTCGGTGTTGCGGGACAGGTCACTCGGATCAAAATAGGCGCCCAGCCCCATGCCGGACTTGCGCCCTGTCACGCTCTGGAGGGCGCACAATTCAGCATAAAGCTTGCGCCGATCACGCCGATTGGTCGCCACCAGATCCAGTGCCTTGAATTCCAGATGCTTGCTCCGGCTTGCACCATTGACGCAGGCATTGATCGCAGGAGAGCGCCAACCGGACACCACATCAAGCGGCCCCGTCACCGGAATCACCTCGTCGCGCAGCAGCCGCAGTGCAGGGATGATGTCGCGCCAGCGCTCCTTGGGAGGCGTTGCGAAAAAATCCGTCCCGCAGCGCGCAGCGTAATGCGCATCGACCCGCCACAGCTGCCATGTCGGGACGATCCCCGCGACACCCTCCTTCTGTAGCACAGCCTGAAACACCGCATATTCCTTGGCCCGCAAACCCGGATCGTCCGTGGGCGAACTGAACAGCCAACGGTTGAACGCCCCCGCCGAGCTTGGCCCTGTGTCATTGGGTGCCCGCTCAACATCACTGACACCGGCGAGCGAGGCGGTTGCCAAGCAGAAGAAACCAAGGATCAAGGCCACAGTGCGACGCATGGCCAAGTTTCTGACTTACCCTGCCTTCTTCCGCAAGCGCCATGCATGGAGCAGCGGCTCTGTGTAGCCGCTCGGCTGTTCCACACCCTTGAAGATCAGCTCCTTTGCCGCGCTGAAGGCCGCGCCGCTTTCGTTGCCGGTGAGCGGCTCGTAAAGCGGGTCGCCCGCGTTCTGCGCGTCGACCTTGGCGGCCATGCGGGTGAGACTGTCCATCACCTGCGCCTCGGTGACCACCCCGTGCAGCAGCCAGTTGGCGATATGCTGCGAGGAGATGCGCAAAGTCGCGCGGTCTTCCATCAGGCCCACGTCGTTGATGTCGGGCACCTTGGAGCAGCCCACGCCCTGATCCACCCAACGCACGACATAGCCGAGCAGTCCCTGGCAGTTGTTGTCGAGTTCCTCAGTGATCTCCGCCTCGGACCAGTTGACGCCGTCCGCCAGCGGAATGCTGAGCAGCGCGTCGAGCCCCAACGGTTCGGGGAGCGACTTCTGCACCGCGAAGACGTCTTCGGCATGGTAGTGCAGTGCATGCAGCGTGGCGGCGGTCGGCGATGGCACCCACGCCGTATTCGCCCCGGCGCGAAGGTGGGCGATCTTTTCGACCATCATCTGCCCCATCAAATCAGGCGCGGCCCACATGCCCTTGCCGATCTGCGCCTTGCCCGAGAGACCGTGACGGAGGCCGATGGCGACGTTGCGTGCCTCGTAAGCCTTGAGCCAGTCAGAGCCCTTCATCGCACCCTTGCGCAGCATTGGCCCGGCCCGCATCGAGGTGTGGATTTCGTCGCCGGTGCGATCAAGGAAGCCGGTGTTGATGAACACGATCCGGTCGCGCACGGCATGGATACTGGCGGCAAGGTTGGCGGAGGTGCGGCGCTCCTCGTCCATCACGCCAACCTTGATCGTGTGGCGCGGGAGCTTCAGCAAATCCTCAACAGCGTCGAACAGATCATTGGTAAAGGCGCATTCTTCCGGCCCGTGCATCTTGGGTTTGACGATGTAGATCGACGCGCAGCGCGAATTGCCGAATGTGCCGTGGCCCTCCACGTCCAGCGTGCTGATGGCACTGGTGAAGACGGCATCCATTATCCCCTCGGGGATTTCGCTGCCATCATCGAGGCGGATCGCGGGATTGGTCATCAGGTGGCCGACATTGCGCACGAACATCAGGCTGCGGCCTGAAAGGCTGTGCTGGGTGCCATCCGGCGCCGTGTAGGTCTTGTCGCCCGCCAGCGTGCGGGTGAGGGTCTTGCCGCCCTTTTCGAAGCTCTCCGACAGATCGCCGCGAATGATCCCGAGCCAGTTGGTATAGGCGACCAGCTTGTCGTCCGCATCGACCGCAGCGACCGAGTCTTCGCAATCAGCGATGGTGGTGAGCGCGGCTTCGACGATGATGTCAGCGATACCCGCCTTGTCAGTCGAGCCTACCGATGTGCTCGAATCGAACACAACTTCGATGTGCAAGCCATTGTTCTTGAGAAGAACGCCCTTCTCCGTCTCGCCGATATACTGCGCAGGATCGGCGAGCGTGATCGCATCGCGGCCCGCCAGATCGGTCCAGCTGGCACCGCCTGTTAGCGGGAACGCGGAATCAAGGAACTGCCGCCCACGCGCAATTACAGCAGCGCCGCGCGCTTCGTCATAACCACCGGGCCGCGCGGGCGCTGCGTCCAGCGCATCAGTGCCGTAGAAGGCATCATACAAGCTCCCCCAGCGCGCATTGGCGGCGTTGAGCAGGAAGCGGGCGTTGAGGATCGGCACCACCAGCTGCGGCCCTGCCATCGTGGCGATCTCGGGATCGACGTTCTGGGTGCCGATCTGGAAGTCGCCCGGCTCGGGTACGAGGTAGCCGATATCTGTGAGGAACGCCTTGTAAGCTGCTGCATCGTGAGGCTTTCCGGCGCGCTCGACATGCCATGCGTCGATCTGCGCCTGCAAGTCCTCGCGCTTGGCCAGCAGCGCGCGGTTCCTCGGCGTGAAGTCCGCAAGCAGCGCGGCAAAGCCCTGCCAGAACGCATCCACATCGCGCCCCAGCGGCGTCAGAACCTGCGTTTCAAGGAAATCCGCCAGCCGGGAGTCGATCGCGATACCGGCGCGGTTGGTCATGTCAGTCATGCGGGTCCTCATGGGCGTTGGCTTGGCAAACAACCTGGGGAGGAGAGGACGCGAGGCCTATGGCGCAGGGCCAGCGCGATTGCAACGGGTTGGCCCCGCGCCCGCGCACCGCTAGAGGGGGGACATGAGAGAGGATGGGACCCTGACCGCGATCGACGGCGCTGCCATGCTGGCGAAGGTCGAGACGTGGAGCGCGATCAATACCGGCACCGCGAATCTCTCCGGGCTCGCCGAGCAAGCCGCCGCGCTGGTTGAGGCCTTTGCGGTGCTCCCCGGCACGGTCGAGCTGGTTGACCCCGCGCCTGTGACCGCCATCGCCGCCGATGGCTCTGCCGTCCCAAAGCCCCACGGCCAGCATCTGGTGGTGCGGGTGCGGCCCCACGCCAATCGCCGTATCCTGCTGACCGGGCACATGGACACGGTGTTTCCGGTCGATCACGCCTTCCAGCGTCTGCGTTGGCTCGACGCGGAGACGCTGAACGGGCCGGGTGTGGCTGACATGAAAGGCGGGATCGCCGTCATGCTCCACGCGCTGATGGCGTTCGAGGAGACCGCGATTGCCTCGGGCCTTGGCTATGACGTGCTGATCAATTCGGACGAGGAAACCGGCTCGCTTGCCAGCAGCGCTCTGATCGCCGAGCTGGCAGCGGGAAAGCTTGCCGCGTTGACCTATGAACCGGCCGCCCTGCCCGATGGCACGCTGGCACATGAGCGCGGGGGGACGGGGAACTATTCGATCACTGTCACTGGCAAGTCCGCCCACGCCGGGCGCAATCCGCACGAGGGGCGCAATGCGATTGTCGCGGCGGCCGATCTGATCCTGCGGTTGAAGGCGATGGAAACGCACGAGATCACCATCAACCCCGCCAAGCTGGAAGGCGGCGCAGCCAACAACGTGGTGCCCGACCATGCCGTGCTGCGCTTCAACATCCGTCCCAAGACGGTGGAGGCAGGCGCTGCGTTTGATCATGCGCTCAGTCATTTGCTGATCGACATTCAGGCCGCGCACGGCGTCGCCACCCAACGCCACGGCGGCGTCACCCGCCCGCCTAAGAAAGTCGATGCGGCGGCGCAAAGGCTGTTCGATCTGGTGCGCGCCTGCGGGGCCGAACTGGGCGAGGACATCCGCTGGCAAGCGTCCGGCGGCGTGTGTGACGGCAACAACATCGCTGCCTGCGGCGTCCCGGTGGTCGACACCATGGGCGTGCGCGGCGGTGCCATCCACAGCCCGGACGAATATCTGATCGTCCCCAGCCTTGTGTCCCGCGCGGCCCTGTCTGCCCGCGTGATCACCCGACTTGCACAGGGTCATTTAGAACAGGGAGCCCAATCTTGACCTTCCGTCTGCGCGCTGCGCGCTCTGCCGATCTCGAAGCGCTATACGAAATGGCCAAGCTGACCGGCGGCGGCTTCACCAACCTTCCGCCTGACCGCGCAGCGCTGAAGAACAAGCTCGAACGCGCCGAGGCGTCCTTCGCCAAGGATACTGACACGGTGGCGGACGAGCTGTTCGTGCTGGTGCTCGAAGATGCCCGCACGGGCGCGGTGCGCGGCACCTGCCAGTTGATGAGCCAGGTCGGGCAGCGCTGGCCGTTCTATTCCTATCGCCTCAACACCCTGACCCAGTATTCGCAGGAATTGGACCGCACAGTGCGGGCCGAGCTGCTCAGCCTCGTCACCGATCTGGAGGGGTCGAGTGAGGTTGGCGGGCTGTTCCTTCACCCCAATGAACGCGCCGGAGGCTTGGGCCTGCTGCTCGCCCGGTCGCGCTATCTGTTTGTGGCCATGCACCGCCAGCGCTTTGCCGACCGCATTCTGGCCGAGCTGCGCGGTATCATTGACGAGCGCGGTGGTTCGCCCTTTTGGGACGGGGTCGCTGGCCGGTTCTTCGGGATGAGCTTTCAGGATGCGGACTATTTCAACGCAATCAACGGCAACCAGTTCATCGCCGATCTTATGCCCAAGCACCCGGTCTATATCGCGATGCTGGACGACGACGCCCGCAGCGTCATCGGCGTTCCCCACCCCACCGGCCGCGCGGCGATGAGGATGCTGGAGGACGAAGGCTTCCGCGCCGAGGGCTATGTCGACATCTTCGATGGCGGGCCGACGATGGTCGCGCGCACCGACAGCGTCACCAGCGTCAAGAACAGCTCCTTGCGCACAGTCACCGCGATGGCTGTGGCTGAAGGCGAGCGCGCGATTTTGGCGACCGGGCGGCTCGGCACCTTCCGGGCATGCTTCGGGGCGCGGGTGCTGGACGCGGATGGCGGCATCGCCATCGATTCGGCCAGCGCCGATCTGCTCGATGTGTGCGCAGGCGACATGGTGTGGAGCGTGGCGCGATGAGCCTGACCGAAATCAATTTCGACGGGATCGTCGGACCCTCGCACAATTATGCGGGCCTGAGCCTGGGCAATATCGCCAGCGCGAACAATGCCGGAGATCCGTCCTTCCCGCGCGCGGCTGCGCTTCAGGGCGTGGCGAAGATGCGCGGCAATCTGGCGAGGCTTGGCGTGCAGGGCTTCCTGTTGCCGCTGCCCCGCCCCAATCACGGCCTGGTCGAAGCCTTGGCCTTGGACGACACCACCCCGCCGCAGCTGCGCGCCGCGGCTTGGTCTGCCTCGTCGATGTGGACCGCCAACGCCGCGACTGTCAGCCCCGCTCCCGACACCGCCGATGGGCGCTGCCATCTGACGCCCGCCAACCTCGTCACGATGCTGCACCGCGCGCAGGAATGGCCCGATACCAAGCGGCAACTCGAAATCGCGTTCGGCGACACCCGCCACTTCGCGATTCACGACGCGGTCCCGCCGACCTTCGGCGATGAGGGCGCGGCCAACCATATGCGGCTGTGTGAAAGTCACGATGCCCCCGGCGTCGAGGTGTTCGTCTATGGAAGGCCCGGCGGCCGCTTCCCCGCGCGCCAGCACGAACAGGCCAGCCGCATCGTCGCCCGCCGCCACGGCCTCGATCCGGCGCGCACCGTGTTCATTGAACAAAACCCCGATGCCATTGCAGCGGGCGCTTTCCACAATGATGTGGTCGCGGTTGCCAATGGCCGCGTGCTGTTCACCCATGACGAGGCCTTCGCCGACCAGCAAGGCGCATACGCCGCGATCCGCGCCGCCTTCCCCGCGCTCGAAGTGGTCGAGGTGCCTACCAGCGCCGTCACCTTGCAGGAGGCGATCCGCACCTATCTGTTCAACGCGCAGCTGCTCACCTTGCCCTCCGGCGAGATGGCGCTGATCGTGCCTGAGGAGTGCCGCGAAAGCGCTAGCGTTTGGGGTTGGGTCGAGGCGATGCTGGCCGGAAACGGCCCGATCCGGCACGTCATCCCAGTTGATGTGCGGCAATCGATGGCGAACGGCGGCGGCCCGGCGTGCCTGCGCCTGCGCGTGGTGTGCGATCCGGCAACGGTCGATCCGCGCTTCCTGCTCGACGACGCCAAGGCCGACCTGATCGAAAGCGTCATCGCCCGGACCTGGCCCGAACAGATTGACCCGTCCGATATTGGGTCAGACAGTCTGATGGCGAGCGTGATTGCCGCACGGCTGGCCTTGCTGGACGCGCTCGAACTGGCACAGCTTGGTTAACGCATTTGGTGGGAAGGCGCTCCGGGCGTAAGGTTATCCCAACGTTAACGCGACTCAGGCGCAGCCCAGTCGCATAACCATCGGGAGACGCCATGCTGCAGAAGCTCGGAAGGCTGTTTGTGATCAAGAATCGCTTTGAAGCGTTTCTGATCATCTACGCGCTTGCTCTGGGCTCGACCGCGCGGGGCATGGTCTATCTCCATGAATATCCCGGCTTCGGCGGCAAACTGTTGTTTCTCGCAACCACCGGCGCGGTGTTTCTGGCAGGCGCTAAGATGCTCGATTGCATCAAGCTGGAAAAGGAAGTGGCGGAATTGCGGGGCGAGATCGCACGCCCGGATTGAGGTGCGCCTTCTGGCTGGCAGGTAACTTTCCCCGGCCTGATCTACAGCGAACAGCCGCAAAACGAGATCAGCAGCCAATCGGCTCTTAAGGGTAAAGGTGGGGGTTTCTGTTGCTACGTACCCCCGGACGCCCGGTATCCGATTCTGTTGCCCGGTTCGGTCCAACCGCGCTTTTTAGCCTAGTAAAAGAAGGGCGTTAGCCCATCAATTACGCAGCGATTGCGAGTGCTTCGTTATCGTTGGCACTTATGGTTTTTGAGCCTTATGCGGGTTACTCAGCCCGGGCAAAAACTACGCTTTTCAACACACGTCGATCCTAGTTCGGCCCCTCCAGCTGAGCCGCTCGGTCGGCACGCGGTCCACGCGTATCGACCCAGTTGCTCGGCCCAAATGGTGGAGCCGCCGGGTACTGCCCCCGGGTCCGTTGCATCTATTGTACGCAGCCATTTATCGCCATATCCGGTCGAAACCGGCACGGCTGATATAGCGCGGCAATCATGAATGTGAAGTGAGTAGCCCAATTGTGCGTTCCCGCGCAGGCGGGAACCTCCCGGCGAACCAGCACCAAGCTGTGCGAGGCCCCCGCCTTCGCGGGGGCTCACAGCAAATCTTTACTTCTTCAGCGCGTCCCGAATCTCGGCCAGCAGCTCGATCTCGGTCGGCCCGGCGGGCGCAGCCGGTTCTTCGGGCTTGGCGAACTGCGCCGTCACCTTGTTCACGTAACGCACCATCAGGAAAATGATGAAGGCGAGGATCAGGAAGTTGATGATCACCGATACAAACGCGCCCAGACCCAGCACATTGGCTCCGGCCTCGCGCGCGGCGGCGAGCGGCGTGCCCGGTGCAACCTCGCCCGACAGGACGAGGTAACGGTCGGAAAAGTCGATATTGCCAAAGATCGCGCCGACGATCGGCATGATGATCTCGTCGGTCAGCGACTTGACGATGGCCCCGAACGCCGCGCCGATTATCACCCCGACCGCGAGGTCGATGACATTGCCCTTGGCAATGAAGGCCTTGAATTCCGACAGCATGGTTGTCCCCTTTATGCATGGTCTTTACCATGTTCTGGCACTCACATCTGCGCCTGCCAAGCCGACTGCGCCGCCCGTCCACCGCTTGAACCGGCCAAGTGGTGTGCTATATCCACAATACAGGAACACGCTGCCGGGTCCGCCCGTGCGTTGAGGAGGGATCGACCTATGCAAATTTCCATCATGCTGCGCGGCGCTTTTGCGGCTGTGGCGGCGCTGAGCCTTGCCGCTTGCGGGATCAACTCGGTGCCGACCGCCGAGGAAGAGGCCAAGGCCAAGTGGGCCGATGTCGAAGCGCAGTTCCAGCGCCGCGCCAACCTCATTCCCAACCTCGCGGAAGTGACCAAGGGCGCGGGCGAGAACGAGCGCACGATCCTGACCCAGGTGACCGAAGCCCGCGCCAAGGCGACCAGCGTCACCATCACTGGCGATGATCTGAACGATCCGGCCAAGATGGAGCAATATGCCGCTGCGCAGAGCCAGCTCGGCGCCGGGATCGGCCGCCTGCTCGCCAGCGTTGAGGCCTATCCGACTATCCAGTCGAACCAGAACTACCTTGCGCTGCAAAGTCAGCTTGAAGGCACCGAGAACCGCATCGCTGTCGCCATCCGCGACTATAACGAGGCGGTGCGCAAGTATAACACCACGATCCGCACCTTCCCGGATTCGATCGGCGCGAACATCATCCACGGGGCCGAACCGATGGTGCCTTACAAGGCCGTGACGCCGGGTGCCGAAGCTGCGCCGCAACTCGATATGACGAGTAACTGAGCGGCGTGATCCAGCCACTTCTCATCCTGCTCGCGCTGGCGGGGACGCTGTTCGCGTCTCCGCTTGCCGCGCAGCCGAAGTTTCCCGAGCTCTCGGGGCGCGTGGTCGACACTGCCGATATCCTCACGCCCGAAGTCGAAGCGCGGCTGACGGCCAAGCTTGAGGCGCTGGAAACGCAGTCGCAGCGGCAATTGGTGGTCGCCACGATTCCCGATCTGCAAGGCTACGACATCTCCGACTACGGCTACCAGCTGGGCCGCGCTTGGGGCCTTGGCGACAAGGAGCGGAATGACGGCGCGCTGCTGATTGTCGCGCCGAATGATCGCAAGGTGCGGATCGAGGTCGGCTATGGTCTCGAAGGCTATCTCACCGACGCGTTGTCCTCGCTGATCATCCAGAACCAGATCCTGCCCGCCTTTCGCGATGGCGATTTCCCCGGCGGGATCGAAGCGGGCACCGATGCGATCATCGCTCAGCTGCAATTGCCGCCGGAAGAAGCCGCCAAGGTTGCCGCCGAGGCGGGCAGCGCGCGGGAGAGCGATGGCGGCTTTCCGATCGGCGTGCTGATCTGGCTTGCCTTCATGTTCTTTTTCTTTGTCCTGCCGATCCTCGCTGGGCGCGGACGGCGGCGCAAGTATCGCTCCAAGGGGAACGGCCCGTGGGGCAGCCGCGACCTTGGTGATACGGCGCGCGATGTGATCCTGTGGGAAGTCGGCAGCGCGATTGCGCGCGGCATGATCTCCGGCGGCGGCGGTCGTGGCGGCGGTGGCGGATTTGGCGGCGGCGGCGGTTTTTCAGGTGGCGGCGGCTCGTTCGGGGGCGGCGGCGCCTCGGGAGGATGGTAAGCCATGAGCTATCTCGATGACGCCGGACGCCAGCTGGTCAGCGAGGCGGTCACTGCCGCTGAAAGCGCAACCTCGGGCGAAATCGTGACTGTGCTGGCCGATCGTTCGGACGGCTACACCGATGTCGCCTTGCTCTGGGCTGCCGGCGCGGCGTTCACCGCGATGAGCGTGTTCGCGGCCTTCCCCCTGCCCTTCCTCAATGCGTGGGATGCGGCCTTTGGCGGCTGGGGTCATGAATGGACCACCGGAGAGCTCGCCAGCATGGTGATCGCGCTCGGGCTTATCAAATTCTTCGCCGTGATGCTGGTACAGCAATGGGAGCCGCTGAAGTTTGTCTTGATCCCCGGCCCGCTCAAGACGATCCGGGTGCACAATCAGGCCGTGCGCCAGTTTAAGGTCGGCGCGGAACGTCGCACCACCGGGCGGACGGGCGTCATGATCTACCTTTCGATGCGCGAACACCGGGCTGAAATCGTCGCGGATGAAACCATCGCGGCCATAGTACCCGCCGAAGTGTGGGGCGAGGCGATGGGCGATATGCTCGTCCACATCCGCAAAGGCCGCGTGGCCGAGGGGTTGGCCGTGGGCATCAGCGATGTCGGCCATGTCCTGGCCGAACATTTCCCGCGCGGCCATGATGACGAAAACGAGCTGCCGGACCGGCTGATCGAGGTCTAGGCATTTAGGCCCTTGACCCGCCGCCATCGAGCCTGTCGAAGAGCGCCTTCCAGCCTCATCCGACGGAGCTTCCCGTGATCAAAGACCGCGACGCCGATCTGCCCGAAGAGGTGATGTGGGAAGGCCGCTTCATCACCACCAAGAAGCGCGGTCGCTGGGAATATGTCGGGCGCGCGCGCGGCATTCGCGCCGCTGCGATCATCGCGCTGGACGAGGACGCCGATGGCACCCGCCACGTGATCCTAGTCAGCCAGTACCGCGTGCCGCTCTCGCGCTTCAGCCTTGAAGTCCCCGCAGGCCTCGTCGGCGATGATGCGGGCGGCGAGGACGAAAGCGCTCTCACCGCTGCCGCACGCGAGCTGGAAGAGGAAACCGGCTACCGCGCCGCGCAGCTCGAGGTGCTGGGGGAGTTCTACTCCTCGCCCGGCATGGTCTCGGAATGCTTCACGCTGCTGAAAGCGACCGGCCTTGAACGCATTGGCGAAGGCGGCGGTACCGAGGGCGAGAATATCACCGTCCACCGGGTTGCGCTGCGCGATCTTTCGCGCTTCGTGGCCGAGTGGCGGCGCGCAGGGCACGCGGTCGACGTGCGCATCGCGATGTTACTGACACCGGGATACTTGGGAGAGGATTGAGTTATGGTAGGCAGAGTTGCGGGCAAGATGGCCCTCGTCACAGGGGCTGCGCAGGGCCTTGGCCGCGCGCATTGCATTCGCTTGGCGCAGGAAGGCGCGCGGGTGCTGGCGACCGATATCAACGGCGCGGGCGCGGAAGAAACCGCCGCGATCATCAATGCCGAGATGGGCGAAGGCACCGCTTTCGGGATCGCGCATGACGTGACTGACCCCGCCCAATGGGAAGCCGCAGTCGATGCCGCGCGCGAGCATCTCGGCGGGCTCAACGTGCTGGTCAACAATGCCGGGATCGGCGTGCCGGGCAATATCGAGGCCTGCACCTTCGCCGATTGGCAGCGCTGCTTCGACATCAACGTCAATTCGATCTTCCACGGCTGCCAGAAGGCCCTGCCGCTGATGCGCGAACACGCGCCGGGATCGATCATCAACATCTCGTCCATCGCCGGCCTGATCGCGAGCGACACCATGCCCGCCTATAATGCCAGCAAGGCGGCGGTGTGGATGCTGTCGAAGTCCATCGCGCTGCACTGCGCGAAGAAGCAGATGAACATCCGCTGCAATTCGGTCCACCCGACCTTTGTGGACACGCCGATCCTCGACGGGACGGCGCGGGCCGCATCGCTCGACAAGGATGTGCTGCTGGAAAAGCTGGCGCGGCAGATCCCGCTCAAATTCGTCGGCGAGCCCAACGACATCGCCAACGCGGTGCTTTATCTGGCGAGCGACGAGAGCCGCTTCATGACCGGCGCCGAACTCAAGCTCGATGGCGGCATCAGCGCCATGTGAGTCTTCGGTCTCTGCATGGTCGAACCGGAAAACCGGTTCCCACTTTTCCTGACCATGCAAAAAGAGAGGGGCCTTTCGGCCCCTCCCGGTTTCGTCCAATCAGGTGCAGCGGCCCGATAAACCGGGAACCGCTTTGTGGTCGCTGCACTCAATCCGCGATCAGCGCGATCGCGAGGTAGATCAGGATGAAGCTGCCGAAGCCCAGCAGCGCGCCGGCAACGAAGCCGATCCGCACCAGCATGGTGTCGATCCCGAAGTAGTCGGCAATCCCGGCGCAGACGCCGAAGACCTTGGCGTTGGGCTTGTCGAGGCGGAAGTTCGCGCGGGGCGGCTTGCCGCCGGAATTGCCCGTGATGTTGTTCATGTCAGTCAGTCTCCGTGAGAAGGTGTTGCCGGCTCAGGCGATCATGCCGGGGCTAGCAGGAACGATGGCATAGGCGAAGCTGGCAACGGTCAGAACGACAGCGAAGGCAGCGGAAGCGAGGCGGGCGAGGTTGTCAGAGCCGAACATTGTCTTGGGTCCTTTGGGTCGAGAGGGTGGTGAGGCGAAGATCAGGCGAGCAGGGTCGGGCTGGCCGGAACGATGGCGTAGGCGAAGAACGCGGCCGACATGACGATCGAGAAAGCGGCGGCGAACAGGCGGTTCGAGGTTTCGGTGGCGAACATGTGAAGTCTCCTTTTGGTGTTTTGTGTGTTTTCCGGGACCATCCCGGGGATGCAAACAACACTGCACGGGGCGTGCCAAACTCGAAAAATGGCGGAATTCTGGGGTTTCGATGCTTTCAGCACGCAAACAGCCCGTTCAGCCAAACGAAAGATTGGGAAAATCTGCCAAGGGTTAGGATTGGCGATTTCAGGAGCGCTGCTCTGGCCAAATCTGGCCCCTGTGCTAACCGCGAGTGCGCCATGGGCCTCAGCCGGATCACCCTCGAAAACTTCCGCAATCACGCCGCGACGACGCTTGGCGAGACGGCGCATTTCAACCTGCTGGTGGGGGAGAACGGCGCGGGGAAGACCAACCTGCTGGAAGCGCTCTCGCTGCTCGGCCCGGGGCGCGGGCTGCGGCGTGCGAACCTTGGCGATCTGGCGCGGCGGGCAGTTCCGGGCGATCCTCCCCTGCCCTTTGCCATCGGAGCGAGCCTGACCGAGGCCGGTACCGTGTCGGCGCGGATCGGCACCTATACGGAAGACGGCCAGCCGGGACGGCGGCTCGTGCGGGTCAACAGCGCGCCCGCCAGCGCGGCGAGCCTTGCCGAATGGCTGGCGATGAGTTGGCTCACTCCTGCAATGGACGGCCTGTTCACCGACAGCGCGGGCGCGCGGCGGCGGTTCATGGACCGCATGGCGCTGGCTATCGCGCCCGATCATGCGCGGCGGGTCAATGCGCTGGAGACCGCCTTGCGGGAACGGGGCAAGCTTTTGGACACGGGCGGTGATCCGCGCTGGATGGATGCGATCGAGGCACAGGCGGCGGATCACGGCGCAGCGGTCGCGCGGACCCGGGCCGACCTTGTCTTGCGGCTGGCGGACGAACTCTCCGCCCTGCCCCCTGAACCCTTCGCCCGGCCTGCCCTCACCTACCTCCCCGGCGGCCCGCTGGACGAAACCGCCTTGCGCGCCGAACTCGCCCGCGCCCGCCCGCGTGACCGGGCCGCCGGACGCGCGCTCGCCGGGCCGCAGCGCGATGAATTGCAGGTGAAGATGGCCTCAACCGGTCAACCCGCTGCCGCCTGTTCGACCGGCGAGCAGAAGGCCATGCTGATCGCCATTACGCTGGCCCACGGCATCCTCGCCGCTGCTGGCCGCCCGAGCGTGCTGCTGCTGGATGAGGTCGCCGCGCATCTTGATCCGGTTCGCCGGACCGAATTGTTCCGACGGCTCAGGGAAGGCAAGGCGCAAGTCTGGATGACCGGCACCGAACTCGCCCCCTTCGATGCGATCCGCGGCGAGGCGGCGGTGTGGCGGGTGTCCGGCGGGCACGTGGAGCGCATCGCCCAAAGCTGACAAAGTTGACACCCTGTCAAGCACCAGAATTCAAAATAACCTATTGTATATCAGATAGTTGTGTCGAAAAATCGAAGTTGACACTTTGCGCGGTGCGGGGGGCCAGCCTCCCATTTCGAATGAGCGCATTCGACAATGGGAAAGAACGCCCCTGCCATAAGGGGGCTGTGGCAAGTAGGAAAATGGTGACGCGCAAAGGGCTGCTTTGCTCCGCGCGCTACACTACTCCTCGCGAGGCAACGCGCCTTCCACCTCGTCGAGCGTCGCAGCGACCAATCGCTCGATTCCATCGGCTGTGGGGTGGATCTTGTCTGCCTGGAACAGCGCGGGCTCGCGGTAGATGTCCTCGAGCCAGAACGGGATCAGCGCTGCGCCATATTCCTTGGCGAGATCGCGGTAGATCGCATCGAACTGCGCCTGAAACTCCGGCCCGTAATTCGGCGGCGCCCGCATCCCCATGATCAGCACCGGCACCTTCTGGTCACGCAGGATCGTCAGCATCTTACCAAGGTTCGCCTTGGTCTCTTCCGGCGAGAGACCGCGCAGCAGGTCATTCCCGCCCAGCTCCAGAATGAACAGCGCGGGCGGCGTCTCCTGCGCGGCCAGCGTAAACTCCAGCCGCTGCAAGCCCGCTGCCGAGGTATCGCCTGAGACCCCCGCATTGATCACATCGGCGTTCATCCCCTTGGCCCGCAGCGCGTTCTCCAGCTTCTCGGGATAGGAATCACGCGGATCGAGGTTGTAGCCTGCAAACAGGCTGTCCCCGAAGGCGATGATTGTCCGCTCCGGCCCCATCACCGGGATCGCCGGGAGCGCCGGCTGGCCATCCTCGGCGATCTCGGCCGCAGGCGCGGCGTCCTCGGCCGCGTCACCGCAGGCTGCCAGCGCCAGTAATGCGGCACCAACGACGCCAATATTCGACCAACCGCGCTTGTGCATCCGCACACCATCCTTAGCTGTAGCTTGTTGCTATCCCCCACCTATGCCATCGGAACCGTGTGACAAGTCCCTCTCTCGCAATCAGCGCCCGCAATCTTACCCTCACCCTCGGCAGCAATGCTGCGCCGGTCACGATCCTGCGGGGTATCGACCTCGACATTGAACAGGGTCAGGTCGTGGCGCTGTTGGGGCCATCAGGTTCGGGCAAAAGCTCGCTGATGGCCGTGCTATCCGGCCTCGAACGCGCGAGCGGCGGGGCATTGACTGTGGCGGGCGCGGATTTCACCAATCTGACCGAGGACGGCCTAGCCGCCGCACGCCGAGGCCGGATCGGGATTGTACTACAGGCCTTCCACCTGCTGCCGACCATGACCGCGGCCGAGAACGTCGCCACTCCGATGGAACTCGCCGCCATGCCGGACGCCAGCCCGCGTGCACTGGCGGAGCTGGCAGCGGTCGGCCTCGGCCATCGTACCGGCCACTACCCCACCCAGCTTTCGGGCGGCGAGCAACAGCGCGTCGCCATCGCCCGCGCCACTGCGCCCCGCCCCGACTTGATCTTCGCTGATGAACCCACCGGCAACCTCGATGCGGCGACGGGCGAGGAGATCATCAACCTCCTGTTCGCCCGCCGCGCGGAAACCGGAGCCACCCTGCTCATCATCACCCATGATGCCAGCCTCGCCGCCCGCTGCGAGCGGGTGCTGACCATGGCGGACGGGGTGATTGTCTCGGACACGGCAGGCAGCAAGGCATGAGCCTGCCCATCGGCACGGCGTGGCGCATCGCCCGCCGCGATCTCAATGCGCGCTTCCGCGGCCTCAGGCTGCTGCTGGTGTGCATCTTCCTCGGCACCGCGGCGCTGGCGGCGATCGGCACGCTGACTAATGCGATCGAGCGCGAGCTGGAGTCGAGCGGGCAAGAACTGCTTGGCGGCGACTTGGAAGTCGAAGTGTGGCAGCGCGATCTGCGTCCCGATGAACGCACCGCTCTGAGCGAATATGGCACCATCTCCAGCGGTTACCGGATGCAAGCGATGGCCAGCACGCCCGATGCGGCGGCTCCGATTGAACTGAAGGCGGTTGACGCCAAGTGGCCGATGTTCGGCACGCTCACGCTGACCGATGGCCGCACCGTCGGCGCGCCCAGCGGAACCGATGCGTGGATCGCGCAGACCGCGCTGGAACGGCTCGGGATCGCGGTTGGTGACAGCTTCAAGGTTGGCACTGTCACCTTGCGCGTCGCGGGCATCATTCAGGACGAGCCCGACCGCCTGTCCGAAGGCTTCCAGCTCGGCCCGACGATCATTGTGGCGCAGGATATCCCCGCCAAGGCCGGACTGCTGCAACCCGGATCGCTTTACCAGAGCAAGCACCGCATCGCCTTCGCCAATGCCGCACAGGGCCCTGACACGGTGGAAGAGGCGCTGACCAAGCGCTTCCCCACCGCCGGGTTCGACATCCGCACCCGTGACCGTGCCTCACCCGGCGCGGACCGGTTCGTGCGGCAGATGAGCGATTTCCTGACGCTGGTAGGCCTTGCCGCGCTGGTGATTGCGGGCATCGGGATTGCGGGCGGCGTCTCGTCCTATCTCGATCAGCGCCGCACCAGCATCGCGACGCTGAAGGTGCTGGGGGCAACCTCGGGCGATATTGTGCGCATCTACGCGATGCAGATCGGGGTGGCAGCGCTGGCGGGAAGTATCGCGGGTCTCGCCGCAGGCGTGCTGGTCACGCCGTTGCTGGCGGGCGCCTTGCAGGGCCTGTTGCCGGTCAAGAGCGGCTTCATCATTGCGCCGGGCGCACTGGCGCTGGCGGCGAGTTACGGGCTGCTGGTGGCCTTCGCCTTTGCCGCCGCGCCGCTGCTGCGCGCGCGGACGTTCCCGGCGATGGCGCTGATGCGGTCGGGCATTGTGCCATTGTCGCGAGACAAGCGCGCGCTATTGGCGACCGCACTGGGCCTAGCCGCGATTTGTGCGCTGGCGCTGCTGACCACTGATCAGCCCATGCTGTCGGGCGGGTTTCTGCTCGGCGCTGGCGGCGCGCTGGTGCTGTTGGCGGGGCTTGGCTGGGGCATCCAGACCCTCGCCCGCCGCCTTCCGCGCCCGGCCAACCCGCTGCTGCGGAACGCGCTTGCGAACATCCACCGGCCCGGCGCGCCGACGGGGGCGCTGGTGACGGCATTGGGCTTTGGCCTTGCCGCCTTCGTGCTGCTCGCCGCGGTACAGAGCGCGATTGACGGCAATATCCAGCGGCGCGTGCCGCAGGCGGCGCCGGATTACTTCGTGCTCGACGTGCCGCCCGCCAAGGAGCCGCGCTTCTTCGAGCTGATCCAGCAGGACTTCCCCAAAGCCGCGATCCGCACTGTGCCGACAATGCGCGGCGCAGTGCTGGCCTATGGGCCTAAAGCGAAGATGATCCGCGTGGCCGATCTCAAGGAAATCCCGGAAGGCGCCTGGGCGCTGCGGGGCGAGCGCGGGCTGACCTATGCCGACACCCTGCCCGAAGGCAACCGCGTGATCGAAGGCCAATGGTGGAGCCCGTTCCACAAGGGTGAGCCGCTGGTCTCGGTCGATGCTGATTTCGCCAAGGCCGTCGACCTCAAGGTCGGCGATTACCTCACCATCGGTATCCTCGGCGTGGAGCGCACCGCGCGGGTCGCCAATATCCGCGAGATCGACTGGGAGAGCATGGGCTTCAACTTCGCGCTGGTGTTCAGCCGCAACGCGATCAGCGACGCGCCGCATAACCTTTCGGCTACCATCGACGTGCCCGAAGGCGCGGATACCGCCGCGCGCGGCAAGCTGCTGCGGGCGCTGGTGAAGGAGATGCCCTCATCCTCGGTGATCGAGGTCGGCGGCATTCTGGTCGAGGCGCGCAAGCTGCTGGAACAGGTGAGCCTTGCCACGCTGGCGGCGGCGGCTGTCACAGTGCTGGCGGGTCTCGCCGTGCTGATGGGCGCCATTGCGGCGGCACGGGCGGCGCGCACTTACGACACGGTGATGCTGCGCGTGTTGGGCGCGAGCCGGCGGCAGATCCTGCTGTTGCAGCTGGCCGAATATGGTCTGCTCGCCGGGGTGCTGGCGCTGGTGGCGCTGGGACTTGGCGGCGGGCTCGCGTGGGTGGTCATCACCCAGCTGTTCGAATTCGACTGGCTGCCCGATTGGGGCGAGGTGCTCGGCGTCCTCGGCCTTGGCGTGGCGCTAGTGCTCGGCTTCGCGCTTGCAGGGTCGCTGCCGCTATTGCGGGCGAAACCGGCGCGGGCCCTAAGGGAATTGTAAGCGCGGGAGCTTTAAGCGAACACCTCTTCCAGCCGGTCCGATCCGCCGCCCGTCACTTCGGAATGGAGTGATGCAGTGAAGGCCGAGGCGAATAGGGTATAGGCGATCATTACCGGGATGATCAGCAGCCCGCCGATGATCGCCAACGCAGTCCCCGCACCAGAACCGCCTTCGGCCGCGTCGGCCGCGGCGAACAGCAGCGCCACGGGTAGGCCCAAAGCGACCAGCGAGACCACGATAAAGGCGATCAGCGCCAGCAGGATCACAAGTGCCTTGCCCCGCGTCACCGACCAGCTGCGCCGCAGCGCAGTGATCGGATTGAACACCTGATCAACCGCGACCACCGGGATCAGCACGGCAAACCGGCACGCCAGATAGATGATCACTGGAAGGGACAAGAGCGGCAGGATCGCAGCAAGCGCTCCGCCGCCCCCGCCGCCCGCAGCGGCAGACCCCCCGACCAGCGCGAGCACCCCCAGCGCAAGGCCGAAATATCCCAGCAGCATCAGCACTGCGAGAGCGAAGAATGGCAGTGCGCTCCGGAAGCCGCGCACCATTGCCCCGCCGAACGAAGGCTCTTCCAGCGGCGAAGCAATCGTCACCATCGCCGCCTGCTGGGCGAGCAGGATCACGATATAGGCGGCGTAGAACACCACGATCGCCGCGATCATCCCGACCCCGAGGCCGGTGAACGCAGCCGGGTCATCGAGGCCCGCCGCAAAGCCCGCCGCACCGGCGAGACCCATGACCATCACACCGACAAACAGCGCAATGGCGGCGGCGAACTGGATCACCAGAAACACCAGCCACATCCCCAGCAGCAGCCAGAAGCGCTGCCGGAACATGGCAAAGCTGATCGAAAAAACGCGGCCGATGTCCATAGGTTTGAGCCCCTTGGCGGCATCCCCTTGCCGCCGCAAGAGAATGCACAGACCCCGCCAATGAGGCAAACACAAACTATTCGAACAGATCGCCATCCCAGCAATGGCGCGGATCATTGGCAAAGCGGTTCGGCCCCCAGGTGCCGGGTTGCAGCATCAGGAACACGATCCAGCCGAGCCCGAAATAGGGGATCAGGCTCACCAGCACCCACCAGCCCGACTTGTCCTGATCGTGGAGCCGCCGCACTTGCGCGGCGAGCGTCGGCAGCCCGAAGATGGCCACATGGACCAGCGGCAGTCCCACCAGGCTGGCGGCTTTGTCGTCCTCGGGCAGCAGGCTGAAGCCGAGCACGAAGGCGACCAAAAAAATCACCAGCTGCAACAAGACGAACAGCCAATATTCCCTGCGCCGCGACCGGCCGCGAAAGTCGAACATGCTACGGAAGGGCTGCAACATCAGGGCGATCATGCCCTGCCATCTCCCACACCGCTGCGGTGCGCAAGCCGCCGCTCGCTCTGCTTTCCCCAAAGAAAAGGGCCCCGCACCAGTGGTGCGAGGCCCATGTTCTAGCCGATGGCGCCTCGCTTAGAAGCGGAAGCGCACGAGGCCGCCGTAAGTGCGCGGCTGGCTCGGGTAGCCCGAGACCGTACCGGCCTGCGCCACGCCGTCGAACACCGTGATGATGTACTGATCGTCGAGCAGGTTGCGCGCCCATGCGCCGATTTCCAGCCCGTTTTCGAGCTTGAAGGTCATCGAGGCGTTCACGAGGTTGGTTTCACGCTGGAAGATCCGCGTGTTACCCAACGAAGCGTTGAAGGTCGGCAGGCCGTTGTTGATCGCGACGTTGCTTTCATGGGCGTAGTCGAGACGGGTGACCAATGCATTGCCGCTGTTGCCGAACTCAAGCGTGTAGGTCGCCGAGGTGGCGAGGCTCCACGCCGGGATACCACCCGGACGCGCACCCGTCAGATTGCCAACCGGGCTTTCATCGAAGCTGTTGAACTTCGGATCAAGGTGGGTCGCCGCGAAAGTGAACACCAGACCGTCGGTCGGGTTGATCGTGGCATCGACTTCAAAGCCCCGAACCGATTGCTCACCCGCGTTGTTCAGCTGGAAGCCGGTGCCGGTGAACAGGAAGCTCTGGAAGCCCTTGATGGTCTGGTCGAACAGCGCGAGGTTGAAGCCGAAGCCGTCCCACTGCGCCTTCATGCCCAGTT
>VFQO010000674.1_pt1 | contig 33009 bp, 33 predicted proteins | sample 3512331 | NCBI WGS metagenome assembly VFQO01 (sample SAMN10412371, study PRJNA504923) | tailings metagenome | isolation source: Replicate 3 from Balatoc abandoned mine | place: Philippines: Itogon, Benguet | collected 2017-08-28 | reverse complement strand
TGCCGGCCGACTGGCGGCCCTTGCCGGCACCGGTGCCGTCGCCGAGCATGAAGCCTCGGCGAAAGCGGATGGCGTTCGGCGCATCGTCCGGCGCAGCGGTGACGAGATCGCCGGTCTCGTCCACGGTCCAGGCGCCGGCGATATATTCGCCGTGGGCCTCGCCGGCATAGATCACCGTCTCGAGCTGGGCGTCGGACAGGACGCCGTCGGTGACGATCGCGGCCGGAAGCGTCGGACGGTAGCTCGGCTTCGGCGGCGCGACCGACGCCATCGCGGCCGATTGCACCAGCTTAGTGGGATGCGGCTGCGCGCCGGGGATGCGGATCGACTGAAGCGTATAGGGCTCGTAGATTGAGTCCGACAAGCGGCCGCCTTCGGGCGGCGCCCAGTCCACGATCTCATAGTCGAGTGGCACGCCGTCGATCTGCGCGACGCGCCGCACCGGTGCGACGGATGCGGCCCGGGCGAGATAGCCGCGCACGGTGCGCGGCGCGGCGTCGGGCGCTGTCTTCGGGAGCGTGACGGCCATGCGCGGCGGGACGTCCCGCTCGATCCACGCGAGCAGCGTCGCCACGTCCGGCGCGACCCCGGGGGATGCGGGGAAGCGAGCCGTATCCTCGGCGGGCGCTTTGTCGATGACGGTCAGGCGCGTCTCGATGGTCGTGCCGTGCTTGGCATAGACCGAGCCCGCGATCGCCGCGGTGAACACGACGCGTCCACGCTCCTGAAGCCGGACGAAGCAGTCTCGCCAGGCCGGCAGCTCGGGCGAGAAGTTCGCGCCGGTGATCGCCACCAGCCGGCCGCTTGGCGCGAGCCGCGCCAGCGCCGAGGCGATGTGGCGATAGGCGGCGTCGGCCACGCGACCGGAGACGTTCGCCATGACCGAGAATGGTGGGTTCATGATGACGACGCTGGGCATGGTCGCGTCGCCGAGATGATCATCGATCTGGGCGGCGTTGAAGCGCGTCACGGGAATGGTCGGAAAGAGAGAGGAAAGGAGATCTGCTCGGGTCTCGGCCAACTCGTTGAGGATGAGACCGGCGCCGGATATCTCGGCGAGGATGGCGAGCAGACCCGTGCCAGCCGAAGGCTCCAGCACGCGGTCGGCAGGCGTGAGAGCGGCGGCGGTCAGCGCGGCAAGGCCGAGCGGGACCGGCGTCGAGAATTGCTGGAAGACCTGCGCCTCCTCGGACCGACGTGTGTGGGTCGGGAACAGGCCGGCGATCTTGGTCAGCGCGGAAAGACGGGAAGCCGGAGACGCGGCTTTGCGGAAAACCGCCTTTCCGTATTTGCGCAGGAACAGGACGGTCGCGGCCTCGCAGGCGTCATAGGCCGTTTTCCAATCCCAGGCGCCACTTGCATCGGACGCGCCAAAGGCCCGCTCCATGGCGACGCGCAGCGTCGCGGCATCGACCGGGCGGCCCTGTTCGAGATGGGGAAGAAGTTGCTCGGCGGCGGCCAGGACGGCGACGGCTGGCGGCGTTTCGGGCGCAAGCGGGAGCGAGGCCGCGGAAGCGGCTGCCGGGATCGGGGCGTGAAGCATGGAGGTTACCTCGGAGAGCGGTCGGGGACGAGCCGGCCCGGCGCTCTCTCTCGACCGGACGGGCTCAAACCCGTCCCGGCCACCCTCTAGCTCTCAAAGCATCAGGCCTTGGGTGCCCCCCGCTGGTCGTCGAGGTCGCGGATCATCGCTTGTGAAGGCGGGGAACCAAGCCTAGAAAGTTTGCGACCGCGCTGTGGTCTCGCTCGCGAATTCCTATGATCCTGAAGCGACAACATTGGCGGGCGGCGCTGGTGATGGCAGCGATCCTCGTCATTGGCTTGGTCGTCCTGTGGTTCAGCTCTGCAACGGGACCAGTCTGGTCAAGCGTGCTGGGGCGGTGCATCCGAGGCGCCATAGCGCTCGGCGCGATCTTCGCCGTTGGAGCCTTGGCGAGTTGGGAACGAGGGCGGAGACTGGCCGACGACGCTTGTGATCGTCAGGTGAGCCCAGCTCACCGCTCGGAGCTTCCAGCAACGAAAGCAGAACGCTAGACTTCCGGCAGAGAAAGCAGCGGCGTTTCCTTCATTCGGGCTCGCCGCGCCGGGTGAGGAAAGAAGGGCGGCGTGATGAAGGGAAGTGCGATCGGCATCGCTGCGGCGGGGTGCTTGGCCGTCGGATTCGGCGCGGGCTTCGTGCTCCGGCCGGTGATCGCGCCGGTAGCGGCGTCACCGGCCGTGTCCGCCGGCGTCGCGCAGCCGACCGAGGAAGAGGCCACGGCAGCCGTTCGGCGTCATCGCCTGTTTACCGGCACGTCGCTCGCGAACGCTACGCTGAAGCTCGGCGACTGCTCGCCGGGCGGCGTCGGGCCTGGCGTGACCTGCATGACGCAACTCGTCATGGACCCTGCGAAGCCCGGCGCGGCTGCGCAGAACCGTCCAATCGGCTTTGCCCGGGTCAACAACCAGTGGGAAGTCGCGGTCTGGTAGCCGCGAGCGACATCGACCGCGAGCTGGCAGCCGCATTCCTCGCCAACGGCCAAGGTTTCCTGCCGGACGTAGACACAGCCGATCGCGGCGATGCGCGCGAAATATGCTACGCGATTGCCATTTCCACCGAGCTGGTGCTCAAGGCGTTCCTCGTCGCCCAGGGCTGGAACGACGATCGCTGTCGCCGCGATGTCGGTCACGATCTGGAGAAGGCGCTGGCCTTCGCGAAGGCCGCAGGCCTGAAGGCGACGGCCGAGCTGGACGACGTCGTCCGCGTGCTGAACGCCTATTATCCGAAGCACGCCTTCGACAGCTTCGTCGTGCCGGCCGATAACGTGGCGTTTCCGGCGAAGGCCCGCGCGATGGTCGCGAACCTGCTCGAGCGCATCGGCCCCTAGATCGAGGCCTCGGGCGGGCGGTAAAGCTCGAAGGGGTTGCCGTCGGCCAGGTGGCCGAACGGCGTGAACACGAAGCCGCCGTTGTCGCGCCCGACGGCGCAGATGACGTAGCGGGTCTCGCCCGTCGCGATTTCGGTGCATTCTATCAGTGCCAGGTCGCCGCTGGTCGCGGCGCGCAGCAGCGTCTGGAAATTGGCGCGGGCATGGTCGGGAATGCTCATCGCGCGCCTCTCTCGGGAAGCCGGTCGGCGAGCCAGCGCCCGGTGCTGATCCATTCGAGTGTCTGGCCGGTCGAAAGATCGAGGACATGGGCGCCGCCAGAGAAGGCTTCGACGACGGGGGCTGAAGCGATGTTCGCCCATTGAAAGCCCCAGCGCCCAGTCAGGCCGAAGGCCGCGGCGCAGCGTGTCACGAAGGTGATCACGAGCTGCTGGTCGGCGCTGCCCGGATCGCGCAGCCACAGGCGGGCCGGTCCGTATTCTGGCGAAAGCGAGAGCAGGAACGGCTCGGCCGGCGGGTCGTCGCGGGCGTTTTCGGCGATGAGCGCCCTGTAGATCTCGAAAGCGCGTGCCGCATTGGCGGCGGTGCCGACGTCGAGAAGACAGGAAAGGCGGGTGAGGTAGTCGGTCATGGGGGGCTCCTGAAACGAAAAAAGCCCGGCGCTGGGCCGGGCTCGGGAGGGATCGAGGGGTGGCCGGGCTAGTAGCCGAACTGCCAGGACGGCCAGGCTTGGCCGTCGTCGGCGGCCTGCACGGCGTCGTCGAGATAGGCGGGATCGCCCTCGACGACGGAGGGATCGCGGACCGGCGTTTCGTCAATGATCGTCACGCGGCCCACCTGGCCGTCTTCGACTTCGACATGCACTGGCACGAGATATTGGAAGACGACGCGTCGGGGCGCCCGGCTGGGTTGCGACATGGCACAGTTCCTTGGGTTGGAGGAATGGGCGGAGCGGCCGAAGCCGCTCCGCCTCAACGATCACTCGGCCGCGACGAGGTGGCGTTCGTCGTCTTCGCCGACGGACTCCTCGTCATCGCCCGCGAGGAAGTCGGGCAGCGCAGCGCCGTCATCCTCGCCGCCGGTCTGGGTTTCCGGCGTAGACGCTTCGGCCTCGGCGACCACGCGCAGCGGCTCCGGCAGCCAGCCGGTGTCGGCCAGCAGGCGCTCGGCTTCCTTGGCCATGTCACCCTTTTTCAGGTGGTCGATGAGCTGCGCAGCCTGTTCGCCGGCGCCCTCGCGGACCGCCTGCAGGATGCGGGGCTTGGTGACCCGGTTGAGGTAGTTGCCGAAGGTCGGACGCCAGCCTGCCTCGACCAGATCGAGTCCGGTGGCCCGGGTCAGGCGGTCGGCTTGCGCGAGCCGCATGTCGAGCGTGTGCTGGGAAACGCCGCCGGCGCTGTGCGGGTTCGGCCGCTCATAGAGGGCATTGACGCCATAGCTGACGCAGTGCGCCAGAAGCGCCATCCGGCTGGCGTCGTCCAGGCCCGCGAGCCAGTCCCACAGGGCGACGTCGTCCTTCGGGATGTCGCCGGCCCAAGCGGCGTGGCGGTCTTGCACCGCGCGTGCGGACGGGCTGTCCTTCAGTGCATCATCCTGGGCGGGGAAGAAGATGTGCTTCACCCCGACCTCCATGGCGCCCGTATACATCCGGGTCATGAACGTGTCCGAGACGAGCTTGTGGAGCAGCGCGGTCATGGCGACGTGCGGATTCTCCGCGACGGCATTCCGCAGCGCGAGGGTGCGATAGGCCGTCAGCTCGATGACCAGGCGCTCCGGCAGCGGCTTGATGACCCCGTCGTCCTCGTCCTCCTCGGGCTCGGTAGGCTGGCCGCCGATGGTGATGACCGCCCTCTGCACCACGGGTTCGGACGGATCGCCGTCGGCGTCCACGCCGGTCTCGCTCTCGGGCTCGATCGGCGCTTCATCCTCGGGCCGCACGTAGCCGCGGTCGATGTCGAGGCTGCCGTCATGGGCGATGCTGATGAACACGCCCGCGCGAGGGATGTCGTCCACTTCGAAGCGTACCGGCCGGGTCTCGAAGGCTTTGAGAGCCGTTTCGATCTCGCCGAGCCGCTGATCGACCTCGTCCGGCAGCTCGTCGGCGCCCTCATATTCGGCTTCGAGCTTCTGATATTCGGTGTTCAGGGCGTTGATGGTCGCCTGCTCCTCGACCGTGAGATCGAGAGGTTCGCCCTGCAGTTCGCGCAGGCCCCGAGCAGCGTCATAGGGCAGGCTGACGCCGACCTCGATCCACTTCCACCCCTCAGCCGAGATGCCTTCGGCCGTGGCCTTCAGCTTCTCGGCGACCAGTCGGTCGAGCAACGCAGGATCCTGAAGCCAGCCGCCGTCGTCGGACTGGAAGAGATCGCGCATGATGACGCCGCCGGCCGCCTCATAGGCTTCGATTCCGACAAACACGGCCCGCTTGTCCGAGGCGCGCACCGTGGTCTCGGTGAGCATGCGCCGGATCTGGTAGGGCTCCTTCGACCACGCGTCCTTGATCGCGTCCCAGACCTGCTCCTGGCGGGCATGGTCGTCCGACACGGTGAAGGCCATGAGTTGCTCCAGCGTCATGCCGTCCTCGGCATAGACCTCCAGCAACACCGGCGACACGGACGCCAGACGGAGGCGCTGCTTCACGACTTGAGCCGGGACGAAGAAGGCCGCGGCGATCTCCTCTTCGCTCATGCCCTTGTCGCGCATGTCCTGGAAGGCGCGGTACTGGTCGAGGGGATGGAGCGGCGCGCGCTCTATATTCTCGGCAAGCGAGACCTCTTCGGCGAGGATGGCGCTGTCGCGCTCGCGCACCACGCAGGGCACGGGCGCGATCTTGGCGAGGCGCTTCTGCTTGACCAGCATCTCCAGCGCCCGGAAGCGGCGGCCGCCGGCAGGCACTTCGAACATGCCGGTCTCGTTGCCCTCGGCATCGGCGACGGGCACGACGCTGAGGCTCTGGATCAGGCCGCGCCGGGCGATCGAGGCCGCGAGGTCCTCGATCGAGACGCCGGCCTTCACGCGCCGGATGTTGGACTGGCTGAGCACCAGCTTGTTGAAGGGGATGTCGCGCGAGGACGACAGAACGATCTTTTGAGCTGCAGTAGCCATCGGGATTTACTCCGCGACGGGCGGCCGAGAGCCTCTCTCTCGACCTCCAACCCGTCACGAAAATCCGGTCCTCCCTCTCACTCTCTGCTTCCGGCGCCTCCGCCGGCGACAACCGAACCGGTCCGGATACGGTCGCGACAATCTCCGCTGGCAATGACGAAAGGCGGCTATAATAGTCGCCCTGATGGTGGCGGCACGATCAGGCGCCGCAATGTTTCACGCGTGTCGGATCGACCCGGCGCTCGGGTCGATCGGATGGAGGCGATGAACAGTACGGCGAAGAAACCGGCATCCTTGCGCGACTGGATAGCGACGCTTGGCCGACGAAGACGGTCACGGCCGAAGCTCTCGGCCGTCGAGCGCGCCCTGGTCGGCGCCAATGGCAAGTCGCTGACGATGCTTGTCACCGCGCTGCAGGCGCGCGGCCATTTGGAGGTGGAGGAGTTCTCCAACCTGCTTGGCGTCTTCAGCGTCGTGGTCGGCGAAGACGATGATCTGCAAGGCGCGATCCTCGCCATCTGGGCCGGGATCTTGAAGGACAGCCTGAAGGAGCCCGCGCCGGCCGCCGATCCGTAGAGTCGTAGAACCGTAAAAGGGGATCGACGTCTTTCCGGCTCTACGACACGCGCAGCCTGCCGCCCCGGCCGGCGAGCGGATTGATGTGACGGACGACGACGGGACGCGTGTCGGCGGCCTGGGCGAGCTGCTCGATCAGCGAAAGATCCGTTTCGGAGCATTCGCCGCGCACCTCGACCTCGATCCAATGACCGGCGCGGCCGACATGGGAATCGCGCAGGCGGTGATTGGACGAGGTGTAGAAGCTCTCGTTCGGGTCGATCAGCCGGACGCGCGAGGTGAGGAAGAGGATGCCGGAGCCGAGGTTGCCGCAGAACAGCAGCTCGTCGGCCGGTGTGGTCTTAGGACCGCCGCCGACCTGCTTGCGGCCGATCTGACGGAAGGCCTCGTTGAAGGTAGCCGGGTTTTCGGTGATCCGGGCCTGGGTCTTCTGATAGAACACCCAGGGCGGCCGGTCGGGATCAAGGCGGCCGACCGCGATCTGGCGCAAGAAGTCCGCGAAGCTCGCCGGATCGGCCGGATATGGGCAGGTCCGCCAGAGGATCCGCACCTTGGCGCGGAGCGGACCGGGCAGCGCGAACAGCTTGGCGCGCGCCTCGCGCCAACGAGCGGCGCGGGCGTTGCGCCGATCATGCTCGCGCTCGTTCCACCAGACATGGCGGTGGGCCATCTCCTCCTCGACGCTGTGCTGCCGCGCGGCGATGGCGTCGGCGAAGAGCGGCAGCGCCTCCCGCTCGAGGCGCTGCTTGCGGAGGAACGCCGCGCGTTTGCGCGGCGTCTCCCGATATGCGGTCGGCCGTGGCCAGCGACGGAAGCGCATCACACGTCCCCCCGCTCGGCCCGGCGGATCATATGAAGCACGTGCTCGGCGTCGCGGATGCTTCCGGTCCGATGCGCCGTCTCCGCCCAGACCGAGATCGGAAACAGGCCCTCGAAAAGGATGTCGCGCTCGATGCCGAGGCCGAGCGGCAGGCGTACTGCCGTCATCTCGGCGAGGCTGAACGAGCCGAGCTCCGGCTCGCCGAGATCGGCCAGGCCGAACAAGGTGTCGCCGTCCTCGTCGAGTTCGGTGGCAAGCCAGACGCCTTCGCCGAGTGGGTTGAAGAATTTGACCACGGGGGCGTGGTCGGCCTCGCACTGGCGGCCATTGGCGAGAAGCTGCTCGCGCAGCTCGGGTGTGAGGAGGATCATGCCGCCCTCCTGTCGATCGCGGGCTCGGCCGAAACCGCGGCGCTATCGGTGGGGACGAAGCCGAGTAGCCAGTCGGCCGCCTTGCTCGCCTGCGATGCTGCGCGGACGATGGCGCGATTGTCGTCACGGAGAACCTCCAGCCAGGAACCGATATAGTCGGCGTGGCGGACGGTCGGCACGATGCCGAGCGAGGCGCAGCAGAAGGCGGCGTTCATCTCGGCGACCAGTTCCTCGAACGCGTATTTCTTCGTGCCGAAGCCGCCGGTCATGTCGCGGCCGAGACGGGATGGATGGCCTGTGGCGTGGCCGAGCTCGTGCAGCGCCGTGCGGTGCCAGTTGATCGGCTCGAAATAGGCCTGGGGCGGCGGGACCTGCACATAGTCGAGAGCGGGCACGTAGAAAGCCCGGTTGCCGCCGATGCGGAAGTCGATGCCGGTGGCGCGGATGAGCGCCTCGACCTGGGGCTCGATCAGACCCGGAGATGGAGGCGGTGCGACGATGGCGATGTCGTCGGGCAGGTTTTCGCACTGCGCGGCATTGAACACCGTGAAGCGCTTCAGGAACGGGATCGCCTGGGCTTCGTCGCCGGTTTCGCGGGCCCGACGCTTTTCATCGTCCGGCACGAAGCGATCGGCATAGACAACCGTCGTGCCGCGCTCACCTTTGCGGACATTGCCGCCGAGGGCCAGCGCCTGGCGGAAGGTGAGCCAGCTTTGGCCGGGAAAGCCGTGTTCGACGACGGCGCCCCAGAGGATCAGGACATTGATCCCCGAATAGTGCCGGCCGGTGGCGGCGTTCCTCGGCATGGCGAGCGGCGCCTTCGCCGCCGCCGTCCCCCAGGGCTGAACCCACGGGATACGCCCGGCCTCCAGCTCGGCGATGATCTTGTCGGTGATTTCGTCATAGAGGCTCGCCCGGTCCTGGCCGGCGCGAGCGGATGTGGTCTTTCTGGACATCGCGGATCTCCGCGACGGGCGCCGGAAGCCTCTCTCCCAGCCTTCAACCCGTCACGGCAAAGCCGGTCCGCACTCTCACTCTAGGGGGGCGTTGCGGGGTCTCCCCGCAGAAGGGGTCGGCCGAGACGTCAGGCTCGGCCGCAGGGGAAGGCTTTCCCCACAAAACCGTCTCAACCGATAGAAATGGTCCATCGGCCGATATCGAGCGCTCCCATCTGGCGCACCTGATTCCAGGTGAGTCGATCCTCGCTGAGGAATTCGAACAGACCGCGGATGATCCTGGGGATCGCCACGCGCGCCCGGATGTCAGGTGGAAGCTCGTCGACGGTCTCGGTCAGCGGCTTGCCGAATTGCTCCTGGCGCCATGCCTTGATCTTCGAGATGGCTTCTATGTCGGCGTGGGAAAGATGCTCCGAGCACCGACGCTCGGGATCACCTGGCGGCGACATGCGAAGATAGAGGCTGCTGGCGTCCGAAGGGCTTTGCCTCGGCCGCAGCTGGCCGTTGGTGAAAGCCTCGATGGCAATCGGAGCATCCGTATCCCAGACCTTCAGAGTCCAAACCGACACGTCGACATCGGCGAGCATCAGCATGATAGCGCGAGCCGCTTCACCTTCGGCGTCCGTGAGAACGCGAAGCTCGTCCCGGAGCTTGATGCGCGCCTTTCTATCCTTGTCGGACAGCGTCCTTCCCTCGTAGCCTCGAAGCTTTTCCAAGAGAGCATCGCTTTCACGCTGTCGGACAACGACATGGCCAGTGGGCCAGTCATGCAGATCCTGGGTCAGCTCCTTGACGCTGAGCTCGAGCTCGGCGCCGGTTTCCTCCAGCTTTCCATTCGACATCATCCATGTGGCAAGGAGCGGCGAGCGAGGCGCGCCACCTCCAGAGGGGCCGAAATGCTTGTCTGCGACCTGTGGGTCGAGCGTGGCGCGGCGGACAATTTCACTCCATCCCAGCAGGACGACCTCGAAGAGCTTCTTCTTCTCGTGCCGCTCGTTGATCGTCCTCACATGGTCGAGCAACGCTACGTCGTCCGGCGCCGTGGTGAGGATGTAGAAGGCCTTCAGCGCCGGCTTGAAGTTCAGCGCTTCCGTGACTTCCGCATCGATCTGCCTGGTCGTCAGCTTGCTGACGGGCCATTTCGACCGCTTCTTGCACTGCAGGCCGATCGGATAGATCGCCCCATTGCGAGCGACGATGTCCACGCCGTTCTGGCGTTGACCGGCGCGGCCATGGCGCACAAGGGCGGGATCTCGCCAAGCAGACTGAAAGATGTCCGCGCACAATTCCTCAAACTGTTCCCAGGAGCGCGGTGGGGCGTAATCGGCGTGAACGTGTCGGCTCACTGGATGACTTTCTTTTTTCGTTCTGACGGGTTTCAACGGCGAAGAGACGCCGCGATGGCCTCGATCGAACGGAACAGCACAAGTGGATCGTCACGCGACGGGACAAAGCCCCGTCGCTGCCAGAAAGCGGCGGCTTCCGGATCGACGGCGTTGACCATGAGCGCGCGGCCGCCGACGAGGGCGGCCGCCTGCACGCAGCGTTCAAGCGCGTGTTTCAGCAAGCCGGTCCCGATACCGAGGCCGGCCCAGGCGCTATCGGTGGCGAGCTGCCCGAGGAGGAGGCATGGCACGGGATCGGGGGGCTGGCCGGTGCGGATCGACCGGGACAACATGTTTGGCACCACGGCGGTGGGGGCGAGTCCGTAGTAGCCGACGACGCGGCCTGCCTCATGCACAACGAGGACAGCGGTGAAGCCCTTCTCCTGATTGGAGAGCGCCCGGGTTTTCAGCCAATGGTCGAGGGTCGGTTTACCGCAAGAGAATTGCGACAGGTCATGGGCCGCCGTCAGCGGTTCAGGAGACGAGAGCGCCACAGGTTAGCGCGTCGCGACATAGCCTGGCTCCCAAGGGGCAGGACGGTTCACCAACTCGACGATCTCGGGCACGGGGGCCGCAGGCTCCGACAAAGCGTTCAGGAACGCGGCGAAGCCATCCGGGCTCATGCGGATGAGCCGGTTCTCCATCAAGACGTCCTCCGCCGCACGAACAGCCGCGTCGCGCACGAAATCCGTGCGCGTGCGGCCGCGCAGGCCGGCGGCGCGATCGATCATTGCGATGTCTGCTTCCGGCAGACGCATCGAGATGGGATGTTCCTTACGTTCAGCTTTGGCGGCCATTGTGCCTTCTCCTTGCCCCCTAGATAGCGAAATGTAGTGCAAAATGCAATACAGCTAGGCGGCGAGGCGCTCCTCCACTTCCATGTCATCGTTCGATCCGGCGGCCTTCTGCAGGAACCGCGCAAGGGCCGCTTTGCGGGAGTCCCGGTCGAGCGCATAGGCCGTTTGCTTGAACTCGATGCCGTCGAGCAGGCCCTGGATGTAGCCCGAAATCGTGTCTGCCGCCATGATCAACGCCGTGTCGAGGGTGTGGATGTAGTTGCTGGTGACGGACCCCTTCGAGTGACCGACCAAGGCGGCGATCGTCACCTCCGTGAAGCCAAGATCGTTGGCGATGCTGGCGAAGCTGTGCCGCAGCACATGGGGCGTGATGTCCGCCAGCGCGGTATCCTCGAAGATTTTCTCCCAATGGTTGGGCAAGCTGCCGAAGGCATTGTCGTCGGCCTGGCCGGGGAAGACATAGGTGCCGACCCCTTCATGCCGGCGGCGCTCGAGGGCCTCGACGGCGGGCAAGCCGATCGGACGGATGGAAGTGCCTTCCTTGCTGTCGATCAGACGCAGGCAGCTTGAATCGGTGTCGGCTTCCACCCATTGCAGCTTGACCATTTCGGTGCGCCGGCATCCGGTCAGCGCGAGCTGGCGGATGATCTCGACGGACATCTCATACTTCTCCGTCTCGGCCGCCTCCCGCAGAATGCTCCCAAGCGTGCGGTACTCGGCCTCGCTCAAACGACGGTCGCGCACATTGTCTTTCGGACGCCGCACGCCATGAGCGGGATTGACCTCGATGATCCCGTTCTCGACGGCGTAGGTGAGGATGCCGCCGAATAGCCCGATGGTGCGCGTGGCCGTGCCGGCGCCGCCACGCACGATGGACTTCCCCCGCAGCTTTTTCGTCTTGACGCTGCAGCGGGTCTTGCCGGCCATGATGTCTTTCAGGGCCTTGCCGACGTCCGCCTTGGTCAGATCCTTCACGCGCCGGCTGCCGAGCAGCGGGATAATGTGACGCTGGATGCGACCCGTGTCGGTGACGATGGTGCTCGGCTTTTTCGGGCGGTCGCCTTTGCCGAGGATGAGGCCTGCCTTGAGGTCAGTGAGATAGAGGTCGCACAGTTCCTTGACCGTGAGCGCTTTATGATCGAGCTGCTTCTCCTCGGCGGGGTCCTCGCCCTGGGCGACACGCCCCAACTGAGCCTTCGCCTCCTGCCGGGCCTTCTCCGGCGTCCAGACACCATGGAGACCGATGGTGAAGCGACGGGAGCGTCCACCGAGGCGATACTGGATGACATAGCTGCGCTTCCCGGAAGCGAATACGCGAAGGCCGAAGCCTGGCAGTTCGTCGTCCCAGATCACATAGTCCTTCTCGCGGGTCTCGGCGGCGTCTACGACCCTCTTCGTGATTTTAGCCATTGTTTCCCTCCTCCGTGACGCCGCTTACTCGCGTAAGCACCACGTAAGCAGCAGGGCGAAAGTCGTGGCGGGAGAAAGGATACGGGCGGCGGCTCTGAAAATCAAATTCTTTAGTGTTTACAGTATGATAGGCGGTCATCGGCGGTTCCTTGCGCTAATCGGCGGAACCAGCGATAATCCCTCCGAAGGCAGAGGTCACAGGTTCGAATCCTGTCGGGTGCGCCAGTTTTCTTTGGATTTTCTACCCTCTCACCATTCAGCGTAGGATAGTCGGGGAAACGGCTAGGGAAAATTTCCCTAAGCTGGGGACTGTCGGGACTCACGGCCACTACGCAGTTGCCCTGCACACCTAGGGCCGATAGAACAAAACGGAAATGCGGAGGGAATGGCTGTGAAGTTTATCGAGGATCAGACGGCCCAAAAGCTGCGGGGTGGATACTACACCCCCCTCGATCTCGCTGCTTTCATCGCTCGTTGGGTTGCAGACCTCAAACCGGAGAAGGTTCTCGAGCCGAGCTGTGGCGATGGGGCCTTCTTCCAAGCGATGGTAGATGTGGGCGGCTTCCAGAAAGCGGCCATCACCGGCTTCGAGCTTAACGACGAAGAGGCAGGCAAAGCAGCGCGGCGCTCAAAGGAGCTCGGGCTGAGCAATGCTACCGTTCGTCCCGAAGATTTCCTCGGCTGGGCAATCGACAACATGGGGAAGGGCGGCGAGCGTTTCGACGCGGTTGTCGGAAATCCCCCGTTCGTCCGCTACCAGTTCCTGCCGCCTCAATTCCAAGCTCGGGCTGCCTCTATCTTCGAAGAGCTCGGCCTCAAGTTTACGAAACACACGAATGCCTGGGTGCCGTTCATCCTCGCTTCTATGTCGCTGCTTCGTCCCGGCGGACGGTTGGCGATGGTTGTCCCGGCCGAGATAATCCACGTCACTCACGCCCAATCGCTGCGGAACTACCTTGGCAAAGAATGTCGGCGGCTTGTCATCATCGACCCCGAGGAACTCTGGTTCGATGGGACCCTACAGGGCGCCGTGATCTTGATGGCAGAGAAGCGTAGCAGCTCAAGGCAAAAGGCGGAGGGCCTCGGGATGGTCCCGGTGCGCGGTCGGGAGTTCCTTCGCCGCTCGCCAGCGGCGCTGTTCGCGGAGCCCCAGTCGATCAATGGCAAGACTGTTGCCGGAAAATGGACGCGGGCACTGCTCGACCTCGAGACCCGGGGCCTCTTCGACGAGCTCGAAGGCCATTCAGAGGTCCATCGCTTCGACGACATTGCGCGCGTGGACGTTGGCATCGTCACTGGGGCCAACAAGTTCTTCCTTGTTCCTGACGATACGGTGGAGGTTTACGGTCTGAGCAAGTACGCGCACCCGATGTTCGGTCGCAGCGAACATTGCCCCGGCGTGATTTACGACGAGCACCAGCACGCGGCGAACGCTAAGAAGGGGAGCCCAACGAACTTCTTGTGGTTCGACGATGCGCCCAACCAGATGCCGAGCCGGGCGCGCCAGTACATCGAATTGGGCGAGCGGGAGAAGCTCCATACCCGCTACAAGTGCCGTATCCGCGCACCGTGGTACAAGGTGCCCTCCGTTTATTCGACCGAGGTAGGGATGCTCAAGCGGTGCCACGACACTCCGCGCCTTATTCTCAACCGGCTCGGGGCCTACACCACTGACACCGCGTACCGCATTCGCACCCGGGACGTGGAGGGCGAGCGACTTGTCGGTTGCTTCATCAATCCGCTCACTGCGCTCAGCGCCGAGCTCGAGGGACGACACTACGGCGGCGGCGTGCTCGAGCTCATTCCCTCCGAAATTGAGCGCTTGCTCATACCCTTGCCCAAGGAGGTCGATCTCGACCTCGAAGAGCTAGACGCTTCTATCCGCAACCGGCCCACGCACGAGACGCTCGAGCGACAGGGTAAGGTTGTCCTCGGTGCGCTCGGCATCTCGAAGGGCAAGCAGGCCAGCGCACTCGAAGGTTGGCGCAAGCTCCGCGACAGGCGCCATCGCACCTCGACTGATGCGCTCGAGGCCTAGTTGATTTCAATCACGAAGCGGGATTGCGGGTTGGCGGGCTCATAGAGCTTCAACGAGCGGCCGATCAGACCGTGGTGCTTGATGTGGCTGGTGGCTCCGGCCCAGTGCAGGCCGGTCGTGTAGTTCCCTTGACCTGCTGCCCACGCCGGTTTGTGACTCAGCGAGAGGTCGAAGTCACCCACATAGACGCCCGCGATAATCAACGAGATTGGAACGTCTGCAACGTCCTTCTGCTTGGCAGCGTCATACGTCCAATTGAGTTGCGAGAAGACTTGGTTTCGGAAGTAGGTCTTTTGGTCGATTGTCTGCCCGTTCACTTGGTATCCCGCCTGCGTCAATCGTAGCACGCCCGGCACGTTGCTACCTTGATTGAGCTGCAAGTCAGACGATGGAAGGCTTGGCTTCACCCATACCAATTGCCCGAATGTCGGCGGCGCAGCGACTGCGGCTGGACCGCCGCCACCAACCACGGGTGGCTTAGGCTTACGCGCCTTCTTCTTCGGTCCAGAGGTAATAGGGAGTGCGATTGGCGACTTACTTGTCTGGGAGCCTTGTTTGCCCGCACCGTAAGCGGTCTGTGTCTTCGGGTTGCGCTCGTCCTCAAGCAGTCCTTGTTGCATCAGATCGACGATCTGGCGGCCAGAGGTGATTGGAAAGCAGTGAAGCGCATGGTTGGCAACAAGGTCCTGAAAGCCGTCGAGGAAGCCATCCACGAAGTCACTGTCTGACTGATCGTTCAAGTCGAGATCGAGGTCAGCGCCAGCCTCTATGTTGTTAAAGAGACCCGCGTGAGTAAAGTTCGCGCTGCCGATAATCGCTCGCGCCCGATCAGCCCCCTTCGCCAAGAATAGTTTCGGGTGGAAGATGCGGCTGCGGGTGGCCGTATCAACTGCGTAGAGAGAGACACCGAGCCGTAATAGCGCAGCGAGCGCTTGCGCAGTGGTGGAGCCGTTCCTCACGCCAATAAAAGCTCGGCATTGCCCGGCGACGGGCGCAAGAGCCGCTGAGACGGCGCTTATCCCGGCCGAATTTGCGAAGGCTGAGGACAAAAGGAGCTCTGTCATCCAAGGCTCACCGACCAAGGCAGTCAACTGGTTCACGTGCTGGTGGCCAGCCAATACCGGCTGAAAGATTGGTCGAACTTGCGCCATGATGCCCCTATCAGTCTGGGCAACATAGCTAATACGGAAACGCCTGAGCTGCCACCCTTTGTTCACAGGGCGTAGGGACTCACGCTCTCACTAGCACAGGGGTAGCACAGGCGGTGGTGCGCGCCCTCGCTTTCGAAGGGCTTGCGGCAGCGCAGGCAGGGCCGGGTCACGGTCTCCGGCGCGTTGCCGTCAGCGTTACGCCGGAGCCGATAAGTCTGGCCGTGGGTCGCCATCGCTAGCCCACCAGCGAGCACATCATCCCGAGCGCGCGAAGCTGCTCACGAGACAGGCGCTCGACCGCGACCAGCTCGGCCGCGTGCGGCGAGCGGACGATATCGACCCAGACCTCACCCCGGCCGCCGGGCAGGCGCAACAGCCCAAAGAACGCACCCAGCTCGGCCACATCGACCCCGAACAGCGCCGCGATCTTGCGGACGATGGGCACCGTGGGCCACCGGCCCCGCTCGTTACAACGCGCGTCGATCAGCGCGGCGTGGTGCGCCGCGCGCGTGTTGTCGTCGAACAGGGCCAGGTATCCGTTGCGGAAGCTCTCGGGGCTCAGCTCCATTTGTCGCTGGCCTCGAACACGGCATCGGTACGCGCCTTGCGCAACCCCGCCTCGGCCATCCGCTCAGCATAAGACAGGTCCCGCAACACCGTGTCGGACACCGAATAGTCGATCAGTGCCTTCCCAGCGGAGATGCCCTTCGCCAGCGCGATCTCCTCGGCCCGTGCCATAATGGCGTCCCCGTACTCGGCCGCCTTATACAGCGGCGCGGCTTCCCCGGCGGCCACCTCGGAGGCGTTCTTGCGGATATCGACCGCGCCGCTCTTCAACAGCACCGCGACGGCTCCGGGCTGGGCGGGCACGTCCACGGTCGAAATCTCGTTCACGGTCATGTCGCGGACAATCATCTTCTTGGGCAGGGTCATTGTGCGGGTTCCTTTTCGGTGGGCAGGGAAGACAGGTCGTGGCGGACCTGCGTGGCTATCAGGGAGGCGACCGACTGCGCGGTGGCGCGCGATTGGCGGGGCTGGTTCAGGTAGCGCAGCAGCTCGGGCGCATTCAGCTCGAGTTCGCCCAACAGGCCGCCCCGGAATTGGTGCATCAGCCGGGAGGACGAATAGAGCTCGCCCCCGTGGCGCTGCGCGTACTCGGCTTGGAATGCCCGGTCCGCCGCGAACAGGGCGTCCATCGCCTCCCCGGCAGCCGCGATGGCAGCGGAGAAGCGCTCGGCCGCCGCGATGCGTTCGGCCGCAATCTGGTGCAGGCGGTCCGGCTCCAAGGGCTCAGGCTGCGTCTTGGTGTTCCATAGCTTCATCGTGGTCTCCTTCGTCAAATCCGATGCTGGTGGTGTTGCCCAAGGTCCGGCGGGTGGCGGCGATCACGTCGCGCGCCTCGTCCCGGGAGAAGCCTGCGCGCTCGAGATCAGAGCGGCGCATCCGCCAGAATTGTTCGTCGAAGGCGGGGCGCTCGGCTTCCTCCCGGGCCTTCATCAGGGTCCAGTGGTCATAGGTGTTCACCGGCTCCCGCTCACCGCGCAGCAAGCGATCTTCATCCCATAGGAAGGTCAGCTCGGGGGTTGGCGGGGCCTTCTCGCCCATCTCGAAGATGGCAGAGATGCGCAGCGCGCGGCGCTCGGCCGGGGTCATCAGCCGATAGCCCACCGCGAAGGCGAGCTGGTCGAGGGCACTGTCCCTACTCACTCTCGATCACCCGGGCCGGAGCCGGAAGCTGCGGGCGAAGGTTCTGCGCCATCTGCAAGGCGACGGTCGCCACGGCATCGCCCAGCAGCCCGGCGTCGAGCTCGTGCGTCACGTGCTTGCGCACCGCGATTGCCTGCGTCTCCCGATAGGCGGGGAGCATCGCCCGGGCGCGCAGCTCGAGCAGGCGGTCCGAATACTTGCGGACGGTGCCGACGATGCGCTCCTTGTGGCGGCCGCCGAAGATGGGCTCGTCCCAGCCGTCCTGCGCGCGCCGGTAAATCTCGGCCTCGATGCTGGCCTCAGCCGCTTCGACGGCTTCCTGCCACTGGCGCGCAAAATCTGGGTCGCGTTCCCGCTCGTCGAGAAAGGTCTGCTTCGCGCCGTACCGGCTGCTGGCGCGCGGGCTGGCGGCGCGCGCCGCGCGCACAAGGATGCCGTGGCGGGATAGCTCGAGGAGAAAGGCCTTCTTGCGGCGGTCGGTCAGCTTCGTCGGCATAGCCGGACGATAGCTGGCGACCGTTGCCGAGCGAACGGCGGAGCATTGCGCAGAGAGGCTTGCGGCGGACCGGCTGCCTAGCGCTAAGCGGCGGCCCTCGGCCCCCACAGAATAACGGCCGCGCCGATCAGGCAGATTGCGGTCCCGAGCGTATCCCACCTATCTGGCCGGACGCCTTCGACCGCCCACAGCCACAACAGGGCGGAGAAGATATACACGCCGCCATAGGCCGCATACGTCCGCCCGGCGTGCTCGGCCTCGATCAGAGTCAGCAGGTACGCAAACAGGCAAAGGGACGCGATGCCGGGAACAAGCCAGAGCGGAGACTTGTCGAGCCGCAGCCACGCCCAGAAGGCGAAGCAGCCCGCGATCTCCGCCAAGGCGGCACCGATATAAGCGAATGCGGTCATGCCGAGGGTTTCGCATCGAAAATGGCGTGGGGCAATGGTGTCGCGTTTCCCCTCGGATGCCCCGGGAAACGGCGCTGCGGCAGATTATCCAAGGAACGCTGGAAGCTGCTGCGACGGGGCTGGGCCTCGAAGAGGAAGAGGCCCGGCAGCGGCCCCCCGATCTCGCGCCCGCGCGCGCGGGGCGCAACGCAGCAAACGGCAGGCAGGGGGACATTTGCCCAAACAGGCAGGGGGGAAAGGGGAGAAAAAGGGGGAAATCCCCTCGACGCAGAAAAACGAATACAGACAGACAAGAGCTATAATTCTTCGGCTCAGAGAATTTTACCCGAAATCTCCCTATTCCCCCCGCAGCAGGCTACCTTGGGCTGCTTCCATCTGGGTCTCCCGCTGCCGCTGTTCGGTCATCAACCGGTAGCGGTTGCCCGTCTTCGAGTTCGGATCGAGCTCTATCCATCGACCTTCGATGCGCCTGTTCGCGTACTTAGATAGCTGGCGACCGAGGCCAATGGCGTTCACGCCGCGTGGGTTCGGATAGAAGGCGCTCAGGGCCATTCCGATTGGCCCCGGGTGGCCGAGCCTTCGGTCTTCATCCGCCGCAGCCTCGATCACATTGCCGGGCTGCTTCCAATCGTGGCCGAAGGCAGCTTGCCAGACCTCGTGCAATTCAGCCAGCGCCGCTCCGACAGTGTCGCTCGTCGCCACCTTCTTTCTGGTCGCTACCGGGTCGCTCTGGCCCAGCCAGATAAGCGCACCGCGCACCAGCCTCGACCAATCCTCGAACCGCGCAAACGGCTTCACGCCCTCTTGCGGCATACCAGCGACGATAAAGGCTCGAAGGATGGTCAGCGCCGCAGCCACCAGTCGCGGCCGTTCTCGCGGCACAAGCTCCTTCAGGTCATATCGGAAGGTGCGTTCGCCGGGATCGTCCGTGCGCGCGTCGAGGCGGGCGACGACAACACGGGTCGCCATATCGCCGCGAAACGATAGGTTGTTGCCGTTTGCGATCATCAAGGTCTTCGTCGAGACGGTCGTGTTCAAGGACACACCTAGAACGCGCGACTGCCAGACCTCCGCCGTTAAGATCGAACACAGTGCGTCACCGCTAACCGGAACGTCGATGTTGTCGATGGCGAGGAGGGGATCACCCTGTCGCAGGCAAGCAAAAAGCCGCTTCTCGTTCTCCTCCTCTTTTGGCGAGTAGGAAATCACCGGCGCGGGCCTGCCAGTGGCGATCATCGCGGCAACGTCCGCCAGTAACGACTTGCCGGTGGCCATCGTCGGTGCGGAGAGGCCGTGCATTGGCGCGGTTCGCAGCGAGCGCCGGATAACGGCTGTCAGGATCATCGAAAGCGCCACAGAACGCGAAGCGCTTGGTGCCTCGAGGTCGAGCGGGTCGTGCGAGGGGTCATCCGGCTCGAAAGGGAACTCGCCAATCACATCGAGCAACTGTTTCAGCGCCGCTTTCGCGTCCTCCTTTGTGGGGTGTTCCGGTATCGGAGGGAACTCGACGCGCTGCGTGTCGATAATCAGGCCGCTGGCGGGATCGTACCCCTCCTGCAACACGATTGTGCCGTCAGCCCGCAGGGTAGGTGCCTCACTTATCCCGACGAGCTCAGGCAGTTCCCATAGGCCCGCCCGTTCGGCATAGTGCTTGGCAAAGCTGAGGGGCAGCTTCTTCTTCGCCCGCACCACCTCGCCCTGCTTATCGCGGCGGAGCTCGACGAATTGCGCTGCGGCGATCATCCGCTCTTTCAGGAAGTAATCCCCGACCTCGCGGATCACGAGCGCACCGGCGGCCCGCTTCACTCCATCGTCATCGCTCGCTTTGCCGAGGCGCACCGCGCGCACCAGCCGTCCATCCATCTGGTAGATGGGTATGTCGCCCGTGCGCAAAGCGGCCTCCGTCTCGTCGAGAACGCGCGGCAGCTCGTCCTCGTCATAGACGATCTGCGGGCGGACCTTGCCCACCAGCGACCGGGCCTTGGCGATCTCGAGGGCGGCATCGCGCTTGCCGCCGCGCTGGCGCAGGCGTTCGGATATCCGCCACTTGGGGTCGAGGATCACCGCCGCGATCTCTTCGTTCGTCCAGCCCGCCCGCACCCCGGCGCAACAAACCGCCATCACGGCTTCGTTCCGCGACGGGTATTTTTCTGCATCAGCGGCAGGACCGAGCTCGATCACCTTGCGGATGCGGTCGGATATGCCGCCGGGCAGATCGTCGAGGCTATCGAAGAATGCAATCTGGCCGAGCTCGATCTCCTCGATTCCGCCCTTGCCAACCTTCTCGCCGGGGTCCGCCCAATCAAGCTTGCCCAGAGCGCAACGTTTTTTGCCGGGCCACCTCACCACGGTCGCGGTGCGGTCGGTCCGGCCCTTCGCCCGCTTTTTGTCGCTGGGTTTGTTTATGGTACCGGGCAGGCGGTAAAGATGTTCGAGCGACTCACAATCGTCGCCGCCGAGCTTCTCAGCCAAGGCGACGTTATAGCCCTTGCCTTGCCGTATGCCTTCGTCTGTGCCCCCAACATAAAGCGGCTCGTCTAGGAGCCAGAATGCTTGGTATCCGTTGCCACTATCAACGATGGCAGAGGGGGTAGGCCTAAAGCCCAGAAGCGATTTCAAGATGCGCGCCCGATCTGCCTGCCACGCCTCTTCATCGGCCGGATCGACCGTCTCGCTGGGGTCAATATCGACATAGGCGGCGACCTTGTCCTCAATGTCCGCCTCGCTGGGCCTCCCGTCTGGGTCCGCCGTCGCCCGCACCGTGTTGGGCATCCAGTACAGGTTGCGCTTGCCATTCCACTTGCCCAGCCAAGCGCGAAGCCGATCCGGCCGTGCGAGGTCGAAGGTGCGGGTTTCGATGCCGCGATCGTTTGGGCAAATTGCCGACAGGACGCAGCGCCCATCGGGGCGCATCGCTCTCAAGAAGCGGATTGTCTCGTCGAAGGGCAAGGGCTCAACGGTCGAGGCTTCGCCTTCGCCACCGGGTCCAGTAGAGTCATTCACGGTCGAGGCTCCTTCGGCCATTCCGATGCATCCTGGCCGCTCGCTCCATCCTGTGGGGGCGGGCGGCCTCTTCGTTCGTGGTCGGGAAATGGCCGGTCAGGCGGCCTTCTGTTCGCCGGGGCGAGCATCCTTGCGGCGCTTCAGCCAGCGGTCGATCTCGCTCTTCACCCACACAACCCTATTCGGGCCGAGGCGGACTTGCTTCGGGAAGTCGTGCTCCTCGTCGGCAATGTACTTGTAGATCGTCGGCTTGCTCAGCCGGGTCATAGCCACCACCTCGGGCAGCGTCAGCAGGGTTTGGTGCTGTGGCAACTTGGCCTCCATCTTTCCCGGTTCGGTCCGGTCTAGGGAGGGCCTAAGCGATTCGGACCGGGGATAGGGGGCGGATCATTGCGCGCAGCCGTTTTTCTATTCAGTTGTCCCCGGTCAGCCATTTTATGCTGTGTCCGGCTGCGTATCGTCCTCCGGATCCCGGCTCAAGAACGCCTCCGCCCACAGGTCGAGCGCGGCCTTCTTCTCCGGCATATAATCGTGCACATCGTAAACGCCGCCGATGCCGGGCAGGACGTGGCCTAGGACCTGCTCGGAATGCAGGTGGGGGACGCCCAGCCGGGACATACCCGTCTTAACGGACCGGCGAATGTCGTGCACGGTCCAAGGCTCGAGCGGCGGCAGGCCCGCCTTCTTCCCGAGCTCCTCGATCTTCGCGTCCAGTTGCTCCTTCGACTTCGAGAAGCCGTTAATCGGCTTGTCGCCCTTGTCAGTGGGGAACAGGTAGTGCGCCTTGTCGAGCTTCTCGGGCAGGGCCTTGTAGCTGGGCAATTCCTTTACGATGGCGATAGCCGGGGCGGACAGCGGATAGGTGTGCTGTCGGTCGGTTTTGTAATGCAACGGCGGCACCGTCACCGTCCAAGCGTCCCGGTCCAGCCAATCGGTGTTCAGGTTGGCGATCTCCGAGCGCCGCTGCCCCGTCAGGATAAGGAGCTGGATCACCCTGCCGTAGCGATAGCCGATCTCCTCCGCCGCGTCCCAGACCCGGCGCAGCTCCTCCATCGACAACGCGCGCTGGCGGGCGGTATAGGCCAGCGACTTCTTGGCGCTCTTCTTCTTCGTGGGCATCACGACTGCGGGATTAAAGATCACGAGGTCCTGTTCCCCGGCCCAATTAAACAGGGTGCGGACGCGCTTGCGCACCTCCCGGGCGGCGGACAGCCCGCTCAATTCGTGCCGCTCGTCGGTCCTCGGCTTGCCCGCTTTCTTCGCCCGCTCCCGTGCTCGCTCGATTGCCTGCGCACGGACCTTCACCAGCAGCGCATTCACGTCAGAGCGCTTTATCTCATCGACCGGCCGCCCGCGCCAATGCGGCACGACATAGGTGTCGAGATAGGCCTTCGTGGACTTCCACTCCTTCTGTTCCTCCTTCGCGTACTCGTCGATAAATCGCTCGGCCACGGTCTCGAAGGCTCGCTCGTTCTGGGCGACCGCCTCGGCCTTGCGCTGCACCGCGGGGTTCTTGCCCCTCTCGGCTAGGTCGAGCGCATCGCGGGCAGCGTCCCGGGCCTTGGCGATGGTCACGCGCGGGTAATCGCCCAAAGACATTCGGCGCATTGGCCCCTTCTTGCCGCCGTCGCCTGCGCCGGAGACGCGATAGATAACAGACCAGTGCTTCGCGCCCCTGTCGCTAACCCGGAGCCGGAGCTGCGGCACCACGGTGTCCGCCCACTCGAGGCGCTTCCCGGGCTCGGCCTTCAGCTTGGCAATCGCCTTGTCGGTTATCGTGTCGCGCTTCGCATCGTGTGCGACGGCGGTGGTTGTGGCTTCCATATCGCTTCCTCCAGAACTAATCCGGGGAAACGCGGGGGAACTCTAAAGCACGCGCTGCGCTAAGCCCCGCCGATACCCGGCGAGACTGTTTTCTAGTGTAAGGCCTCAGAAAGTCGAGCTTTCTTTAACCAGCTCATTCTCCGGGAAACCGCATCAGACTGGGTAGCTTAGACCTCCGAAGGCAGAGGTCACAGGTTCGAATCCTGTCGGGTGCGCCAGCTTTTCAGATGCTTAGCGCTCATCGATTCCGTCTCATTTCAGGCCATTCCGAACCTGTGAAAGCGCAGGCGCTCGTCGGGCCGCCTATCGCCCCTCGCCCACCAGCGAGAACGGGGCCCACACCGCCGGGTGTGCGGCATCGAGCGCCGGATCGTCGCGGACCTTGGCCTGGGCGGCCTGCAAGGCTTCGGCGCGCGGCGTTCCTGCGGCCGAGGCCGTGAGCGCCTCGAGCGTGATCACCGGGGCGATATCGTCGAACACCGGCCAGTGGCTCACGAGCAGGCTTTCGGCCCCGGCGTAAAAGAACGCCTGCGCGAGACCTGACAGGCCGGTCTCCCCCGGCTTGCCCGAGGGCGAGGCGGTGTTGCAGGCCGACAGGATCACCCACTTCGCCGAAGTCAGCGCCAGCGGCACCACTTCCGACGCCGCGAGATAGCCGTCATCCGCCACGCTCGCCCGCGCCGGCGGAGTGAAGACGAGGCCCGGCTCGGTCAGGCTGCCCGCTTCCTCGCTGGTGAAGGCGTGGGTGGCGAGGTGGAGCACCCGCACGCCCGACAGATCGAGGCTGCGGATCGCGCTTTCGGTCATCGCGGCATCGAGCCGCAGCGCGTCCTCGCCGCTGCCCAGCGCCGCGCTGACCCGTTGCAGTTCGATCCGCGTGCCCGGCAGGGCCGAGAGGCGATCAGCGCCGCGCCTTCGCCGTTGCGCCCGCTGCCCGCAAGACCCGCCGCCTCGACCGGCGCGAGCGTTGCCGAACGCGCCCCGCGCAGGGCAGCCGAGCCCTTGAGCGCCGGAGCGCCGAAGCCGAGGAACCCGGCAGCCTGCGCCTCCTGAGCCGGGCGGGCGAAGGCGCGGACATAGACCAGCGCCTGCAACGAAGGCAGCTGCACCAGCGCATAGCGATCGGCCAGCCACCCGGCGGCGCGCAGCACTTCGGGATCGTTGGGATCGGCCCCGGGCGCGGGCGGCTGCGTTACCAGCGTGCCGAGCGGCAGGCGCGACCACGCGCCGTCGGCCACCACATAGACCCGCGCCTTGCCTGCCAGCGCATCCTCTACCGGAGCGATCAGCTGGCGGTAGAGATCATGCGCCGCGCGCAGGTTGAATTCGGGCAGTTCGCCGCCGCCTGCAATCTCCAGCCCCGCGCGCATCCGCGCCACCGCCTGCGCTGCCGCATCCTCGTCCAGATCGGCACGCGCCCAGCGGATCGCCTCGCGGGTGACAGCCATGCTGTGCGTGCCGCCTTGCGTGGGCACGAGGAACAGCACTGCCTCCTCTGCCCCGAGCGTCTCGCGCAGGGCATCGAGCGCGACCGACTGCTGGCGCTGGATGGCGAAGAACTGCGGGGCCTCGCGGGCCAGCACCGCGTCGATCTCCGCCAGCCGCGTGTCGATCGCGGCAAGGCGGCGGCGCGCCGCCTCGCGGTTTTCGGCCATGCTCTCGCCCCCGGCTTCGGCGGCGACCAGCGCGGCTTCGACTTCGGGCCATTCGCGGGCCAGTGCGCGGCGTTCCTGCACCAGCGCCTGCAAGCCCTTGTCGGCGGCAAAGCGCGCTGCTGCCGCATCGGCGACTGCCTGCGTCGTGGTCCCCGCGCTGGCCAGCTGGAGCGCGGCGAAGGCTTCGGACGGCAGGGCCGCGCCATCGCGATTGCCTGCGAAATTGCGCCACAGCACATCGGCGAGGAAGCGTTCGATCCCCTGTCGGCTGGCGAGTTCCCGCCCCTGCTGCCCGCTGCCGCGCAGGCCGTCCTGCGCCAGCGTTGCCGCCCGCGCCCGCCCGCTGGCGGCGAGTTCGCGCGCCAGCGGCAGCGCCTCTTGCCAGCGGCCGAGACTGTGCAGCATGACAGCATAATTGCCGAGGCTGACGAGCGTGTCGGGGTGGCGGGCGCCCAGCACCTCGCGCCGTGCTGCCAGTGCCTCGGCATAGAGCCTTTCGGCCTCGCGCGCGCGGCCCGCCTTGTCGAGCAGCGCGGCGTGATTGGCGATGGCTGCCAGCGTTTGCGGGTGGCGCGGGCCGAGCACTGCGCGGCTGAGCGGCACAACCTGCGCATAGCGCGCCTCGGCCTCGGCCGTGCGCCCCAGCTTGTCGAGCAGCGCGGCATGATTGCCCAGCGTGGTGAGCGTGTTGGGATGCCGCTCGCCCAGCAAGTCGCGGGTGAGGCCGGCCAGTTCGGCAAACAGCGGTTCGGCCTCGGCCTCGCGCCCCAGGCTGGCGAGCGCATTGGCGTGGTTGTTGATGCTGTTGAGCGTCGCCGGGTGGCGATCGCCGAACAGCACACGGCGCAGGCGCAGTGCCTCGGCGTAAAGCGGCTCGGCCTCGCCCGTCCGCCCGAGACTGTCGAGCACGAAGGCATAGCCGTTGAGGCTCGCGATGGTATCGGGATGGCGCTCCCCCAGCGCCTTGCGCGACAGGCGCAGCACGTCGGTATAGAGCGGCTCGGCCTCGTCCGCACGGCCTAGCCCGACCAGCAGCAAGGCATAATTCGACTGCGTGCCGAGCGTGTCGGGATGCTCCGCGCCCAGCACCTCGCGGCCCAGTCGCAGCGCTTCGGCGTAAAGCGGTTCGGCCTCGGCCAGACGGCCCAGGCTTTCCAGTACCGCGGCATAGTTGGCGAGGCTGCTCAGCGTATCGGGATGCCGCTCGCCCAGTACTTCGCGCCTCAGCCGGAGCGCCTCGGCATAGAGCGGTTCGGCCTCGGCCGCGCGCCCGAGATCCTCCAGCACGAAGGCATAGTTGTTGAGGCTGACGAGGGTGTTGGGGTGGCGCTCGCCCAGCACCTTGCGCCGCAGCCTCAGCGCCTCGGCATAGAGCGGCTCGGCCTCCTGCGCCCGCCCCAGTGCGCGCAGCACTGCGGCGTGGCCGTTGAGGCTGAGCAGCGTTGCCGGGTTTTCCGACCCCAGCACTGCGCGCCGCAACCGCAGCGCCTCGGCGAACAGCGGCTCGGCCTCGGCAAAGCGGCCAAGGCTGTTCAGCACCGCGGCGTAATTGTGGAGGCTGGCGAGCGTGTCGGGGTGACGCGCGCCCAGCACGTCGCGCCGCCGCTGCAACGCTTCGGCCATCAGCGGCTCGGCCGCCTGCGCACGGCCCGCCCGCATCAGCACGAAGGCATAGTCGTTGAGGCTGGCGAGGGTGGCTGGATCATCCTCGCCCAATGCGGCGCGGCGCAGCTCCAGCGCTTCGGCCAGCAGCGGGACGGCGCGTTGCAGCTCGCCGGCCTGCACCAGCACTTCGGCTTCGCGCATCAGCGCGGCGGCGCGGGCTTTCGCGTCTGCCGGGGCGGGGGCTTCTGTCGGGGTTTGCGCGGGCAAGGTCGCGGGCGCGGCGAGCAGCGCTGCCAGCAGGATCGTGCGTGTCATGCCATTGCCCCCTGTCAGATCGCGCGCGGGGCGCGGGCGAGACTGGCGCGCTCGATCAGGGCGAGCGGTTCGGGCGCTGCCGGTGGGGGCTCTCCCGGTGCCTGATCGCGCGCCATCAGCCGCTCGCAGGCGGCCGCGAATTGCGCCGCCACGGGCCGGTGCAGCACCGCCACCGGCGGACGGCTGAGCGCCAGCGCGGGATCATCCTCCAGCACGATCAGCGAAAGGTCGCGCGGCACCGCGATCCTGAGGCTGGCGGCGACATGCAGCACCGCCAGCGCGCTCGCCGCGCTTTCGGCGATGATCGCGGTCGGGCGGATGGTCGGCACCAGCCAGCTGCGCGCAAGCTCCGCCGCCGCGCCGGCATCGGGCGCGTTCTCGGCGACGAAGTGGGCGTGGGCGCGGCTGCCCTTTTCGGCCAGCACGCGGCGATACCCGGCAAGGTTGCGCGCCGTCTCCGCCGTATCCCCGCCCCCGGCGATGAAGCCCACCTGCCTGTGCCCGAGGCCGGCAAGGTGCCGCGCCGCAGCCTCTCCGGGATTGGCGTGCGGCTGCGTGGCGGGCGTGATCGCTTCCAGCGCCAGACCGCGGCTTTCGATCAGCGTCACGAGATCGCGGCGGCTATCGAGCGGGGGAAGCAGGATCACCCCGTCCGGCGCCATCGCCCCCAGCGTCGCGGCCAGCTGCATCACGCCGGCCGCTCCCGCGGGGAGCTGTTCGAACATCAGGCGATAGCCCTGCGCATTGCAGGCGGCCGTGCCATCCAGCAGCAGCTGGCCGAGCGGCAGTGCGGGATGCGAACCGGGAGCCGGGGCTTCGAACACGGCCAGCACCAGCGCGCTGCGTCCGCCCGCCATGCGCCGCGCTGCCTGGTTCGGCACCCAGCCGAGCGCAGCGATCGCCTGTTCCACCCGCGTCCGCGCCTCGGGGCTGACGCGCGGGCTGTTGTTGATCACCCGCGACACCGTCTGCCGCGAAACCGCAGCGGCCGATGCGACGTCCTCGATGGTGATGCCTCGGCCCACGGGCTGCGATCCCTTGCGGTTGTCGGTTGCGCCGCTGCAGTTGATGCCAGTGTGAGCGATCACGCAAGCGCTATTTTCGCCAATCGCGCCCAGCTGGCGCTGGCGTTGGTCGTCCCTCGCGTCCGGCTGGTCGAAAAGACGCGCCGACCGGCCCGATTGTTACATCTGCGCGAAACATCGCAGTGGAAAGTTGAGCTTCGCGCAACTATACCGCCCCCATGGCCACGCCGATCTACGAATTCACGCACATCCCGCGGGTGGATGCCGCCGATCCTGCGCGCACCCGTGCGGGGCGTGAGCGTGCGAAGGATCAGGCGCCGGTGGTGGGGGTGATCTACAATCCGCGCAGCCACCGCAATCTCGGGGCCGATTTCGATTGCGGCCTGTCGCCCCATGTCCACATCGCCCGCCCGGGCGACCGTTCGCAGCTGCCGCTAGCGCTGGCCGATTTCGCGAGCCGGGGGATCGATCTGCTGGTGATCAATGGCGGCGATGGCACCGTGCGCGATGTGCTGACCTGCGGCCAGCCGATCTTCGGTGACGATTGGCCCGCGATCGCGGTGTTGCCCAAGGGCAAGACCAACGCGCTGACGGTCGATCTCGGAATTCCCGACAGCTGGAGCCTGCAGGACGCGATCCACGCGCTCGATCACGGCACGCGCGTGTGGCGCCGCCCGATCGAAGTCGCCCCGCTCGGAGAGACCGGGGATGGCGCCAAAGACGGTTCAGGCCATACGCGGGTGTCGGGCTTCATCCTCGGGGCCGGGGCCTTCACCACGGCGACCCGCGCCGGGCAGAGCGCGCATCGGCTGGGTGCGTTCAACAGCCTCGCGGTTGGCGTGACGGCGGCCTGGGCCTTGTTGCAGTCGCTGTTTGCAGGCCGCTCAAACCCGTGGCGCAAGGGTGCGCGGATGCGCATCGGGCTGGGCGCGGGCGACGTGCCGATGGAGCATAGCGGGCTCGGCGATCCGGAGATGCGGCAGGTGCTGTTCGCCTCGACGCTCGAACGCCTGCCTGCGGGTATCCGCCCGTTCGGCTTCCTCAAGAGCGGGCTGAAACTCGTCGCGGTCGATCAGATCTCGCGCCGCACCACCGCGCTGATCCCGCTGATCGCCGCCGGCAAGATGCAGCGCGGGTTGCGCGAACGCGGCATCCACCAGCTTGCCGCCACGCAGTTCACGCTTTCGATCGACGATCAGTTCATCCTCGACGGGGAGGCCTTTCCGGCGGGCGACTATCTGATCGCGCAGGGGCCGGAGCTCGCCTTCGTCAGTCCATGAGGGCCAGCCCATGACCGGAGGTTCGGGCGCGCTGGCAGAGCGCATTGCCGCGCAATTGGCCGCAGCCGTCGATCCCGCCGTTGCCGCCTTCGCCGCCGCGCTCGGACAGGCGGCGGGCGCGCGGGCGGTGCTGTTCTACGGATCGAACCTGCGCACCGGCTCGCTCGACGGGGTGCTCGATTTCTACGTGCTGCTGCCCGGCATCGAGGAGCCTGCGATCTGGCCCACGGTCAGCTATCACGAGCGCGAGCATGGCGGCGAGATCCTGCGCGCCAAGGTTGCCACCATGCGGCTGGCGACCTTCGCCCGCGCCGCCGGGGGCGAACTCACCGACACCACCATCTGGGCGCGCTTCGTGCAGCCGAGCGCGCTGGTGTGGACCGCGGACGGCGAGGCGGGGGGCGAGGTCGTTGCCGCGATCGCTGCGGCCTGCACCACGGCGGCGCGGCTGGCGGCGGCGCTGGGGCCGGACAGCGGCACGGCGGAGGAATACTGGCGCGCGCTGTTCCGCGCCACCTACAGCGCCGAATTCCGGGTCGAGAAAAGCGGGCGCGAGAACGATATCCTCGCCGTCAACGCCGCGCATTTTGCGGGGCTTCTGCCGCTGGCGCTGGAGGCGGGCGGGATCCCGCCACGGCTACAGGGCGAGCGGCTCGCCCCCGATCTGCCGCACTGGCAGCGCGGCGTCATCCTCAAGTGGTGGGCAAAGCGGCGGCGGCTGGGCAAGCCGCTCAATCTGCTGCGCCTCGTCAAGGCGAGCACCACCTTCGAGGGCGCGGCGCGCTATGCCGCATGGAAGATCGAGCGGCACACCGGCATGGCCGTCACCGTCACGCCCTTCCGCGAACGCTTTCCGCTGCTCGCCGCGCCCAAGGTGCTTTACGACCTGTGGCAGCACCGCCGCCGCAAGGCCTAGTCCTGATATCGCACCTGGATCGCGATCCTGGTCACGCCCGGACCGGCGCTGAAGCGGGTCTTGGCGAGATCCGGCGGACGCGGGATGCCGAGGAAGGTCTTGATCGGCGGATTGTTCGACATCCCCGCCCCGTCCGCCGAGAAATCCTTCTCGCGGTTGCCGTTGGCGTCATGCTGGACGACGATCGCATAGTCGCCCGCAGCCGGCAGCGGGACGCACACGCTCATCGCGCCCTTGCGCGGCGTGGTGTCGATGCGGTGGAGATAGCGGCGGCTCTTGAGCCAGTCGCTTTCGCGCGCGCGGTAGGTGCGCACGAACAGGTTGCCGCTGGATGACTTCAATCCGCTGAGATCGACCCGCACCGCCGGGCCCTTGCCGGGGGCACACTGGCTCATGTCGTTGTCGATCTTCACGCCCAGCGGCTGGGCGGCAAGCGGGCTGGCCGCAGCCACACCGAGCGCGCCGAGCGCGCCCAGCAGCGCCGCTCCGGCGAGTGCCGGGCGCAGCAGGGGATGATCGGAAAAGGCGGTAATCATGGGCAGTTCCTGCGTGATGCGAGAGAGGGGCGGGACACGGCGCATTGCTGGTTGGCGCTATGGATTGTCCTGCATTTCAGGGGGCGTAATCCCACAGCGCGGCTGAATTGCGGCTTAATCAGGCATTTTCGGCGGATTTGCGCGATTTTGCCGCCCGCCGCGGTGGAAAACGGCCGCGCCACCGCTTGTCGCGCGAATCGCGCCTCCCGTATGGCTGGGGCTGCATCTGCACAGGGGGCTTTCGCGCCGCATCATGCCTCAACCGCTCATCTCGCCTTCGATCCTCTCCGCCGACTTTGCCCGGCTGGGGGAGGAAGTGCGCGCGGTTGACGCCGCCGGCGCCGACTGGATCCATATCGACGTGATGGACGGCCATTTCGTGCCCAACATCACCATCGGCCCTGACGTCGTCAAGGCGCTGCGCCCGCACAGCGCCAAGCCGTTCGACGTGCACCTGATGATCAGCCCGGTTGATCCCTATCTCGAAGCCTTCGCCGCCGCCGGGGCCGACATCATCACCGTCCACCCCGAAGCCGGGCCGCATATCCACCGCACGCTGCAGGCGATCCGCGCGCTGGGCAAGAAGGCGGGCGTGGTGATCAATCCCGGCACGCCGGTGGAAGTGCTCGACAACCTGATGGACATGGTCGACCTGATCCTGGTGATGAGCGTCAACCCCGGGTTCGGCGGACAGAGTTTCATCCCCTCGCAGCTGGCCAAGATCGCGCGCATCCGGGCGATGATCGATGCCATGGGCCGGCCGATCCATCTCGAGGTCGATGGCGGGGTCAATGCCGAGACCGCGAAGCTGTGTGTCGAGGCCGGGGCCGATGTGCTGGTAGCAGGTTCGGCGACGTTCAAGGGCGGGCCAGAGCATTACGCCGCCAATATCGCGACATTGAAGGGGCACAGCTGATGGCGACGCTGCTGCGCACCCCCGCAGGCCGCCGGGCCGATGCGCTGGTGGAGCGGGTGGCGGATGTCCCGGTGCTCGAAGTGGCCGAGCGGGTCGAACCGATGGCCGCCCCTGAGGCGACGCCTGCGCCCGAGGAGCCGAGCCGCGCGCTGGCGCTGAGCGATGTGATCGCGGTGCCTTCCGGCGCGGGCGAGGCGCTGATCCGTTTCGCCTACCGTCTCGGCATCCCCGGTCATGCGATTGCCGCCCCGTTCCGCCGCCCGCAGCCCTTGCGGGTGCTGGCGACGGTGGAGAGCCCCAACCGCGGCGACCGCGCGGCGGGCACGGCGCTCAGGGCCGGACATTTCCTCGTCCACGGCGTGCGCCTGCCGATCACGCAGATCGACTTTGCCGGATCGGCCCGTCCTGCTCCGGCGGTGGAGCGGGTGCTGCATTCCTTCAGCTGGCTTGCCGATCTTGCCGCCAGCGCGCCGCGCGCCGATTGCGTGGCGGTGGCCGAGCGGATCACGGCGCAGTGGCTGCACGCGCACGCCGCGCCGGGCAAGGGGCCGGCGTGGGACGTCGAGCATGCCGGGCTCAGGCTGCTGGCGTGGCTGGTGCATGCGCCGCTGGTGCTGGGCGGCAATGACAAGGGGCTGAAGGCGCGGCTGCTCGCTGCCATTGCCGAAACCGCCAGCTGGCTCGACAAGCGCAGTCCGCGTGAAGGCGCAGGCCTCGGGCAGGTCGCGGGCTGGGCCGGGGTCGTGGCGGCAGGACTGCTGCTCCCCCATGGCAAGCCGCGGCGGCTGTATGGCGAGGCCGGGCTGATCACGGCGCTGGGCGACATGGTGGGCGAGGATGGCGGCGTGCTGTCGCGCTGCCCCGCCGCGCAGCTCGATGCGATCCGTCTGCTGACCGATCTGATCGCCTGTTACGACGCCGTGCAGATTGCCCCGCCCCCCGCGTTCGCAGTGATGCGCGAATTGCTGGTGCCCCCGCTGCTGGCGCTGCGGCACGGCGACGGGGCGCTCGGCAGCTGGCAGGGGCAGGCGGCGATTCCGGCGGACCGGGTCAATGCGGTGATCGAGGCTGCGGGCGTGCGCACCCGGCCGCTGTCGCAGGTGGCCGGCTGGGGCTACAGCCGCATCAAGGCGGGCGACACGCTGGTGCAGTTCGATGCCGCCCCGCCGCCGCGTTCGCGCCATGTCCGCACCGGCTGTGCCTCGACGCTGGCGTTCGAGCTGTCCGACGGCCCGGCGCGGGTGATCGTCAATTGCGGCGGCGCAGGCCTGGCGGGCGGGCAGGTTCCCGCACGCATCGGACAGGGCCTGCGCGCCACGGCAGCGTTTTCGACGCTGGTGCTCGACAATGCCAATTCCACCGCGGTGCTGCTCCACGGCCAGCTCGGCAAGGGGGTCGAGACGGTCGAGATCGAGCGCCGCATGGTGGCCGGTCGCGGGCGCGAGGCGACCCGGATCGAGGCTGCGCATGATGGCTATGCCGCGCGCTTCGGCCTCACCCACCAGCGCATCCTCACCCTCTCGGGCGACGGCACCGAGCTGGCGGGCGAGGACATCCTCGTCCCCACGTCGAAGAACGGCAAGCGCGGCAAGATCGCCTTTGCGATCCGCTTCCATCTCGGGCGCGGGGTGGAGGTGCAGCTTTCGGGCGACAGGCGCGGGGCCAGCCTGCTGCTTCCCGACGGTCGGCTCTGGCAATTCCGGCTCGGCGGCGATAGGGCGGGCGCCGGCGAGATCACCCTGTCTGCCGAGGACAGCCTGTGGGTCGACGGCGATGGTCGTCCGCACGCGACCGAGCAGCTGGTGATCGAGGGACTGGCATTGCGCAGCGGGGGGCAATTCTCCT
>VFQO010000673.1_pt1 | contig 33011 bp, 27 predicted proteins | sample 3512331 | NCBI WGS metagenome assembly VFQO01 (sample SAMN10412371, study PRJNA504923) | tailings metagenome | isolation source: Replicate 3 from Balatoc abandoned mine | place: Philippines: Itogon, Benguet | collected 2017-08-28 | reverse complement strand
TAGTTGCTAATAGTAGCTAAGAGGGTTATAATACAAAGAATTATATAAGAGGTACTTATGGAAAAATTAATCGCACTACTATTCCTATCACGAGATCAAATGCACAAATTCCATCTAAATAGCAAGTCATACAGCGAGCACATGGCGTTGAATGGATACTATGAAGACATTATCGAATTCGTAGATGACATTGCAGAAACATGGCAAGGTAAGATGGGTAAGTTGCTAGTAGTACCTAAGATGAATTCAGAAGCTAAAGGTACTGCACTAGAGACGTTGAAGATACATGCTAAGTGGGTTGAGGATAATAGGTACAAGGAATGTGATGAGAAAGATGCTGTGATGCAATCTATGGTAGATCCTATTCTAGCGTTGATGTACAAAACTATCTATAAATTAGAGAACTTAAAGTAAGGTAGTATATGGCAGTAGATAAACATAAGTTACTAAGCTCCCTTAAGGCAGACCTCCGTGGCTCTGAGGTACTCAAGAAACAGTGGGATATTAGACGCACAGAATGGCGCAGTGCTTACGAGGGAGCTCCTTACGGTAACGAAACCGAAGGTAAAAGTCGTATTGTTTCCAAGGACATTAAGAAGCAGTCGGAGTGGTCAATTCCGTCGTTAGTGGATCCGTTCGTAAGTAGTCCTGATATTGTTAAGTGTACCCCAGTAACTTATGAAGATGCAGAAGCTGCTAGACAGAATGAGTTGTTGTTGAATACACAGTTCTGCAGAAAGTTTGATAGATACAACTTTATGTTAAAGTCGATTAAAGTACTAGAGAAAGAAGGTACTGCAGTAATTCAGACTGGTTGGGAGTACGAAGACGAAAAAGTAATAGTAGAGACAGAGACCGTTGCAGTAGATGAGTATGGTAATGAGTATGTAACTGTTGCTGAAGTAGAGCAAACAGTAGTTAAGAAGAATCAACCTACAGCTAGAGTGTGCCGTAATGAGGATATCTATATCGATCCTACGTGTGAGGATGATATGGATAGATGTCAGTTCGTTATCTATAGGTATGAGACAGATATCAGTAGCCTACGTAAAGATGGTAGATATAAGAACTTAGATAAAGTGGCAAAGTCATTAGGGTCAGGTACTCATGATGCGGATTACAGACCACAAGACGATACTAGATTCCAGTTCGGTGATGATCCTCGTAAGAAGATCATGGTGTATGAATACTGGGGTAATTATGATGTGAATGATGATGGTGAGGCTGAAGCAATTGTATGTGCTTGGGTAGGCGATACTATTATTCGATTACAGGATAATCCATATCCAGACGGTAAGCCTCCGTTTATTGTAGTTCCGTATAATAGTGTACCGTTCCAGATTTATGGTGAAGCTAGTGCAGAGATGATTGGTGATAACCAGAAGATTAAGACTGCGGTTATTCGTGGTGTTATTGATAACATGGCACAGAGTAACAATGGTCAGGTAGGTATTCGTAAGGGTGCCCTAGATGTAGTTAATAGGAAGAAGTGGTTACAAGGTAAAAACTTCGAGTTCAATGGTACTCCGCAAGACTTCTGGCAGGGTGGTTACAACCCGATTCCTTCTAGTGCGTTTGATATGATTGGGTTGATGAATAATGAAATTGAATCACTCACTGGCGTTAAGAGCTTTAGTGCTGGAATATCAGGTAACTCTTTGGGTAGTACGGCTACAGCAGTTAGGGGTGCAATGGATGCTACAAGCGTTCGTAGGATGAATATTGTTAGGAACATTGCAGAAAACCTAGTTAAACCACTGATGCGTAAGTGGATGGCATATAACGCTGAGTTCCTGGAAGAGGAAGAAGTAGTTAGAATCACAAATGATGAGTATGTACCGGTTCGTAAGGATGATCTAACAGGTAGGGTAGATATAGATCTATCGGTAGAGACAGCAGAAGAGAATAGTGCAAGAGCACAGCAATTAAGCTTCCTGTTACAAACACTAGGTAATAATGTGGATCCTGCGATTACACAAGAACTAATGGCACAGATACTAGATTTGAGTCGTATGCCAGATCAAGCTAAGAAGATTAGGGATTACCAACCACAACCAGATCCAGCTGAAGAGCAGATGAAACAGTTGCAGTTAGAGAACATGATGTTGGAAAACGCTAAGCTGAAATCAGAAGTACAACGTAACCAAAGTATCGCAGCAGAGAATGATATCGATAGACAGGTTAAGTTAGCTAGAGCTTCAAGAGATGAAGCGCAAGCTAGAGCGATTCATAGTAAGGCAGATATCGATGATTTGCGATTCCTCCAGGAAGAATCAGGTGAGACAGAAGCTGCAGAGATTCGTAAAGAGATTGCTAAACTAGAGGCTAAGTTGAGAGAGAAGGATGCTGATCACCAACGTAGGTTGCAGGAGTTCGATGTAAAACATAGATCTACGCTAGATGTAGAAGCGTTTAAAGCTATGCAGGCTGACAAAGATCGACAAGTAGCTGCTAGTAAAAGTAGTAGTGATTAGGTATAATAGTAATACGTAGTACTCAGCACCAGTTACAGATATAGAGGATGGCTGCAGTACTACAATTAATTAAATAGGGGTAGGTATGGAAGAATTAGGTTTAGCTGCGCAGCAATATGGAACAGAGTCAGGAGCTCCTGGTGCAGGTTCTGGTCAACCCATTACTGTAGAGGAGCTTGCAGCGTTGCTTGCTCAAGGTATTACGCCGGACGAGCTTCAAGCAGCGGGAGTACCAGTAGAGTTGATCAAGCAAGCAATCGCTATGTTGAATCAACAAGCACCAGCGGCACCTACTCAAGGAGCTATGGGTCAAGGTGGTACACCGATGGGTGATGATGGATTAGCGTCACAAGCAGCTATGATGGGTGCTATGTAAGTGGATCAAGGATTAGCTCAGATGTACAGTAACGGTAGTGGTAATACTACTACTAGTTACTATGCCGGGACGGTAGACAAACCGAAAGAGAAGGCAAAGAAGAAAAAGCCTAAAAATAAGTAATAAGTACTTGACAATAAGTACGTATTAGTTATAATGCGATAATGCATAATAATATGTATGTTTAACAATTTGTAATCAACAATGAAGGAACTCTATAATGAGCAATCTTGAAAATGATGAATTAGTAGATGATGTAATCACTGCCGATAATAGTTACTGGGTCAACTTGCGTAATGCGTTGCAGACAGTAGAAAATAAAAAAGCGTATGTAACCCTAGTTAAAGATGGTTACTTAAAAGAATATGTAGATGAACTACTTGCAGAATTAATCGACCCACATACCGTAGCTAATGGGTTACGTGGTAAGGTAGTAGAGAAGTTAGTAGCTGTAGCACGATTCCAAGATTACTTGGATACGGTAGTAGCAGTAGGTACAACTGGCGAAGAATACGATAATAAAGTAGAGCAGTTGGAACTAGATTACCGTAGTAAGGTGAATCAATTGTTTGATGCACTGTTTAGCTTAGGTGAAGATGGTAACTTCCAGAAAGTATTCAATGAAGGGTACTTAAAAGAATATGCAGTAAGGCAGACTAGCTTGCTTGCAGTAGAACGAATTGACCGATCAGAGTTGCTAGAGGCACTGGTAGGTATTTCACATTTCCAACAATACTTGTTGAAGGTTCAGCGTGATTATGCAGAACTACAGGTACAAGGTGAAGGAGATGATGAATAATGAATGAACAAGATTTGTATGACCTAGATGATGAAGCACTAGAGGCTGCGTTCAAAGCAGCTAAGGCTGAAATGGGTAGTGAAGAATTAGATCCTGCTCCAGTAGATTCTGGAGAGGTAGAAATGATCGAGTCGGATAACCTTGATAACTCTCAAGAATCCGATCTAGATGGTACAGAGGAAGAAGTAGAAGTAGATACTGATACGGCTTCAGAAGACGCAGAAACAGATGCCGACGGGACTGGTGACGTAGATTCTGAACAAACTGAAGAAGTAAAAGCTGAAGCGGATGCTGAAGTACAACCAGCACAGAAGTATCGTGTGAAAGCTAATGGTAAAGAGTATGAATTTACCGAAGATGAGATTCGAGCTCAGTTCCCTAAAGTGTTTGGGCAAGCTATGGATTACACTCGGAAGATGCAACAGATTAAACCGTGGCGACAAACGATTGATGCGATGGAACAAGCTAAGTTGAGTCATGACGACGTAAGCTTGATGATCGATGTGCTGAAGGGGGATAAAGCTGCGATTGCTGCTGTACTGAAACGAACAGGTGTAGATACCCTCGAATTAGATACAGAAGATAGTAAGTATGTTCCTAAAAGTTATGGTCGAGACGAAGGTACTCTGGCAATCAAAGACGTAGTTGATGAGATTAGCCAAGACCAGGAGTATGCTGTGACTAGTAGAATCATTGATCGTGAATGGGACGAAGGTTCATGGCGAGAGATGAGTAAAGATCCAACGTTGATTAAAGCACTGCACATTGATGTGAAGAGTGGTGTGTATAATAAGGTTCAACCGATTGCAGAGAAAATGAAACTGTATGAAGGTGGACGTAGATCAGATTTGGATTATTATAAGTTAGCTGCTCAAGAGTACTATAAAGAGTTAGCTGCGCAAGAAGCATATGCTCGTGGCGTACAAGAAACTAAACAGGAAAAAGTTGTACAACAAGAGCGCAAGGTAGTTGAAGTTAAACAGAAAGAAGTTCAACGTAAAACTACAGAGCAAGCTGCTGCAAAGCGTAAGGCTGCTGCTCCTACTAAACCAGGACCAAGCAAGCCACAAGGTGTCACAGACTATCTGGAAGATTCAGACGAAGCATTCGAAGAATGGTATTCGAATTTACAGAAAAATCTGTAATTAAAGTAAACTCATTTAACTAAGGGGTATTAATAATGAGTAATGTATACGGTAACGGTACTACCACTGCAACTAGCGGTGCTAATACTATCACTCACTTTTATGATCGCGCTGGTATTAAAGCTGCCAATGCGGTAAATATTTATCAACAATTTGCTTCACGCAAAGATATGCCTACTAACATGGGTAAAACATTCAAGATCAGTAAATTCTTGAAGATGTACGATCGCGAACAGTATGATACTAATGGTGCTATTACTGCTGACTTCGCTAAGTATGGTTACTTAACTGCTCGTTCATTCGATGCTGTACAAGCTGCTTTGTCAGACGCTGCATTGGCTGAAGGTTCAGGTGCTACTAACCAACGCGTATTGAAGAAAATCACTGTAGAGACTTCATTGAACCGTTATGGTGAAATGATTGAATATACTGATGAAGTAGACTTGTTCTCTGAAGATGTGATGCAAACTCGCTATCGTGAAGAGTTAGGTAATCTAGCTAACCAACGTTGGGAAGATTTGCTTCAGTTAGATATGTTGGCTACTCCAACTGTAATGTTCTCCGGTATCGCTACTAGTCGTGCTACTGTAGGTGGTTCGGTTCTAGCTGATGGTTCAGATGATCATGAAGCTAAAGTTAGCTATGACTTGATTCGTGGTGCAGTACGTAAGTTAGTTGCTAACCGTGCTAAGAAAAATACTACATTAGTGTCTGGTTCTAATAAGGTTGATACTAAAACTGTAGCTAAATCATACTACGCTGTGATTGGTGCTGATGTTAAAGCTGACCTAGAAACATTGACTCGTGGTGTTAACTACGAGAAAGAGTTCGTGTTCACTCCAGTGCATAAATATGCAGATGCTGGTTCATTGGCAGAAGGCGAAGTAGGTTCAGTGCATGAAGTACGCTTCATTGAGTCTGAGTCTGCGATTGTTTACCGTGGTGCAGGTGCTACAGTTCCTCTCAACTACGCTGGTAACTTACAGACTACTGTTGTAGGCGCTAATACTAAGTTTGACGTATTCCCAATCCTATTCCCAACTGAAGGTGCATTTGCTACTGTAGGTTTGAAAGGTAAAGGTAAGATCGTATTCCATGCCAAAGGTCCAGGTGAAGTTGAATTGAACAACCCATACGGTACTAAAGGCTTCTTCAGCTATAACTTCTTCTACGCAGGGATTATCCTTGAGGCAGAGCGTTTATTAAAATTGGAAGTTGCCGCGTCAAACTAATTGATCCGGTGGACTAATTGTTGTATAATGTCCCTTTAGTAATAAAGGGGCATTGTATGTTTAGAACTATACCTGAATTTGATCTTTATGAAATGGACCTGAATAAGGTTATCAGACATAAAGAAACCAAAAATATAAAGAGTCCTCATAGAGGCGGTAGTAATGTAAGACTGTATAAAGATGGTAAAGAACTCAGCAGAAAAATAGACAAACTGTTTGACGCTACTTTCCCAGAACTAGTGAAAGGTGTTGTATTACACCCGTACACTAAATACAGAATCACAGAATCCGGTGAAGTGTACTCTATGTATGAAGCTAAAGTGCTAGCTCCTGTGGTAAATGCTACAGGATACCTAACAGTAAACTTAGTTGTGGGGGATACTAAACTAGCGAAAAGTGAACTAGTACATAGGCTAGTAGCTAAAGCTTATCTAGGTAACTCCGATTTAGAGGTTAATCATAAAGACGGTAATAAAACAAACAACTCTATAGATAATTTAGAATGGGTTACCGGATCTGAAAACGTATATCATGCAGTAGCTACTGGGTTATACGCTACTAAGATGCGCCAATGTAAGTTAACTAAAGATGGGGTAGAGCAAGTGTTTGCTAGTATAAAAGATGCTTCTGACTGCTTACAAGTAAGTCCAGGTGCATTAAGACTAGCAATGTTAAAAAACTACAAAGGTGAAAAACCTAGTAGAGGAAATGTTGGTGCTTATACTTGTAAAGGATACATTCCTGAATATGTTGCAGGAGATGAACCGGTAGAGTATAATACACACTTAATTAATAATAACTAAACAACCGAAAGGATTTAGAAAATGGCAAAATCATTAGCTGCGTTAAAAGCAGAAGCAATTGAAATGGGCTTGGACTTCACAGATGGAGTTACAGCTAAAGAATTAGACTCGTTGATTAAAGCAGCTACGGCTACTGAGGCAACGGAAGAACCACCACGAGTAGTAGATGTAGTACTGCCTGATGAACCTACAGTAGTTAGTGTAGCTACTAAGAAAGAGGCTCCTACAGAAGCAGAGACTAAGGCGATTAGTTGGGGTGAAAAAGTCCGCAAAGCAAAAGAAGCGGCAATGAAGACACGAGTAGTAATTGTGATTGATAACGATAACCGTGAAAATAATCATACTACTACAGCACCAGTAAATTGTTCAAATCGTTACTTCGACCTAGGTACGGTGTTCGTACCGTTGAATGAGCCGGTGGAAGTGATGCAGGGTCACATTGATGTGTTGAAGGATGTAATGATCCCACAACACGTACATGACTCCAAGACAGGTATGAGTAAGGTAATTACTCGTAAGCGTTATACAATTAGTTACGAAGACGTTAAGTAATTATATAGAGTACCTCGATGAGGGGTACTCCATTATAGTTATTAGAGGTAGATATGGCAGTATGTAGTTTAACTAGGTTTACCATCACTAGAGGAGTAGATAACGAGTTCTTCTTCACTGTCAAAGCTAACAATTCGTTACTTCCTATGGTGATAGAGCCGTCAGACACATTTCAAGTTAAGTTAGTCAGATTAGATGATAATACTACTGCGGATATAGATAGGCCGTTAGAGGTAGTAGATGCAATTAATGGTAAACTACGCTTCCTAGTTACAGAGGCAGAATCTATGTCACTGCTTAGCGAGCGTGGCCAAAAAGAAGATAGGTACTACTTGAAGCCTGTGTATAAGTTATTACTAGAAGCTACTACTGTTAATAATGGTAGTTTCATTGCGCAATTAGGGAAAGTCTATGTTGGATAGTATATTACCAGCTAATACAGATACTTGCTTAGTAGAATTCGATAAAAAAGAATATGCTATCGTAGGTGATCTGTTCTTCGCAAAAACACTAGAAGAAGTTCCTCCTTGGTTCCAAGAACTGGTTCAAGGTACAGTAGTTCAAGTAAACGGTAGTACCTATGATACGTTAGCTCAGTATAACATTAGTTTGTTAGCTGCGTTGCAGGGAATAGAAGTATCCAAAAATACGTATGATCAGTACATAAATAAACTAATTACAGATCAAGAAGCGTTTATATCAGTACTTACTACACTGAACAGTACAATTAATGGTAATGATGCTTCTATTCGTCAATTGCTACAGACCTACGCGACAGAAGACTTTGCAGTAGCTAGTGCTGCACAACTACTCACGGCGAGTCTGAATGGTGGTGCTATCGGTGCCGCTGTAGGTAGTGTAGAAACTGCTATGGCTACTCAGTATGGAGCTATGGCACAAAGGCTGCAAACGTTAGAGACAACGTTTACGGATGTAGCAGGTCAACAAGGCGCTAATGCTAGTGCAATACAAGCGCTAACTACATACACAGGGTATGGGGTGTATAACGGTGCTGATGCGCTTATTGCTAATAGTAATTTCTACAATAACTTAAATGCTTACTTAGACGGTACTGATTACAATATAGGTGGTAGTAGTACTTTACTCCAGGACGTAACAGCGATTAGTACAGAGCAGGCTAAAATAATTGAAGCTAAGTTCGAGTATGGTAGTACGATTGAATTAGGCGGAAAACAGTATAACGCAGGATTCGGGTTAGTGCAGACAGGTACATTACTGCCTGACGGTACTACCTATGATAGTGAGTTCTGGGTTAAAGCTAGCAGGTTTAAGTTTGTAGCGGATGATGGGGTAACTGTAAGTACGCCGTTTCAGATAAGTGGTAATACGGTGTATGTTGGTTGGGATGCTATTGCAGGTAGTACTAAACCAGAGGATGGCGCTACTAGAAACGTGAATAGAGGTACTTGGGCTGGTGGGATTAGTTATGCTGTAGGGGATATAGTTCAATATAACGGATCTAGCTACACTAACAAACTAGCTACAAACAACGTTGATCCTACTAATACTAGTTACTGGGCATTGTTAGCTAGTCAAGGTCCAGCAGGGGCTACAGGGGCTACTGGTCCACAAGGACCTACAGGTAGTAGGGGTACTGCTATAGGGTATGGTACTAGTGCTACAAATAGTGCATTTACTGCATCTACTGGACTAAGCCCTATATATGGTGACCAGTTAGTAGTTACTAATAGTAGTGGTACGATTATATATACTTATAACGGTAGTAGTTGGGGTAATAGTACAGTATTACAAGTACATGGCGATGCGGTTATCAGTGGTACACTATCAGCTAATAGGATCGTTGCAGGATCTATTACCGTGGATAAAATTTCCAGTACCTCGTTTAATGCTCCAGGGTATACAGGTGCGGTGTTTGCTCCAGGGTATAATGCTGCAGTTTTATATATTCAAAGCCCTACAGGAAGTAATTTTATTCCTGGGCTACACGTTAAAAACACTAATAGTAGTTCTTTCATGTACCATATGGATGTTGATAGTTCTAGCGGGGGTGCTTTGTACGCTGCAGGTAAGTCCTCTTCTGCTTATACATGTAAATTATGGAACAATACTCTTAATACAGGAATACAAACTTCAGGCCCTTACGGTATTAAAGTGACCGGAGGGGTAGCCCCTTTTACCGGATGCCACGATGCTTTGATAAGTAAAAGTAGTGTGGTAACACTAGGGGATATTGTAGTAGTGACAGAGCAAGTGGTACCTTCTACTATTATGGATTCTCTACCTATTGTACAGCTGTCTTCTAGTACAATGGATTCTAAGTGCTTTGGAGTAGTGTCGGTACTTCCTTACGACATAGCTGATTCATGTCCTATACTAATTTCTTACGAAGACGTATTTACAACACCTGCGGATACTACTATAAGAACTAATAAAGTAAAACCTGAGTATATGTACCTACGTGATAGCTATTTTAGTTTAGGGGTAAACTCTTTAGGGGAAGGTAGTATAAACGTGTGTGGGCTAGGAGGCGATTTAGTAATAGGTGATTACGTGACTACTAGTAGTATTCCAGGCAAAGCACAAAAGCAAACGGACGATATTTTGCATTCCTATACGGTAGCTAAAGTATTAGATAATGTGGTATTTGATTACCCGGAGCAAGTTAAACTGGTAGCTTGTACCTACCATTGTGGTTAAGGAGTAAATATGGCAATTATTGCAATTGATAAAACACTGGATGTGATTACTAAATATAATAGTTTGATCACGGAATCACTAGATACGGATAGTGTATATATAAGGACTAAAGAGACGTTAATTGAGTTCTTCAACTCAGGGGCGTTTACTGGACAGGAGAAGGCTAGGATTATCGCTGAGGTGCTTAGTAACCTAAATAGCTCATTGGTCAATGCTAGTATAACTACGGCGCTAGAGTGGGCTAAGGCAGAAAAGACGTTCGAATTCGAGAAAGAAGAGCTGGGTTATAAGGTAGATGTGATTGATCAACAAGCAGAAGTAGAAGCTGCTAAGGTTAAGCAGTTGATGGCAGATGTTATGGCTACTACTGCTACATCTATGAGACAGAATGGTGCAGCTACCATTGATCCAGCTACGGGATTCACTACAGGGTTGGCTAACGATGGTAAAGTGTGGAAAGAAATGGTGCTGATGGAGCAAGAGCTACTTAATAAACAAGCAGAAGAAGACGTACTACAAAGCAAGTTAAAAGAGTCACAAGCAGCGGTATATAAGATTGTAGCAGATACTGCAGCAAACTTCGGTAGTGGTACATATACAATTAGTGACACAGGTGTAACATCTGCTGGATTTGATAGTCCTAACTCGTTAGCGTACTTCCAGAAACAGATTGCACAACAACAGGCTAAAGGGTATGCGTACAATGCATGGGCAAATGCAGTAAATGCTAGCTCTACTGCGGTGAGTATGTTGTTGAGTACAGAAGAAGCTTCGTTAGCAGATGAAGCAGCTACCTTGGCTGCAAGCCTTGTTAGTGGAGTGAATAAGTTAGTTAACGTGACAGCTCCGACGTAATGAAAAAACCTCTTGTAGATATAGCTAAATTGGAAATACAGACGTATTTGCAAGAGGTAGCGTTCATCAATAAGTTCATTAGGTTGTGGGGTACACAAGTAGTTAATGGTGTCGAGGTACTCAATGCTAGGAACTACTTTCTACTTCGTGGTGGGGAGCAGTTCAATATGGTCCCTGCGTATGTTCCTAAGCCGGGCGAGGTATGCACACCGGAAACTAGGGTAGAATGTAATCAGATTATAGTAGGTTACGAAACCGATTCAGAAGGTAATACAGTAGTAGATGAATTAGGTAATCCTGTAGTTAAGTACGAAGAACAATGTAAGACGGTGTTTGTTAGTGATAAGACAGCTACTGTAGACAGAAGACCTCCTATATGTACAAGAGAGAGGAAGTTGTTGCAGTATATAGGATTCTGGGAGCAAGCCAAAGCACAGAGTACTAAAGGGCTCAATCATATGTGGTTGTACTTGAGTCCTGCTAAGTTGATGGACTTCTATGCGGATATAGATAAAGATAATACTGTGGATGCGATTAAGCGTAACATGGAAAGGTACTTAACTGACAAAGCAGATATACAAGGTAGGGTTAGATTAAAGGCACAGATAGTAACTAGTAATGAGTTCATTCCTGGGTTAGATGGACAACAATTCTCAGAAGAAGTGTTGAACATAGCAGGGTTCAATCAGTCAGAAGTACTACAAGAAGAAGTATGGATTACCGAGGAAGTACTAATTAATGGTGTAGTTACAGTAGTTAAAAAGCTGTTTCCGGTGTACTTGAAAGATGCAGAAGGTAAGTACGTTAAAGATAAAGATGGCAAGTTAACGCAGATAGGTACAGAGTATAGGAAGCAGTTGGAGAATGTTACTTCATATACTAGTATGAAGAATAGTATTCAAACACTTAAGGACTTCATATGGAGCCATAACTTAGTAGTTAGTGCTAGCGGTACTCCAGAGGATATGTACGAGGAGTTACTGACTAGGTACCTATTGGTACATGGGGACCAGAGTAAGATAAGGTTAGAGTTCGTACAGAAAAGTACGGTACAGTATGTCAGAGAAGAAAACTACGAGAGTCCAGTATGGGGTAGTTATAATAGCTTTACTAATGGGGTTACGGTTAACTATAGAGGGGTTAATTCGGGTAATGGCCATAGTTACGAGGTTACGTACAATGTACCTGTGTACGAAGTAACTATGGTAGTTAGGGATTATGGTGAAGTAAGTAGTGTACTGGTAGATAAGATTAAGGCAGACATATTTGCGGACTACTATAAGAAGATGTGTACGGATGATAATGGTTATAGCTATGAGTGTCCGGATCAGCAATTAGAGTTAGCTACTATGGGTAATGGGGAACTTGTTGCGGTTACTCACGGTAAGGTCAATGGGTTCAGTAGTTACAAAGGGGTTAGAAGATTATATCAAGAACCAGACGATCCTGATAATGCTGCATTCGTAGCTGGTTACGAACCTATGTACTACAGGATTGGTGGGCATTCACCAGGCGGTACTTACACAGGACCTACGGATTGGTGGATATTAGCTCCTGGGTACGGTCATAGAGAGAGTGACCTACCGTGGTTAAAGGTGGATGTACTAAAAGGAACTATCGGTGGGTTAAAGCGTAAAGATAGGATAAAGCTGATCGGGGCTATAATCGACGTAGGTTGGTGGGAAAAAAGCGGTAGTGGTGGATTCCTAAGCTTCGTCATAGTAGTTATAGCAGTAATTATTTCGGTATTAGTATTCAGAGGTACGGATGGCGGTGCACTAGTTAAAGCTGCCACGGCTTTAGTGGCATTTTCCGCAGTAATATCAATAGGATCTATAGTACTAGATAGTACTGGTAATTACGGTGAAGCTAAGTGGTTAGCGGAATTAAATAAGACCATATCTCCGGTAGTACAAGTGGCGGGGTTGGTGCTGATAGTGTATGGTGCGTATAACTTTGCACAATCTACTTCAAACTTTGCAGCTAGTACTGCTAACATGACAGCAGAGCAGGTAGTTAATAAGATAGTCAGTTCCGCGGCAGAGAAGATTAGTACCATGACACTATCGGATGGGTTGAGGTTTGCTAGTCAAGCGTTTGATCTATACGCAAAGAATGATATAAGCCAAAAAACAAAAGAGTTAGAGAGTAAACAGAAGAAATTACAAGAACTGTTAGAGATGAATGAAGAAAGTAAGTACAGAGATGTATACAGAGAGTTTGCTTCAGTGATGATGAATCCGTTGCAGATGCAAGGTAGTAGCTTCGAGTTCGATAGGCAGTTTGAGCCAGTGTTTGGTAGTATGCATACAGGTAATAGTTGCAGGACTAGTATAATGGCAGTAATGGGTGATGGTGCTACGACATACTTCAGGAATGTTGTGTAGGATAGTAGTGCGTGATATAATGATGGAAAATTAATGTATTGGAGATATATACATGGCAACATATTCAGGCGGATTAGCGGAAAATAATTGGAATGACTGGGACCAAGAGCTTCGTTTAAGTCGTAGAGATCCGTTAGGCGGTAATAGAACATTACTAAATAAAGACGTTACTACTTCAAGTATGGTAGGTAGTGATAATGATATGTACAAAAGCTTAGGACTAGATCGTAGTATGGAAATGTTAAAGAACCCATACGCACAAGGTTTATCACCTGAACAGGTAGTTAATGGAGTAACTCCTGAAAAAGGGCTGTTTGGTCAAGCTTCTGACTGGTTAGGTAACAGGAATAACCAGACGCTAGTAAATGCCGGGTTAGGCGTAGGTCAATTAGGTCTAGGGCTAGCTAGTTACTTGCAGCAGTCAGACTTCATGAAGAAACAAGGTAAACTACTAGATCAGCAGTTAGCTAGTAACCAGTACGAGATGGATCGTAGAAAAGGGTTCAGTCAAGCACTGGCTGATGCTCAAAAGACTAACGTATAAGGAATAGGTATGGCTTCACGATTAAACTTTAGTACAGGTGCTATTGTAAATCCGTTAGAAGGTTTGCAACAGGCAGTTACATCAGTAGGTGGCGTATTCGATAAGTACGTACAAAGAGAACAAGATCGTGAAGATAGGTTAGCACGAGAAGCAGAAGACCGTAGACGCTACGAAACTCAGTTAGGTAGGTACGATAGGCAGGAACAAGAAAATCTACGTAGGTACGAAGAAGGTAAAGAGCTTAATAAGCTTGAGCGAGAAGAAGCACGTAATAGATGGGATGCAGGTTACAAATTACAGCTAGATGCTGCAGAAAGAGCTAGAAAAGACCAAGAATACCAAGACGCTGAGAGAACTAGGCTAGATAAAGAAAGAGCCCAGGCAGAAGCGTTTGCTACTGGTGCATTGACGCTAGCAGGTGCTGCTAAAGAAGATGCTGCGGGTATTGCTAGAGGCCAGATAGTTGATAGATACATGCACGAAGCAGAAAAAGATGCTGCTGCTAAAGGTAAACGCTTAGTAGGTGACATTAAGTTAGGTGAAAGCATAGATCCTACGTTGCAAGGTGCTTCGTATATTCCGCTAGAAAAAGAGCAAGAAGCCCGGGCAGGGTTAGAAGCAGCTGCTAGTAGGGTAGGTCAAACAGCAATTGCGAACGATCCTACGTACAAAGCAAGAATTGCTGAGCAACTAAAGGCGCAAGGCATAACACCTACAGTAGAAAGAGTAAACGCAATCGCTGCAGAAGGGTTGATAGGAAGGTTGACAGACGCACAAGTAGTAGAAAGAGATAAAGAATACTTCAATCAATTAGCTAGAATTACAGGGCTAACTAGTGGTAAACAAGAGGTTAAAGACGAGAACGGTAACGTAATTAGTGTAGGTAGCGGTACTAGTAGTAAACCTAAATCTACAGCAGAGCTAAGAGCAAACTTGGGTAGTGATGTCCTAGGGGTGGTTAAAGGAGTATTCGGTGATACGGATAAAACTAGTTGGTTAGGGTTGGTAGATTCCAACGGTAAAAACATGACGCAATCGCTGCAAGAAGTGGTTAAGTATGCTCAAGATCCTAAGGCGAACAAAGACCCTAGAGTAGCTAAAGCAGCGATTACACAGATGATTACAGATGCGTACATTGCAGGTGAGCCGTTAGATTCTATGTCTACAGACAAGAGATTAAGTCAGTTCGAAAATGTATACAACACAGTAGCTAGTCAAGTAGCTTCAGGGCAGCGTACACTGGAATCGGATAGAGACGTGTTACTGGATAGGCTAAACAGTGCGATGGTTAAGCCTTACGAAAATGCAGAGAGAAGTACCCGTAGCTTGCTTACACAACTAAGTAAACCAGTAGCGACAAGTGCGGCTGCAACGACACCTATTAATGCAGAAACTAGTACAAACCAACCTAATAGATTACCGCAAGAACCTGTGGTTGATACTAGTGCAGGTATATCGCCTACACAACTACAACTAGCTCCAAAGGATGCAGTAGGTGTACTACAGCAGGTGAAAAGTAGTCCAGAATTAGATGCTATGAATAGCGCGTTAGCAGATGCAGGGGTAGCTCCTAGTAGACGGTTAGTACTACTGAAACAAGCAGTAGATAATAACGATTACAGCACAGTACATCAAGCATTATCAGGCAGGTTAACACCGCAAGAGCAAGCTAACAAAGAAGCGAAAACGTTACTACGTAATTCCTATAATTCGTTAGATGCTGCTATAGTAGATCCTGCAATGCAATACGTCCGTAGGTTAGCTCAATGATAGATAAGTACCAGCAGTTAGTAGTTGATAAGGCTAATCAATACGGAGTAGATCCAGACTTAGCTCTGCGAGTAGTAAAGCAAGAGTCAGGATTCAATCCTAATGCGGTTAGTAAAGCAGGTGCAGGTGGGTTGATGCAGTTAATGCCAGGTACTGCTAGAGACTTGGGGTTAAGTGAGCAGGATAGGTTCGATCCGGAGAAAAATGTGGATGCAGGTATGCGATACCTGAGTAAGCAAATAAAAGATTTCGGTGATGTGGGGTTAGGATTAGCTGCGTACAATGCAGGTCCAGGTAATGTGAGAAAAGCAGGCAATCAAGTACCACAGTTCAAAGAAACGCAGAACTACGTAGCTAGTATAATGGGCGATAAGCAATTCAGATTGCCTCAGAGGGCAGCGCCTAAGACAGAGCCGCAGCAGGTAGAGCCGTTCGATGGTAGTATCTACGATAGGCAGTTAGGTAGGTTAGAGGCGTTACGTCAACAAGAATTAGCGGATAGTAAAGCCGTTAGGGAAGAGCTAATGGCGAGTTGGGGTAATAGAGAAGCTCCGGTAGAAGAAAAATTCGAGATGGTTAAGGTAGATGTACCGCAGTTGAAAGGGTTGCCTATGGAAGCATTCCAAGGGCTAGCTAAGAGAAGTGCGAAGGGTTCACCTAGGTTGAAGTTTGGTGTATAATAGTTGTAATACTGACCAATAACTATGGGTAAACTACATGAGTACACGACTAGGATCATTCACTACTGACAAATATGCTATAGAAGATGCAAGTAAAGCACTAGATGCAATATCTGCAGAATCACGATTATCTAGTACGTTATCCCAAGATAAAGCTACGCTACTCCAAGAAAGAAAAGAACAAAAACAAGTAGATTTAGGGCTATTCAACAGCTCTCGTAGTGCTACACCTAAAGAAGGGTATGTCGATGTTAATAGGTCACCGCTAGAAGGTACAATAATTCCTGGAGTTAGCACTGGGTACTATCCTAAAGAATTGGTCGATCAGTACCAACAACCCCAGCAAGTACAAGAAGTACCTACTACAGGTATGTCGGTAGAAGAGTTCAAGCAGCAGAGGGCTAAGGAAAGGTACGAAAACGAAGGTGTACTAGACAAAGCTCAGAAATTCGTAACAGCGATTCCTGCTATGGCGGTTAAAGGTGCTGTAGAATTAGCAGACGTAGTTCAAGAGGTAGCTACACTACCTGCGCAAGCGTACATGAGAAGTAAAACAGGTGATAGTACCTATGATATCGACTTCCTCACTGATGAGACTAAGCAAGCTTTCCAAGACAAGGTAGATAGTGCAGTAGGTTATGACAGAGCAACTACGGATTACGCTACTGGAGAAGCTGTAAAGCGGTTAAAAGAAGCAGGAGCGGAGTTCAGTTGGGATGGTATAGGTAAGCTGTTCACTGATCCGAAACAAAGAGACGCGTTGATTAATGCAGTAAAAACTGGTGCGGTTAACCCTGATATAGTTAGTGGTTCGTTGGCAGAATTGTTTGCCGGAGGCGGTGTCGCAGGTGCTGCTGTGAAAGGTGCAGGGAAAGTAGCTGGCGCTGTAGCAAGTAAAATAGATGATGTAACCGGGGCAGTTAGTAAAGAGACCAAGATAGCTAATGCTGGGGAAGAAGTAGTAACTAAGGATGGTATTCCTACTATCCCGGTAACTGCCCCTTCAGCTACAGATATAGTTAATAATATCGGTGATGCGTTAAAGCTAAATAGTACTAAACTAAGAGAAGAATTAGCTGCTATAGATAGAAGAGGATTAGGTAAAGCAGAAAAAGCAGCTGCAATAGCTGAACTAGAGAAGACATATACGTTAGGTAAAGCTGCTGCTGATATGATTAAAGGCGACATAATGACCAATGCGTATGCTGCTAATCTACTAAATAACCATATTCAGCAATTCAAAGACAATAACAATGGAGAAGACCCTAGCTGGGATAAGCTTGCGGAGATGGCTGCATTAGTTAAAATCACTTCAGGTACAGAGGTAGGTGCAGTTAAGTATGCGTTAGGGATTAAAACGCTTACTGATGCGGAAAAGAAAGAAATAGCTAAAGCTAGTATAGCAGGTACAGTAGCTTCTATGGTAGGAAGATTAAGTGCTGCAGGTGTGATGGAAGGCGGACAAGAAATACTAGAAGGGGTTGCTGAGCAATTAAACACGAAACTAGATTCTGCAAACTATGGAGGCAAGTCGGCTCAAGAGATTCTACAAGAAGCTAGTGCAGAAATCATAGCTGGTGGGGCTATGGGTGCAGTAGGCGGTGTGCAAATGAAAGGAGTTGGTATAGCAGCAGAAGCAGTTGCTTCAGGCACTACTACCTCTGATAGTAAAGTAGTAGAAGATAAAGCAGTTAAGACTACCACAGAAGCTGTGCAGGATGTCAATAAAGCAATTGATGATGAAATTACGCAATTCACCTCAGGAGCAAGTAACTCGCAGCCAGCAGTAAGAGCTGAAGTAGCTGGTATGGCTAGAGAGGATGTAATAGCAGCGGAAAATGCTGTAAACAACGCATCAGAAGAAATTAGGCAAGCAATGCAACTAAAAGTACTAGCTGCTATGAAAGCTAGGGCAGAAGCTAGTCAGGATAGTACAATCGAGGTAAATGCTGCTAAAGAAATCCTGACTACGGCTACATACAGGTCAGAAGATCGCGCTGCTGTGGTAGATGCATTAGCTACGTTGTACAGTAATGATACTAAAGAAGCAGCAACACAGGAAGCCGTAGTAAGAAGTAAGTTACAGGAAAGTAGCTATAGCGTAGAAGAGATCGAAGAAGTAGTTACTGAAGCTAAAGCACTAGGTGAAGCACTGAGTGCGTTCAAGAAAGTAGAAGGCGTAACTGGTAAGAGTGCTAAGACAGTAAGTAGTGAAGTACTACAGGAAGGTAGAGGCGGTATAGCGTACTACTCCGGAGCTATGGTAGGTATGGTTACAGGTAACGAGCAGATGGTAGAACAGTATGCTAATAGCCTGAGCAACCTAACCGCATTGCAAAGTAATAAGATTGCAACTATGGATGCTGGTATAGCGACGGCTAAGGAAGAACTGGTAAACGATATAGCTAATAAGCTAGGGGTAAGTACTACTAATGATAGGTACATAGAACGTATAAGAGAGTATGTGTACGGCAAAAGACCGATTAATGATAATACTCCAGCGATAAAAAGAGCACTTACAGAGCTAAAAACAGAGTACGAGAAAGCTCAAGCGAGAGTATCCATATGGAAAGGTACTGTACCTGTAAATGGTAAACTACCGGAATTTCAACTAAGTATGGGTTCGCTAGCAGAAAGTGTAAGAGATAGTAAACCAGTAGGTGGATTAGTAATAGTTGAAGGGGTAAGACGCGAGGTAAAAGCGCTAGAAACGTTACAGGCGACATTGCAAAAAGCAAGAGTACGTAAGGTTAGTCAACCAGAAGAAAAAGCAACTGAGAGCGTTACAGAGAGTTCTGCGAGTACTGGTGAAGTAGTTGATCAATCAGAGACGGCAAGTGAAAACGTACCAGTAGAGCAACAAAGTGTAGGCGAAGACCTAAGTTCATTAGATGCAATGGCAGATCAGTACGTAAGTACAGAAGTAGATACTGCATTTGATATTAACGTAACCATAGATGAAAGTACAATACCTACTTGGGACGATGTAGTAGCGGAAGATACTACAGTAGAGAAAGAAGTGTACTTAGATGCGAATGAAAAGGTAAAGCTATACCAAGAGTACGTAGATAAGATCAAAGCACAGAAAGCAGAAATTGCTGCTAGTAAAGAAGCTGCGTACAAAGCCATGAAAAGTATGCCAGAAGAAGTTAAAAGTGCAGTAGCTGCAGTGGTAGAAGATCCAGAGTCACTTGTAGCGACAATAGCTGAAGATGTAGTAAAAAGTGGTATAATTAGTCATATAGACACTCGTATAGCTGAGCAAGAAAAGTTGGTTAGCAATGCTAAAAAACGATTAAGCGAAATTGCGCCTAATCGTAAAGCAGTTAAGCCAGAGCTAAGAGAAGAAGCAAGGGCTATACTAAGAGATAATGCGAAGTCGGAAAAAGCAGTGGTTGCATTAAAACAACTACAAGATAACATTAGGAATTGCAAATGATAAACTGTATCAGTAAAGTACTAACAAGTAATAATAGTGAATTAGCTAACGAGACGTGGATAGATCAATTACCTACTGCAATTGAAGCACTAAGTAAGGCAAAAGAAGTACAAGAGCAAGTAAATACTGCTAGAGCTGGTAATAAGGTAAAGCAATTACTAGATGTGACAGTAGATAGTAATAACATTGAAGCTAATGATATGGCAGATGTGCTGAGGCAGTTAGGCGAAAGAGTAAAAGATACTGCGTTAAGCTACTCCGAATTCGACTTAGATGTGGTCACAGAGCTGGTAAGTGGGTTAGATGCAACAGTAGATAAAGTAGTTAGCCATATACCGATTAAAGATAATGCAGTAGTTAAGCATACAGAAGCACTAATGGCTAAACTAATTAATAGCCCTAGCGTGAAAGCAGCTATAGCAATTAGTACTGAACAGTACGTAGCAGAGAACTTAGCAGAACTAGCTACCCCAGTAGTTGTAGATGAGTTCATAGAAGAATTAGGTATCGAAGATGAGCTAGATGCGCTGGAAGATAATTATAAGGAAGAAAGCTTAGATTATTTAGAAAATGCTGCAGCTAAAGGCGGTAAAAGCGCTGCAATAGTAGCTAATGACTTAGGGCTAAAGATACTAGCAAACCTAGGTGTAGTTAGTACTAAGGACTTGCCAGAAGATACATACAAGGAAATAGTTACTAGGTTAGGTGCGGTTGCAATTGATGTGATGGTAAAGAAAGGGTTAGTGTACAGTCCTGTAACTAGGAATGACGTTAGGGATGCTATTGATCTAGAACAAGGTTACTTAGCTACTCCTTGGTACAAAGCAGGTAATGATGCTTTCAGAAATGCTGGTTATCCGTGGGTTAGGGTGACTAATGAGGCGAGAGAGAATAAGGTAAACCTAAGCAAGGCAGCATCAGAAATAGTAGATCAAGTAGAGGAAGTGCTTGGAATAGAAGCCGATAGACGTGAACCTAGCTTCAAACCTATCAAGGGTATTAAAGCAGAAGTAAGAAGACAACCATTAGCTAAGCCTAAAGAACACCTAAGACAGGCTCAAGAGCAGTTCCAAGAAGTGGAATGGGGGATTAACAAAGAAGCAGTAGATGTGCTGAGAGAAGTATTCCCTACAGACGAAGAACTACTGGTAGCTATGGGCATGCCTGAGGTAGTAGTTACTAGTAAGGATAAAGCAGATAGTATAGAAGCACAAAGACGTGCGATGAAAGATACGGTAATGTACTTCAATGATTTCCTGATTAAGGCTGGTGATACACCGTTCTACTTCAAGTGGTTCATAGCTAGAAATGAAAGGTTGATGATTGATAGTAATACGGTTAATCCTCAATCAGACAAGAATCTAGCTAGGTGGTTGATGCAGCCTAGTGATTATGCGTACGAAGTAAACGGTAACAAGTTGCAGGAGTTACTGGACGGGAAAGACGTAGATAATACTAGCAGTGAGTACGACGCAGAATACACGTACTTGTACGGAATAGTGCAGGCATTCGATGGGTTGACAGTAAACGAGAATACGATAAAGTCAGTAGACAACAGAAAAGAAGTAGATGTAATAGCAGATGCTAAGGTATTGTTAGGAGCTACTAGAGAGCCATTAGTAGCAGCGATGAAAGCAGGTAATGGTTACCATGTAGGGCATGCTGCACTAGCGCTAGTTGAGATCGGTAAGTACAATAATAGTGAAGTATTCAGCAGTAATATGACACTAGAGACCGACGGGCTAACTAATGGTATGGCGTTCAAAATGCTACAGTTTCCGTTAGATACCGGTAACGTAGATGCCAGCTTCGAGCAAATGATGCAAAAAACTGGAGTAGGTAGCTTCAGTGAAAGTATGGCTGAGTGGAAAGGTGAAGGTAAAGAGCTGGATATATACCAGACGTTAGGTAAAGCCACTAAAGATGAGCAACTAAAACTAATGCGTAACGTAAACATGGAAGTGTACAAGTCAGCAGAGGCGCTAGGGCTAGTAGTTAGCGAGGTAGACCTACAGGAAGAAGGAGTAAGTAGTGCTTTACGTAAAATGGCTAAAGATCCTACAATGGTGTTTGGTTATGGTGCATCAGTAGCTGCAATTATACGTAACTACGTCGAGGCTAAGCAAAAGAAACTAGCAGAGGACATAGTAGAAGGAAAAGTAACAGAAGAGATGTACAATACTTGGGCTGAGCTATACAGTGTTCCAGGTAGTACACTTCCTCCATACAAATCTATGCAAGAAGCACTAAGAGAGAATTCCATAAGAAGTACAAATCGTGCGGTAAGTTTGTTCAGAAACGCTGTAGTAGATACTATCAATGAAAGTCAAGGTACACAAAATGATAAGGGCGTTTATACACTGACATTGGAAACAGCACTGAAGAGGGTACTAGGTGCGTGGCAAGATCAGAATGATGTGTTCAATGCAATGTTCGACGTAGCGTTCAAAGTGTTCGAGCAGTACTTCGAGAAAAAAGTACAAGAGATGAAGGCTTCAGGGGTTAAAGTAACTGAGGAAGATAAGCTGCAGTTAGTTAGGGATGTAATTGATAAGGTTCCTGCGCTGTTTGGTTACAATGGTGATAAAGAAAGTATGATAGTGCTGATCAAGGACAAAGCGTTTGGTGAAGGTAGTGAAGTGAAGGCTCCTACAAGTAGTAATAGGAACTTAATGCTGCGTACGTTGTTGAGGTCGTTTACTAAACCAGGAGCGGCTGCAGGTCCCGTAGGTACACATAGTATGGATTCTGCGGTAATGACTAGAGCGTTAGCCATAGTTAAAGAGAAGCACGGAGTTACATTGCTCAACATATTCGATGCATCGGTAGGTAATAAGTACATAAGTGAGTTTACAAGAGCGTATAACCAAGCGTTTATTGAGATTAATAAAGAATACTCATTAATGAAAGATGCGCATGATATGCTGAAAGGGGCGATTAAACTAGCTAATGATAATGGTATAGAGTTGGATAGTATAAAAGCAGATAAGCTAAAAACATTCGATGATGAGATTAAGAGCGTAGTACCTGCTACATTCTATGACGTAGTTGGTAGAGCAGAGATATACGCAAATACGGTGGCAGCTAACAGGAAGCAGTTGTTCGACAATCAACTAACAGTAGGTCAGATGGTAGGGTTCAAAGGAACTACTTACGAGTATAATAAGCAAAGTGATGCTGAGATGAGTTTACCGCTAGGGAAGGTAGAGGTTACGGTAGTAGAAGACACTACAGAAGTAGCCACTAAGGGAAAAATAGTAGGCGAAAACATAACAAGTAGTGGTAGTGACTTAGGTAGAAAACTAACTAATGCTGGAAATAGTTATGGGTTTACGTTCGGTAAACATACGTTCGTTAATAGTGAGCACGGGTACCAGACATGGAAAACAGGAAAATTCAATCCTGTCGGGTACAGAGCTGAAGGCAAAAAAGTAAAAGTTAGTCAAGATAGTTTAGGTAATAGCTATAAGGTAATGGTAGCTGTTATCGATGCTAAACTAAGGTCACACCCAGAGTTGGTAGAAGAAATTACTGCTAAAGGTGGGGTAGAGTTCCTGCAAAAATCTACTCACGTAGTTAATGGTGACAACTACTGGGAAAGTGGTGAAGGTAAGGAAAACAAGTTCATAGAGGCATTAACTGAGGCGTATGAAAGAGTGGTTAAAAAAGAGCAAGCACTAACCCCTGAAAATATGCTAAAATTAAGCACTAAAGAAAAAGAACTAGTAACTACCACAGTAATTTGTCAAGGATAAGAAATGAGTTGTAACATAGAAGTAGTACCAGCTAAAGAGCTAACAGATAAAGAAGCACAACAAGTAGATACGTTTATAGCAAGTTTGTCTGAGGCAGATAAGTACGTATTAGCAGCAGAGCCAGAAAATGTTGTGAGTAGGGTACTGAATGGTTACGGAGTGACTAGTAGAGGTGAACCAGTTACTGTGACTAAGGTGCTAGTAGATGGAGATACTGCTAGTTACTACTCCGATAAAGGTGAATTAGATCGAGTAGAAGTTGACGGCAAACCGTTAAGTGGTAGTGCAGCTAAAAAACTACTAGCAGACGTAAATACAGTGATGCTGGAAGGGGAAGAATTCAGTACGCTAGCTACAGAAGTATACAATGATCCAGATAAGATCGTAGAACTAGGTGAACAGATTGATGCGTTAGATGAAAGAAGTACTGACCCAAAGCATAGACAGACGTTGTTAGATACGTTGAAAGAGTCAGCAGAGTACTTCAAAGAAGCATTGCCTATGATTAATGTACACATAAATAAACACTTAGATAGAACTAGAGGGTTCATCAACGTAAGCGGTAACGTAGCTGATGTAGCAGTAAGTATAGGTGCTAGCGGTAAATCAGGATTAGAGACATATGCGCATGAGATATTCCATGCTGCTACAGAGTTAGCTATTAATAGTGGCGATCCAGAGTTAGCTGGGGTAAGACGTAGAATACTGCAAATTAGGCAAGAAGTAATTACAGGGGTTACAGCTAAAGAGTTTGCTAAGTACTTCGTAGGGTATGCTAATCCAGAGAAAGAAGCAGAGGCTTTACTGGATTACATCAGTAATGGTAAGAATAGTTTGCATGAGTTCGTAGTGCTTAGTAGAACTAACAAAGAGTTGGGTATGCTGCTCAAAGGTATGAAAAATACTAAAGCTGAGGTAGAACATAAGAATATGGCTAGTAGGTTGGCGTATTGGGTCAAACAGTTACTAGGTACGATGTTCAAACGAGTAGTTACTAAAGAGCCTAAGACAGATAGTGCGTACGAAGCTATGGCGTGGTTTACGCTAAAGTTGATGGAAGCAAACAAAAAAGGGCTGACGGCTAAGAAGAAAGATACATCAACAGGATTGCTGAGTACATTAGCTAAAGTAGATAGCAGGATTAAAGACTACTATGAGCAGAAGCGACTAGAGTACATTGCTAATAATACACAGGTACCTGCACCAGGGTCAGGTAAGTGGGCTAAGATGCTGTGGATGGCTAAGTATGCGGGTAGAGGCTTGGTAGATGAGAACGTAAGAAAAACATGGGCTACTACTGCTAGTATGCTGGGGATAAAGCCAGAGGATGTACTGCAGAACTTAGGTAGAGACATGATGGGTATTGGGGATAAAGTATCAGACCTAGTAGAAGCTATGGGGCTAAAATCGTTAAGAATTGACCAAGCTAGGCAGATGCAACATAACACTGCAACTAAGTTGTTGAGAGATAGCTTTAGCAGGAAGTTGAACAATGAAGAGATGGAAGCCTTGTGGGTACTGAATGAGGCGGACGTAGCTAGCTTGAAAGATAGAAGTGACTTCCAAGAGCTGATGGGATTAGGTACAAGAGACAAAGCAATCACAGCAGCGATCAGGGAAATTGAGGTTAGGTTAGAGGCTGCTTATGGTAAAGAAGCTAAGAACTACTACAAATGGCAGGCTGAAGGGTTAGCTAACTACATGGCTACAGGAGAGAAGTCAGTAGTGCAATTGCTGAATCCGCATGCAATAGCGCATATGATCAATGCGAAAAATCCAGTAAGAGAAGTGAGTGATGAGTTAGTTAAAGACATAGATGAGTTGATTAGCTTGTACGGGTTAAAGAGAGTAGATAGAAAGACTACAGAGACATTAGATAGGTTAGTTACGGAAGAGAAAGAAGGTGTAGTATATACATTGAGTCATTTACAGGTGATTAAAGAAGATTCGATGAAGCACCTATTCAATAACGGGGAAGATAAATTCAGGTATGTGAAAGGTTACTTGAAGGAAGTGTACCCAGAAGAAGTTGAGACAGTAACTGCTCCGTTAGCTAAAGAAGCAGAACTAAAGAAACAAGGGTTCAAGTTAGTTAAAGAACACGAAAGTAATTCGTTAGTTGGTACTACAATTAAGATGGGCTACTACGTAAATGCGTTACCGGTTAAGCCAAGATTACATAAAGTAGGATTCCGATATACGGATAATAAAATGCGTGGTCAGTCACTACGAGATATGTACTACAAAGAAGACTCAGAAGTAGCAATTGCGTTAGCTAAGAGAGATACGTTTGCAATTAATGGTAGAGTAAAAGATATAGTTGACCAAATCATGCAAGGTAACTACATGATAGGTAAAGACGAGAAAGGGTTGTTACCGTTAGTTAGTAGGGAAGGTCAAGTAGTAGATTACCGATTCACGATGAGCAAAGCGGATAAGGTTAGATACTTGGGTATGAGTAGGGACTTGTTGGACGTGATTGGTGCATCAGAAGGGTCGATAGTAGATAAAAGAGATACCCCACTGCATAACAAAGAGATGCTGAAAGTAGTGTTGAAAGACATGGAAGAGAACTATATACCTAATAGATTGTTGGGTAAGAACCAAGAAGAGTATATATGGATTGGTCCAAAAGCTACGGATGAGAGGCTGAAAGAGTTGTGGTACTTGTTACCCGATACGGTACGGTCGGAGATGAAAGAAGGGTTCGCAGTAAGAAGAGACTTGTTGCTCGATACGTTAGGGTACAGAGAGAAGAGTATAGTAGATGCTAGATGGGTGCTGAATGCTCCGTTAGCAATAAAGTACTCGATACAGACAGCAGAAATGGTATGGAAAGAAGTAGTTAAGACGGTTAAAAGTAGTGTGTTGCTACGTATGCCAGTGGTACTGCTGAATAATGTATACAGTAACTTCATGTATTCGATAATGAATGGGTACAATCCGGTTGAGGTGGCTAGGTATCAAACACAAGCTGTTCGTGAGCTGAATGAGTACATAAAAGACATGAAGAAAGGGATTGAGCTGAAAGTGCTAGTACAAACAGGTACGGCTACAGAGCAGCAGATTAGGGAATTAGGTAGCTTAGAGAGTAGGATGAAAGATTCACCTATAAGTGATCTAGTTGACGCAGGCTTCTTCAATCAGTTGACTGAGGAAATAGAAGCTGGGGGTGATACTGGTCGATTAACTAAGTTCTTCGACAAGAAATTGGAAGGGACACCGAGAGTGTTGAGGAATGGATTAGATTGGTTGTTTCTGACGGAAAAGACGCCAGTGTATCAATTCATGAATACAGCTACACAGTACTCAGACTTCGTAGCTAGGTATGCGCAATACCATATGCTGAGAAAAGATGGTATGAGTAAAGCGGATGCAATTGTGAATGTGAGGAATGCGTTTGTGAACTACAATAAGGCTAATAGTCCGTGGTTAGAGTACGCAAATCAGATGGGGTTAGTGATGTTCACTAAGTACTTTACGAGAATTCAGAGAGTGATTACAGAGCTGTTCAAAGGACATCCGCTAACAGCTGTGTTAGTACTGCTTGGTGAGCACTACCTGTTAGCGGATATGTCAATGGTGCCTGATTCATCGGTAGTAGTTAAGGACTTAGGTAACTTATTCTACAATCCGTTAGAGTCATTAGTAACAGCAGTAACACCACAAGGTGCGGTGTTAGCTGGTAAAATACTAATGTGAGTTAAGTAGTTTAGTCAATAGCTTAGGCGGACTAATAAAAAGGTAAATGCTGATTATCAAAGATGATACAGTAGCTACTACTAGTCCGCTGAAAGATCCGCCAATTAGTATCTCGCTAAGTCATAGTTAGCAGTGTAGAGAGTAGATGGGTCCTGCGATCTATCCTTCTCCCATTTGCCGGTGGTAGGGTCGATGCTACCTTGTCGTGATGATATTTCCTTGACAGTTTCCATCATAGCTAGTTCAGGGTTATATCCTTGTTGGTAAATAGCCCCTGCACACACCACGATAATATCACAAAAGTCATCCACAGTAGGTTGCCCTTCCAGTAGATGGCGAAGTAGCTCCTCGTATTCACGATGAAGTAAAGTCATAGAGGTAGATGGGTTAAAAGTAGTAAGATTACGATTAACGTTCCACTCAACTACTCCTTCAAGAGCAGTAGGTTGATTACATAAACAAGTCATAGTTACCCCTTCGGTAAGTACGTTAGGCTAGTTTGCCGTAGTAAACTAATAGCGGTTGCTAAGTCCTTAGCGTTGTCATTAGATCCTAGCATAACAACTAATCGTTTAATAGCGCCTTCGATACGGTTGTACTGGTACAAAGAGTCAGTAGATACTTGTTGCAGTACCTCTGGGGTAAATACCGCTTGGTTAGCGGTAGATACGGCTTCAGAGGATTTAAAGGCAGAGGAGAATAAATCCTTTAGGTCCATGTTATCAAGCATTAGATTGTTCCTTTAGTGTAGGATAATAAAAAACCATCATAATCAGTGGTACTAGAGATAGAGCCGCAAGCTTTGCTACGTTCGTAGTGTTTACCTATAGTAACCGCTAAACCAGCGTACGCTATAGCGTGAACTTTAGGTTGACTTGAAATAGCTAGTATGTGTGCACATACACCAGTACGGATATCTTTTCTTAAAGCCTTGCGTACAGATTTTTTAGGTAAGCCTAAAAGTATTGCCATATCTTGAACAAATGTTGTAGATAGTCTATTTACTAAGTTATGCATTTGCAGCCTCCTGTAGGTGTGTTTTGCGGAGTTCCCAACGGCGTAATACTTCGTTGCGGTCGAACCACATGTCGGTACCGTTGATTACCTTGGTCAGTTCACGAGAGGTTAGGAAGCCTGCGTAGTAGTCGGTCATCAGTTGCTTAATGGCTTTGTTTACGTGGGATTGACGTGCTTCTAGTTCCTGTCCTTTGCCACCCATCATACTAGAGTAGGTATGGATCATGAAGTCGGTGTTAGCAGCTACTACGATATCGTCACAGGCCATAGTAATCATGGTACCTGCTGATGCTACAGTACCGGATAGGTGTGCGATGATCGTAGCAGGAGAGTTGCTGATAGCGTCTACAATCATGTTTGCTGCATCTAAGTCACCGCCTGGGGTGTTGATATAGAGGCGGACGGTATCGTCTGCTGTAGCAGATTCTAGAGCGTAGCAAAGTTCGTTGTAGTCAAATGGGGCAGAGATTCCGTCAGTTAGGTAAGCACGGATTAGGTTACCTTCACGAAGGATAGGAACTGGAAGTTCCCAAATACGCGTTGGTTCTTTGGGTAGTTGAATAGACATAGGTATCATAGTAGTTCCTTGGGTTAAGAGTAAGAAAGAGCGACTTCTGGATCAGGTTTGCCGATATTGCGTTTGGTTACGGTTACATCGGTAGAGCCTTCTACAGAGGGTAGGGAATCTACGATTAGTTGAGCGTAACCAGCTACGTCGCGATAGCTATCTGCAAATCGTGCGTCACCGTTAGCTGCACGGGCAAGTTTGTGGAAAATCATAGCTACACCTTCGAGAATAAAGGGAGGTAGATCAAGGTTGCCGTGTAGTTGGTAATAGTGCTGCTGCCAGATAGTGTTTAAGGTACGGGATAAGGTAGCTTGAGTGGTGAAGTCGCCGTAGGTAGTTCCACGTTGGTGTAAGGTGGAAGCTACTGGGGATTCAGTAGGTTGGTCGAATGGTAGTTCTAGTTGTTGCATAGTTGCTCCTAATAAGGAGGGCCGAAGCCCTCGTGGTTATGCTTGACAGGCTAGGCACTCGTTAGACTTGTTCAGTTCACGAGACTTAACTTGGGCAGCAGATAGGCTGAATTGGTAGTACAGAGATTTGACTCCGAGAGACCACGCTCGTAGGTATAGGGCGTTTACATCGCGTACAGCCATAGTTGGAGAGATCATTAGATTGATCGACTGTGCTTGATCGATGAATTCCTGTCGTACTGCTGCTTGGTCGATGATGGTTTCGGGGTTGATTTCTGCAAAGGTGCGGAATACTAGCCGTTCGTGGTCGGTTAGGTCAACTAAGTGTTGTACAGAACCGTCTGCTTTGAGAATAGATTGCCATACCTCTGGGGTGTTGATTCCCTTGGAAGTAAGTAGTTGCTCGAGGTAGGGGTTACGGTAAACGGATACAGCTTTAGCGGTGTTGTTTACGAAATAGTTGCTCATGATAGGCTCGATACCTTGGGATACTTGACCTAGGATGAATGAGCTAGATTTAGTAGGTGCTACAGCCATAAGGGTAGTGTTCCGACGATTAGTGCCAAAGACGGTACCGAATCGAGTACCTAGTTCAATAGAGGCGGCTTCTGCTTTGGTACGGATTAGTCGAAACATTTCGTAGTTTAGCTTGGCTGCTTCACGGGATTCGAGTGGGATCATTCGAGATTGGAAGTAGCTGTGGTAGCCTAATACACCTAGACCGATAGCTCGGTGGTTAACTGCGAAGTTACGAACACGTTCCATAAATCTGCTGTACTTGCCGTTGGCGATGCTGTTAATTAGTTCCTGTACTACGGTATCGAGGAACATAGTTAGAACTTCTACTGCATCAGTATCCTTCCACTCGTCGTAATGGAGTAGGTTTATGGAAGAAAGGACACAAGTAAAGGTTTCTGTTTCAGAGCTAGGAAGGGCGATTTCCGAGCAAAGGTTCGATGCTAGGATAGGTTTGTCGTGGTAGCATTCAGGTTTGGTACGGTTTACATTGTCGGTAAAGAAGATGTAAGGGTAACCATGTTCAGAGCGCTTACGGAGGACTTTGGCCCATAGAGCACGTTTGTCGGAGTCGCCTGCAGTCATGGACTTGAGCCATGCGTCGGAAACGTTAACGCCGGTCATGATTCCTTGGATTTCGTTACCGTCGGAGCCGATTTCCAGAAATTCGTTAATGTCGGGATGGTCGATGGGTAAGTAAACGGCCATGTAACCACGGCGGGTTGAACCTTGGGAGATCACGTCGGTCATGGTGTCCATCATACGGATGAAAGGAACTACGCCATTGGAAGTACCGTTGTTGGTGATGGGAGCTCCACGATGGCGTACGTCACCAAAGTAGAGGGATGTACCTCCACCTAGTTTGGATAGCATACCCTGTTCGGCATGGGTGTATAAGATGCCTTCGGTAGAGTCGGGGACATAACCACCGAAACAAGATACGGGCATACCACGTTCGAGACCGTAGTTAGACCAGACAGGTGAGGATAAGGAGAACCACCCACGGGACATGTAGTCGTAGAATTTGTCAGCATAACCCGGGATGGCTAGGTGCTCCTCAGCACGATTGGCGATAAAGCGGATTCGTTCCTCGGGGGTTTGTCCAGGAAGTAGGTAGCCTTTGGTGAGAAAGTCACGAGACTCCTGGTTGAGCCAGTAAAAAGGTTGGTTGTTCAAGAATACCTCCATTAGAATAGGTCGTCTGCGCTAAAGGATTGTAGTCCTTTGGAGTAGGCGGTGGATTTAGTGTCGAAGAAGTCTACAGCATTGTTAGCAGCTACCATTAAGTTGAACCAAGTGAAATCGTAAGAAGGATCTACTTTGTAGGTAGGGGCTAGTCCGATTTCGGTTAACGATTGGTTCATGCGGGATAAGATGAAGTTGTAAGCTTCGTCGTAAAGTTCCGGGGTTTGCTCGGTAATCCATGATAGTACTTCGGATTCGGCATGTAAAGCGTCGTCAGCAGCTGCATAGATACGAGAAACTAGTTCAGGGGTCCACCATTCAGGGTGTTCAGATTTGATGGTGTTGACTAAAGCGAAACCGAATTTGGCATGTAAGTTCTCCTCTGTTGATGTGGCCCTAATTGAATTAGATGTGCCTTTGAGCCATTTGTGCTCTTTGTAATAACGTAGTAGGAGGTAAAATTGGCTGAATAGGCTGATATTCTCGATAAACATAGAGAATAATAGGATGTTCAGTAGGTACTCTTCGTTATCTACAGGAGTTACGATTGCACGTTCAAGGTACTGTACTCTACGGCGGATTGCAGGTACTTCTAAGAGAGTAGCAAATTCGTCGTTGAGATTCATTACTTCTAGTAAGTTAGAGTAGGCCATAGCATGTACGACTTCGTTAGAGGCGAATACAGCACCTACTTCCTCAATTTCAGGTTTAGGTAGATATGTTCCGATACGACCCCAGAAGTTCTTGACTTTGACTTCGATTTGGGAGATAGCTAAGATAGCACGTTTAGCGGTTAATGAGTCTGCTGAGGGCATGTTAACCAACATGTCCTGGATGTCACTGTTGTAGTTGTAGTGAGTGTGAAGCCAGAAGTTGTTAAGGATTGCTAAACGGAAGTCAGCTAGTTCGGGATACTCGAAGGGTTTGTACTGAGTACGTTTACGGAAGATATCTGGACGGTGGGTGTTGCGGTAAGAAATGTACTCACGGGCAATATCGAATAGTTCGAAATGCATAAGAGCATTTTCCACTAGCTTGTGTACTGTAGTTACTGGTACAGGGGTTTCCTCGATATGTTCGGCTACATAGGTGATGATAGCTTCGGCGGTGTCGGAAGAGAGGGGTTGAGTAGTTCTACGTGCTGCTAGGTTAATAGCACGAAGGACTTTGGATGGATCCCAATCTTGGATGGAATTGTCCTTCTTACGAACTTGGGTTTTGATCAAGTTGGGCCTCCTTTAGGGTTATGATAGCTCTAGGGTTAGTCTTATCCTGTCCTGCAATGGACCAAGTGCTACCTAGATGGTAGTTAACATTGTCGTTAACAATTATGTTGTGTTCTTGTAGTGCGTCTAGGACGACTTTCTCTATAAGTGCTGCGATATTTGCCCCATCACAGTTAGGGTTCTTGTAGTAGATGGAGATGTCTAGGTAGAACTGCCCCTGAAGAGGGGTCAGTCCATCTAGTTGGTTACCTACTAATTCATGGAAGTCACGCTTGAATTTGTTACTAGTGTGGAAGTGCCAATTACGGTAGGCGTTCATAGATACTAGCACAGTCTTCGAGCCAGATTGACTCCAATAAATGGGTAACGTAATCATTAAGCGTTTACGTCAGCTGTAAAGCTTTCGAATGCTACAAACTTAACTTTTTGCTTACCGTTCTCGCGTTCGTACTTAGAGATACGACCGAAGTCAGGGATAGCTACGATTTCGTTATTGACTACTGCTGCGCGTACAATACCGAAGAAGGTGTCTACTAGAGCCATACCAGCTACTTTGGTATCTACTGCACCAGCAGCTACTAGACGACGAGCTAATTCCTCACGGTTTACGCGGTTTTGGGTTGTTTCAGACATAAGATAGTTCCTTATAGTTGTTGTAGTAAGTTGTTAATAGACTGACAAGTGTTACTACGTCACGAGTCAGATGGGATACCTAGGTCGGTGTTACTAAAGGTGAACCATTCAGATAGTTCGAACATAGCGGCATCAACTAGGGTAGATTGCATATCTGCAGGGATAACTATGGGTTGATCTAGGTGCTTGTTGTGCGCATAGATTCCGTGAGTAATGCCTTCAGAGATACATCGTTCGATTAATTGGTAGACTTTGGGTTGCATA
>VFQO010000672.1_pt1 | contig 33062 bp, 29 predicted proteins | sample 3512331 | NCBI WGS metagenome assembly VFQO01 (sample SAMN10412371, study PRJNA504923) | tailings metagenome | isolation source: Replicate 3 from Balatoc abandoned mine | place: Philippines: Itogon, Benguet | collected 2017-08-28 | reverse complement strand
GTGAATCTTCATGAGGTCTCTCTCAGGGATGGATCGTGTGTCCGGCGCGGCTGCGGACGCCGGGAGACGGGCTCTGGGGTGAGCAACCGGGAAATGTATCATGGTGCATTGCACCAATACGGGTCGCACCGCCGCATCGCCAGGGCGCCCGTCGGCTCACCGACTTGGAAGGACGGCACATGACCCACCAGATCTTCATCGACGGCGAAGCCGGGACCACCGGCCTGCAGATCCGCGAACGCCTGCTGAACGAGCCCGGCGTGCAGTTGCTCAGCATTGCGTCCGAGCGCCGCAAGGACCCGCAAGCCAAGCGCGAATTGATGGCGCAGGCCGACCTTGTGGTGCTGTGCCTGCACGACGACGCGGCACGCGAGTCGGTGGCCATGATCGACGCCCTGCCCGGGCGCAAGCCGCGCATCATCGACGCCTCCACCGCGCACCGCACGGCGGCGGGCTGGGTGTATGGCTTTCCCGAACTCACCGCCACGCAGGCAGCGGCAGTGAAACAGGCCGACCGTGTGGCCAACCCCGGCTGCTACGCCACCGGCGCGATCGCGTTGATCCGCCCGCTGGTGGACGCCGGCCTGATCCCGGCGGACTTCCCGCTCTCGCTGCCGTCGGTGAGCGGCTACTCGGGCGGCGGGCGCTCGATGATCGAAGCCTACGAGGCCGGCACCGCGCCCTTGTTCGAGGCCTACGCCCTGGGCCTGTCGCACAAGCACCTGCCCGAGATCATGGCGCTCACGGGGCTGAAGCGCCGTCCGGTCTTCATTCCGGCCGTGGGCAACTTCCGCCAGGGCATGCTGGTGCAGTTGCCGCTGCACCTGGACACGCTGCCCGGCAAGCCGAAGGCCGCCGACCTGCACGACGCGCTGCTGCGGCACTACGCGGCAAGCGCGGCGGCCGGTGGCTTCGTGAAGGTGCTGCCGCCCACGCAGGACGGCAAGCTCGACGCCACCGCGCTCAACGACACCAACCTGATCGAGCTGCGCGTGTTTGCCAATGACGCGCAACGTCACGCGGTGTTGATCGCCCGGCTGGACAACCTGGGCAAGGGCGCCAGCGGCGCCGCGGTGCAGAACCTCAAGCTGATGCTCGGGCTGTGATCCGCGGCCGACGGGTTTGACGGAGTCGGCGGGCTTGGCGAATTCGCCGGATTCGCAAGAAGTCTAGGTCGCGTCGTCGTCCGCGCCAGCCACCACGCGGCGAATCGCCTCGCCGCCAAAGCCCCGCGCCGCCAGAAAGCGCATCTGCTTTGCGCGCTCGGCGGCATCGCCGGGCGCCCGCCCGAACTTCTTCTGCCAGACATCGCGCGCGCGATCGACCTCGCTGCCGCGCAGCCCCGCCACCGCCTCGGCCACCGCTTCGGCTGGCAAGCCCTTGGCCTGCAGCTCCTGGCGCACGCGCGATGCGCCCAGGCGCGCTGCGCGCCGATGGATCACGGAGTCGATGACGCGCTGCTCGTCGATGAAGCCCTTGGCCTGCAGTTCATCGAGCGCTCGGGTGAGTTCGCCAGGTGTTTCCTCGTGCGCGACGAGCTTGCGCTGCAGCTCGGCACGGGAGTGTTCGCGCTGCGCCAGCAGGCGCAGCGCACGCCCCTTGAGCGAGGGCTTGTCGAAGCCCACGGCAGCCTCTCGCCCTCTCAGGCGCCGGCTTCTTCGGCGTCGGCCTTCGCCTTGCCTTTGCGGCCCTTGGCTGGTGCGGCCGCTTCCTCGTCGGCGGTGTCGGAGGGCAGCAGGGGCACGCCCAGGGCCTCGCGCACCTTGTTCTCGATCTCGAAGCGCAGCTCGACGTTCTCGCGCAGGAACTCTCGCGCGTTGTCCCGGCCCTGGCCGATCTTCTCGCCGTTGTAGGCGTACCAGGCACCGGATTTTTCGATCACACGGTGCAGCACGCCGAGGTCGAGGATCTCGCCCTCGCGGCTGATGCCTTCGCCGAACAGGATGTCGAACTCGGCCGTCTTGAAGGGGGGCGAGACTTTGTTCTTCACCACCTTGACCTTGGTCTCGTTGCCGATCGCTTCCTCGCCCTTCTTGATGGTGCCGGTGCGGCGGATGTCCAGACGCACCGAGGCGTAGAACTTGAGCGCGTTGCCACCGGTGGTGGTTTCGGGGCTGCCGAACATCACGCCGATCTTCATGCGGATCTGGTTGATGAAGATGACCGTGCAGTTGGTTTTCTTGATGGTGGCGGTGAGTTTGCGCAGGGCCTGGCTCATCAGGCGCGCCTGCAGGCCGGGCAGGCTGTCGCCCATCTCACCCTCGATCTCGGCCTTGGGCGTGAGCGCGGCCACCGAGTCCACCACCACCAGATCCACCGCACCCGAGCGCACCAGCGAGTCGACGATCTCCAGCGCTTGTTCACCGGTGTCGGGCTGGCTGATCAGCAATTCCTGCAGGTTCACGCCGAGCTTCTGGGCGTACTGCACGTCCAGCGCGTGTTCCGCGTCCACGAAGGCGCAGGTGCCGGCCAGGCGCTGCATTTCGGCAATCACCTGCAGCGTGAGCGTGGTCTTGCCCGACGATTCCGGGCCGTAGATCTCGATCACGCGGCCGCGCGGCAAGCCGCCGACGCCGAGCGCGATGTCCAGGCCCAGCGAGCCGGTGGAGACGACCTGGATGTCCTCAATCACCTCGCCCTCGCCGAGCTTCATGATCGTGCCCTTGCCGAACTGCTTCTCGATCTGGGCCAGCGCGGCCTGCAAGGCCTTGGCTTTCTCGCTGTTGAGGGCGGCGTTCTTGGCGGGTGCGTCCATTCGGTGGCTCCTGAGCGGTGAGTGGGTGTTGACTTTGCGGCGGACCGCCTGACCTGTGATCGCATCCAGCACTGGATACATGGCCAGCAGTGTAGCCGCCGAATCCAGGCATTGAACTCGATATTTGGTCAGTTTGCCTTACCATTTGAGACCATGATCGATGCCGCAGACGACCGCTGGCGGGGTGGCCACCTCGGCCGCCTGCTGGGCGAGGCGCAACGCCGCTTCGACGCCCGCGTGTTGCACCTGATGGCGCACGACGCGCAGGTGCCGCTGGCGCTCTCCAACCTGGCGGCGCGCGACCAGGTGGGCGCTGCGCATGTGCACATCACGCGCCATCTGGCGTTGCGCGGCTCGCGCCTGACCGAGCTGGCGCACAGCGCCGGCATGAGCAAGCAGGCCATGGGCGACCTGGTGACGCAGTGCGAAGCCTGGGGCCTGGTGCGGCGCGAGGCCGATCCGCTGGACGCGCGGGCGCGACGCATCGTCTTCACGGCCGACGGCCTGGTCTGGCTGGACGCCTTCCGCCGCGCCGTGGCCAGCGCCGAGGCCGAGTTCGCCCAGCAGGTGGGCCAGGACGTGGCGACCGTGGTCGCGCTGGGCCTGGAGGCGTATGCCAGGGTCTGAACGCGATCGTTCTGCCCCGATCGATCCACCGCAGGCCGTCCCTACAATGGCCGTGAACACCAGAGGAGACACGCCATGCGCATCCTGATTGCCGAGGACGACCAGGTGCTGGCCGACGGCTTGTTGCGCAGCCTGCGCGCCACCGGTGCCGCGGTCGACCACGTGGCCAGCGGCACCGAGGCCGACGCCGCCCTGCTCACCAACAACGAGTTCGACCTGCTCATCCTCGACCTCGGCTTGCCGAAGCTGCACGGGCTGGACGTGCTCAAGCGCCTGCGCTCGCGGGGCTCGGCCATGCCGGTGCTCATCCTCACCGCGGCCGACGGGGTCGAGGAGCGCGTCAAAGGCCTGGACCTGGGCGCCGACGACTACATGGCCAAGCCGTTCTCGCTGCAGGAGCTGGAGGCGCGCGTGCGGGCCCTCACGCGCCGCGGCATGGGCGGCAGCACCAACACCATCCGCCACGGCCCGCTGGAGTACGACCAGGCCGGTCGCGTGGCCACCATCGACGGCAAGATGATCGAACTCTCGGCGCGCGAGCTCGGCCTTCTCGAGGTGCTGCTGCAACGCGCGGGCCGCCTGGTCAGCAAGGACCAGCTCGTCGAGCGCCTGTGCGAGTGGGGCGAAGAGGTGAGCAACAACGCCATCGAGGTCTACATCCACCGCTTGCGCAAGAAGATCGAGAAAGGGCCGATCCGCATCGCCACCGTGCGCGGGCTCGGCTACTGCCTGGAGAAGGTGTGACCACACCGCCCCCGGTTGTGGAGCGCGCGCCGCGCGAAACGCCGCCGCCCGCCGAGCGCCGCACAAACCCGATGTCGTTCGGCCTGTTCCAGCGCGAGCAGCGCAGCCTCTTTGGCGAGATCCTGGACTGGATGCTCACGCCGCTGCTGCTGTTGTGGCCGCTGTCGCTGGCGCTGACGTGGATCGTCGCGCAGGGCATTGCGAACAAGCCATTCGACCGCGCGCTGGAGTTCAACCTGCAGGCGCTGTCGCAACTGGTGGTGGTGCGCGATGGCGAGGCCCGGCTGGTGCTCGACAGCCAGGCGCGCGACCTGCTGCGCGCCGACGACACCGACATCGTGTACTACCAGTTGGTGAACGCGCGCGGCGAGCACATCGGGGGCGAGATCGACCTGCCGCCGCCGCCGCTGGCCGACGTGCCCGAAACCGGGCGCGTGCGACAGCGCGACGACGTGATGCGTGGCGATGCGGTGCGCGTGGCCTACATCTGGCTGGCACGGCCCGATCCGCTGCGCCCGGTGCTGCTGCAAGTGGCGGAGACCACCGGGCGACGTTCCACACTGGCCAACGAAATCATCAAGGGCGTGATGGTGCCGCAGTTCGTCATCCTGCCGTTGGCGGTGCTGCTGGTGTGGCTGGCGCTGGTGCGGGGCATCCGCCCGCTGTCCGATCTGGAGCAGCGCATCCGCGCCCGCCGCCCCGACGATCTGAGCCCGATCGAGGAACTCGACGTGCCGCAGGAGGTGGCGCCGCTGGTGTCGTCCATCAACGATCTGCTGGCGCGGCTGAAGGTCTCGCTCAACACCCAGCGCCGCTTCCTGGCCGATGCGGCGCACCAGCTCAAGACGCCGCTGGCGGGCCTGCGCATGCAGGCCGAGCTCGCGCAGCGCGAGGCCGATCCGGCGGGCCTGCGCGCCTCGCTGCAACAGATCGCTCGCTCCGCGGTGCGCGCCAACCACACGGTCAGCCAGTTGCTCGCGCTGGCGCGGGCGGAAACCACCGGCCGCGCACTGCCCAGCGGCCCGGTCGATCTGGCCAGGCTGGTGGCGGGCGTGGTGCGCGACACGGTGCCGCGGGCGCTCGAACACGGCGTGGATCTGGGCCTTGAAGGGGTGGCGGAGGTGCCGCCCGAGATGCTGATCACCGGCAACCCCACGCTGTTGCAGGAGATGGTTCGCAACCTGCTGGACAACGCCATCGCCTACGGTGGCCAGGGCAGCGTCGTCACGGCGCGTGTGCTGGTCGACCGCTTCAGCGGCGTGCAGGTGGTGCAGGTGGAAGACAACGGGCCCGGCATTCCCGTCAGCGAACGCGGGCTGGTGCTGCAGCCGTTCTACCGCGCGCTCGGCACCAACGTCGACGGCTCGGGCCTGGGCCTGGCCATCGTGCAGGAGATCGCGCAACAGCACGGCGCCAGCCTGCACATGGACGACGCCCACCCCGAGCGCCCGGCCCGCCCCGGGCTGCGGGTGTCGGTGCGCTTCGTGCCGCGCCACGACATGGCCGAGTGACCCCGGTCAGCGGTCACCGCACCCGCGACGCATGGCTGCCGCTGCGCTCAGCCCTTGTACACGTTGAGTTCGAGGCGTTCGCGCTCGATCACGCGCGCCACGGCGGGCAGCGCGGCAAAGCGCTGCGCCAGCGCCCACGTTCTGGGCAGGGTCTGGGGGTCGATGCCCGCGAACCCGCCCCAGCGCAGCAGCGTCAGCGCGTAGGCGTCGAGCACGCCGGGCTTGTCGCCCCCGAGCCAGGGCGATGCCTTCTCCGCCAGCGCCTCGATCTCGCCCAGCAGGCCACGGTAGGTCTCGATCGCGTGGGCCTTCACGGCCTGCTGCGCGGCCTCGTCGGCGGTGAACTTGTGCGGCATGAACACGTGCGTGAACGTGGGGTGCACGGTGTTGTTCATCCAGGCCAGTGTCTGCAGCGCACGCGTGCGCGCCACGCCGCTTGCGGGCAGCAGGCCGGCCTGCGGGAACTTCGCATCCAGATGCAGGGCGATGGCCACGATCTGCGTGATCACTTCGTCGCCGTCCACCAGCACCGGCACCTGGCCGCGCGGATTGACGGCCAGGTAGTCGGGCGTGCGCTGCTCGCCGCGGTGCAGCTTGATCGGCAGCGGCTCGAAGGTGGCCCCCGCGAGCTCGAGGGCAGCGTGGGGCACGAAGGAACAGGCACCAGAGGCGTAGTACAGCTTGAGGCTCATCGAACAGTCTCCTGAAAAGAAAGAAGCGGGCTCAGCTCAGGTGGTTGCCCACCAGGCCGGCAATCTCGAACATGGTCACGGAATCCTTGCCGAACACCGGGCGCAGCCGGTCATCGGCGTTGATGCGGCGCTTGTCCTGGGCGTCCTGCAGGCCGTTGGCCTTGATGTAGTCCCACAGCTTCTTGACCACTTCGGGGCGCGACACCGCGCCTTCGCCGATGACGGCGGCCAGCGCGGCGCTGGGCTGCTTGCCGGTGGCCGCGGTGGTCTTGCGCGGGGCCTTCTTCACGGCCGGCGCCTTCTTCGCTGCGGGCGCCTTCTTTGCCGCAGCCTTCTTCGCCGGCGCAGCCGTCTTGGTGGCGGGGCGTGCCGAGGTCTTGCGCGGCGGGTACTTGCTGTCGCGCTGCTCGAACTCGAAGTTCACCTTGCCCGCTTCGGCATCCCAGGCCAGGAAGGCCTTGAACGGGCGGCGCGTGCGCATCGAGACGAACTTGTCGAGCAGGTCGGTCTTGCCGGTGGCCAGCAGCTTGCTCATCTGCTCGCGCGCCACCGGCTGCTGCAGGATGATCTTGCCGCTCTTGAAGTCGCAGCTCGGCGTGGGCTGCTGCGCCGTGGGCACAGCGCGTTCGCACACGTAGTTGGCGCCGTGCTCGTGCACCGCACCGCCGCACTTGGGACAGGCACCCAGCGATTCGCTGGCGGAGAAGTCGATCAGCTCGCCAGTTTCTTCGTCCTTGCGGTCGTCCCCGAAATCGAATTCGAGCTTCCAGTTCTGGTCTTCTTCGCTGTGCTTGAGCACCAGCTCGGCCACAAAGGGCCAGCCCGCCTTGGAGCGGAAGCCTTCGAGCGGGCCGATGTGCCTGTCGCGCAGGAATGCATTCGCCTCGGCGGTCTCGAAGGTGCGGCCACCGGGCGACTTGGTGAACGAGAAGCCGCAGCCGTCGCTGTTGCCGTCGGCACCGGTGCAGGCGAAGCGGCGGTAGTTCTCCTTGACCACGCCGCCGCAGTTGGGGCAGGGTGCCTCGAGCGTGGCGTAGTCGCCGGGCACGGTGTCGCGGTCGTATTCCTTGGCCTTCTTCACCAGGCGCTCGGTCATGGCCGCGATCTCGGCCATGAAGGCGTCGCGCGAGAGCTTGCCGTGCTCCATCTGCGCGAGCTTGTATTCCCACTCGCCGGTGAGCTCGGGCTTGGACAGATCCTCCACCTGCAGCCCGCGCAGCAGCGTCATGAGCTGGAACGCCTTGGCGGTGGGAATGAGCTCGCGGCCTTCGCGCAGCATGTACTTCTCGGCCAGCAGGCCTTCGATGGTGGCGGCGCGCGTGGCCGGCGTGCCCAGGCCTTTCTCGTGCATGGCCTCGCGCAGCTCGTCGTCCTCGATGAGCTTGCCCGCGCCTTCCATGGCCGCCAGCAGCGTGGCTTCGCTGTAGCGCGCGGGGGGGCGCGTCTGCAGGCCCTTGTGTTCCACCGACTCGGTGCGCACGGTCTCGCCGTCGCGCACCGGCACCAGGTTCTGGCCCTTGTCGCCGGCCTGCGCGCCCTCCACGTCTTCGGCGGCTTCCTTGCCGTACACGGCCATCCAGCCCGGCTTCACCAGCACCTTGCCTTCGGTCTTGAAGTGGTGATTGAGCACGCTGCTGATGCGCGTGGTCACCATGAATTCGGCGCTGGGGAAGAACACCGCGATGAAGCGGCGCACCACCAGGTCGTAGAGCTTCTGCTCGGCCTCACTCAGCCCACTGGGCGCCTGCAGCGTGGGGATGATGGCGAAGTGGTCGGAGACCTTGCTGTTGTCGAAGATGCGCTTGCTGGGTTTGATGTAGCCGTTGTTGAGCGCGGTCAGCGCGTGCGGCGCCAGGTGCTTCATGCCACTGTCGGCCAGCATCTCGAAGGTGTCCTTCACGGTGCCGAGGTAGTCCTCGGGCAGCGCGCGCGAGTCGGTACGGGGGTAGGTGAGTGCCTTGTGGCGTTCGTACAGGCTCTGCGCAAGTTGCAACGTGGTCTTGGCCGAGAAGCCGAAACGGCCGTTGGCCTCGCGCTGCAGGCTGGTGAGGTCATAGAGCTGGCCGCAGGCCTGTGTGGTGGGCTTGCTCTCTTCGGTCACGCTGGCGGCCTTGCCGCGCACGGCGTCGACGATGGCCTGCGCCTGATTCAGGTCCCACAGGCGGTCGGCACGCAGGTCGGGGTCGGCATCGTCGCCGGTGGGCTTCCTGAAGTCCGGGTCGAACCACTTGCCCGGGTACTCGCCGGCCTCGGCCAGGAAGCTGGCATGGATCTCCCAGTAGTCGCGCGGGCGGTGCGCACGGATCTTCTCCTCGCGCTCGACGACGATGGACAGCGTGGGCGTCTGCACGCGGCCCACGGTGGTGAGGAAGAAGCCACCGTCGCGCGAATTGAACGCCGTCATAGCGCGCGTGCCGTTGATGCCCACCAGCCAGTCGGCCTCGGAGCGGCTGCGCGCCGCGTCGGCCAGGCCGCGCATCTGCGCGTCGCTGCGCAATTGCTCGAAGCCCTCGCGGATGGCGGCCGGCGTCATGGACTGCAGCCACAAGCGGCGCACCGGCTTGCCCAGGCCCTGGTATTGCCCGCCCTTCTGGCCGCCGGCGTACTGCTCGATCAGGCGAAAGATGAGTTCGCCCTCGCGGCCCGCGTCGCAGGCGTTGATGAGTTCACCGATGTCCTTGCGTTTGGCGAGCTTGACCACCGCATTCAGCCGCGACTTGGCCTTGTCGATCGGTTTGAGCTCGAAGTACGGCGGCAACACCGGCAGGTGGGCGAAGCTCCACTTGCCGCGTTTGACATCGAACTGCTCGGGCGCGGCGATCTCCACCAGGTGGCCCACGGCGGACGTGACCACATAGCGATCGTTCTCGAAGTGGTCGTCGTGCTTGTCGAACTTGCCCGCGACCGGCGTGAGCGCACGCACGATGTCCTGCGCCACGGATGGCTTCTCCGCAATGACCAGGGTCTTGGCGATGCCTTCGGTTTTCATCTCTACAATCCGCTCCCACACACGCGAGCGCGCACACACGGGCGCGCGCTTGTCGTGCGCGCACCCACGCGCGCACCCGCACAAAACAACCTTACCAAAGAAATCCGACGTGACGAAAACCCCTCGGAAGCCTGCTGCGCGCACGAAAACCCCGGCCCGGGCCCAAGACACCCGCCGCATCCAGACGCGCCGCTCCGGGGTGCACGGCAAGGGCGTCTTCGCGCTGGTGGACATTGCGCCCGGTGAGACGCTGATCGAATACACCGGCGAAGTCATCACCTGGGCCGAGGCGCTGGACCGTCACCCGCACGACCCGAGCGACCCCAACCACACCTTTTACTTCCACATCGACGAAGACCACGTCATCGATGCGAAGTACGGCGGGAACTCGGCACGCTGGATCAACCACAGCTGCGCACCCAACTGCGAGGCCGACATCGAGGACGGGCGGGTGTTCATCCGCAGCAAGCGCACCATCCAGGCCGGCGAGGAGCTCTTCTACGACTACGGCCTCGTGATCGACGAGCCCCTCACACCCAAGCTCAAGGCGCAGTACCCCTGCTGGTGCGGCGCGCCGAGATGCCGTGGCACGCTGCTGGCGCCCAAGCGCGGCGGGCGCGCCACCAGGCTGGGCTGACCATGATGGCCGCGGCCACGCTCGGTGCCAGCGCCGAGGCCATCTGGCAGACGGTGGTGCCCACGTTGCCCGGCTTCACCGTCGAGGTGGTGCCGCAGATCGACTCGACCAACACCGAGCTCATGCGCCGGGCGCGCAGCGCGCCGCTTGACCCCGTGCTGCTGGTGGCCGAACAACAGACCGCCGGGCGCGGGCGCCTGGGGCGCGGCTGGCACAGCCAGGCCGGCCAGTCGCTCACCTTTTCGCTCGGCCTCATGCTCGCGCCGCGGGATTGGTCCGGCCTGTCGCTGGCGGTGGGCGTGAGCCTGGCCGAGCAGCTGCACGCCGATGTGCGGCTGAAATGGCCGAACGACCTCTGGCTGCTCGGGCGCAAGCTCGGCGGCATCCTGGTCGAGACCGCGGGGCAGCACGACGCTGGCAGCACGGCGCGCGCCGTGGTCATCGGCGTGGGGCTGAACATCGCGCGGCCGGCGGCAACTGCGATGCAACAGACGGCCGCGGGCGCCCTGCCCCCCCTGCCGCCTGCGGGCCTGGCCGAGGTGGAGATGGGCGTCACGGCGGCCGAGGTGCTGGAGCGTGTGTTGCCCGCGCTGGTAGCCGATGTACAGCGTTTCGCGGCCGAGGGCTTTGCGGCCTTCGGCCCGCGCTTTGCTGCCCGCGACGCGCTGAAAGACCGCGCGGTCGTGCTGAGCGACGGCACCACCGGCACGGCCTGCGGTGTGGCCGATGACGGCGCGCTGCGCGTGCTGGTGGGCCAGCACATGCGGCGCGTGGACAGCGCCGAGGTGAGTGTGCGCCCATGCTGAGGTGGCTGGTCATCGCACTGGTCGCGGCCAACGCGGTCTACTACGCGGGCACGCACGGCCACCTGGCCGGCCTGGGCTGGCCCGCCGCCGGTGAAGCGCGCGAGCCCCAGCGGCTGACACAGCAGATCGAGCCTCAGCGGCTGCGCCTGCTCAACGGCCCGCAGGGCGCCGAGCCGGTGCCTGCCACGACCGGCCAGCCGCGCACCGGAACAGCCGCAACGCCCACGGCGCCGTCCTCGGCGGCCCAGCCTTCGACATTGCCGGCCGCGTCGCCTCAGACCTCGACCGCCGCTGCGGCCACGCCCGACGCATCGACCGCGCCGGCGGCGCCCACATCCCCGACCGCGCCGGCCACGGACACGGCCACCGCTTGCTGGCAGGCCGGCGGCTTCACCGAAGAACAGGCCGAGCTGCTGCGCGCCGAATTGCGCCTGCTGGGCCTGCCCGGCAGCGCCTGGCAACTGAGCGAGGTCCGCAGCCCGGGCCGCTGGATCGTCTACATGGGCCGCTACGACAACGCCGAGCAGGCGGCGCGCAAACGAGCGGAGCTGCGCGCACTCGGCATCGATTTCCGCGACGTCGGCACGCCGGGGCTCACGCCCGGCATTGCGGTGGGCACCTTCTCCAGCGAGCAGGCGGCGCGCGACGGCCTGCAGCAGGCCGAACGCCGCGGCGTGCGTACCGCGCGGGTGGTGCAGGAACGCGCCGAAAGCCTGAGCTTCAACCTGCGGCTGCCCGCCATCACGCAGGCACAACGCCAGCGCATCGACGCGCTCGGCCCCGCCATGGGCGGGCGCACGCTGCAGCGCTGCGGCTGACGCCGCTCAACGGCGGCGCTGGCGCCAACCCAGGGCCAGCACCCAGGCCCACAGGCCCGCGCCCCAGGCCCAGCCCAGCGCGCCGCCGCCGCCGCCAGTGGGTGGCGGGCTGGCCGCCACCACGGTGATCGTGCCGCTACCCGAATCACCGGCATCGTCTTCCACGGTCAGTTTGAACACCCAGGAGCCGGGCGTATCGGGCAACCGCAGCGATGTGATCGCCTTGTCAGCGTCGGGGATGGTGATCGTTGCGGGACCAGACAAGAGTGTCCATTGGTAGGTGTCGGTGTCGATGTCTCGTCCACTGATGGACTTGCTCTGGCTGCCATCAAGCGTGATGGTGGCCGAGGGCAGCACCGTCCCGATGGGCTCGATGATCACCGCTGGCCCGTAGGCCAGACGGAGTGCTTCATCAGCGTCAAGGAGACCCGCTCCGCAGGTGGTTTTTGTGCAATTGCACAACCCGTTGGACCGTAGATTCGGGTTGCAGTAACCGAAGCCAGGAACCTCGGGAAACGGCTTCGCGCCGGCTTGCATCCGCTGGATCAATGCTGCGGGTGACAGTCCGGGGTTGATGGTGAGCATGAGGCTGGCCACACCCGCTGCCAAGGGCGCCGAGAAACTGGTGCCCATTTTTCCGCCCGTGTCGTGAGCACCCGGGCTTTGTGCTGACCTGTTGTCGAGCGACCACAAAGGGTCGTAAGGGTCGTAAGGGTCGTTTTCGATATTGTCGGGGTCGCCGCTACCTCCAGGAGCCGACAGGGCTAGATTGGCGCCGTAACTTGAGTAGTGCGTCTTGAGACCATCCCGCCTCACGGCGCCAACCGCCAGGACCCCTGGGCAATCTGCGGGTCTGCTCAAGGCAGTGCCGTTGTTGCCCGCGGCCACCACAAGGAGAACGCCGTTGGCAACGAGTTCGTTCACAGTGGCGCGGTAGGCAGGGCTCTCGCTCACCGAGCAAGATCTGCTGCCACCAAAACTGAGGTTGATGATTCTTGCGGGATTGCCGTTCGGTGGCGCGCCGTTGACGGGCAGCCCCGCAGCCCAACGGGCTCCGTCGAGCAGATCGGATACCAGCGCGCCGCATTTGCCTGCCACACGCACTGGCAACACCCTGGCACCCCAATGGATGCCTGCCACGTTGACACCGTTATCACTGGTCGCAGCGATCTGTCCTGCAATGAAGGTGCCATGCCAACTGCTGTCGAGATCTCGCGAAGGCGGAGTGCGCTCGTCGATCCAACCGCATCGGTTGCGGTAGTAAATCGAACCAAACGTATTGGTTTCAGCGAGCGTGAGCCAGTCCCCGGGGTCGGATGGATCGCCATCGCGCCCGTTGCCGTCGTTGGCAATCCACAGTTCACTGACGAAGTCGTATCCGGGTAAAAGACGGCCAGCAAGTTCAGGGTGAAAGTCGGAGAGATTGGGAGTGGAGGCGATGCCCGTGTCCACCACGGCAACGACAGGGCTGAAGCCTTTTCCGGTCAATCTGCTCCATGCCGCGGTCATGTTGATGGACGCAGGGAACACGCTGTTGGAGAACAGGTGCCATTGCTTCGCCCAATCGGGATCGTCCGGCACAACCTGCTTCTTTTCCAGCACATCGGGCTCGACCCACGCCACATCCGGATGCAGCCGCAGGCGTCTGATCGCGTCCTCGAGCGCCTCACCCCGCAAAGGCTTGTCCAGCCGCATCAGTGCGGCGCGCCCGGCTTCGCCGACGCTGCGCACAGGCAAGCCAACGGATTTCGCGAGGGCCTGCGTTTTCTCGCGCGAACGCTGGGTCGCGCGCTTCCAGGCGGCCTGTTCACGCTGACGGCGATCAGCCCATGGCCCGCGTTCGGTGTGTTCCGCGCTCAGTTCGTCGGCACCGGCCCGGTAGCCCACGATGAGCCCGAAGGCCGGTGGGTCGCTGGCCAGAGCGGGGCCGGCGGCCAGGCTGAGCAGCAGGCAGAACAGGTAATGGCGAAGGCGGGACAGGCGCATGTGGATTTGTAGCATCCGCCAGCCGGCTCCAAGGCCGGGAGTAGACCGGACATGGGGGTCAATTCCCCAGGCGGTTGGTGCCGGCACGCCGCTGACCGCCGATGCGCGCCGAACGCCCGCTCCCGCCGATGCCCCTGCTCTCGCGTTTCAAGCGGCCGCGGGGGCGGGCCCGGCCGCCGGTACGCCAAGGCTGTCGAACCACGCCAGGGCGTCGTTCCACAACGGCTGGGCGGACGGGCGGAAATAGCCCATGTGGCCGATCGGGCCCAGGCCCTGGCGCCGTGAGTCCAGCGTGACGGCACGCACCGGGGCGTTGCGGTAGCCCGCCATGAAGGCGTCGCGTGAGGCCGGTGGCGCCCAGGCGTCGTCGAGTGCGTTCACCGCCACGATCGGGAAGCGCACCGCGTCGAAACGCGCGGTGACCTCGCGCATCTTCGGATCGTCGAAGAAGTAGCGCGGAAAGCGGCACCAGTGGCGCCACTGGCGGTAGACGTCGATCGGCAGGTCCTCGCCCATGCCGAGCTTGCTCCAGGGCAGGTAGCCGGCCACCCGCGTCATCAGCGGGCCGAGCACGTTCCACATCAATTGCACGCGCAGGCGCTCCATCGGCGGCATCCAGCCGTGCCAGCCGGCACCGGTGGCGAAGGTGTAGGCCGCGTCCACGTGCTCGGGGTTGGGCAGCAGGCCCAGCGCATGGCCCCCGTAGGAATGGCCGACCAGCCACAGCGGAACGCCCGGCGCGCGCATGTGGCGGACACCTGCGGCCATATCGAGTCGTCCCCAGTCGAGGTAGTCCATGCGAAACCCCCTGAGGCTGCGGGGCGCGGAGTCGCCGATGCCGCGGTAGTCGAGCGTGAGCACGTCCACGCCCTGGGCCGCCATGTGCTGGGCGAAGCGCTTGTAGAAGCCCTGCGGCACGGCGGTGGCGCCGCCGACCACCAGGTGGGCGCGCGGCGGTGTGGCTGCGTGGTAGCGCCGGGCCGCCAGTGGGTAGCCGTCGGTGGCGTGCAGGGTGAGGCGTTCGACGCGCACGGCGTCGCGGGTGGCGGGGGTCATGAAGGGTTCTCCGGGGTCGGGCTGGTCGGCAGCAAGGCCAGCAGGGTGTCGGTGATGCGCTGCACGGGCTCGATGCTGTGCGCCACCCGCGCCTGCAGCAGGCCGCCTTCATAGGCGGCGACGATCAGCGCCGCCACGCCCCCGGCGCGCTCGGCCGGCATGCCCGCGGCCTGCAGGGCCAGGGCGATGCGCTCGCGCAAGCGGGCGAAGGCGCGGGCCAGCGCCTCGCGCAGGGCTTTGTCGTCGGGGGTGGACTCCAGCGCCACCGTGGCCAACGGGCAACCCGATTCGAAGCCGGTGCGTTGCAGCCGCTCGGTGGCGCCGCGAATCCACTGGCGCATGGCGTTCAAGGGGTCGGGCGTGGTGGCGAGCAACTGGTCGAGGCCGCCGGTCATGCGCTCGACCACGCGGTCGATCGCGGCGATGGCGAGCTCGGTCTTGCCACCTGGAAAGTGGTGGTACAGCACGCCCTTGGGCGCGCCAGCCGCCTGCAGCAGCTCGGTCAGCCCGATGCCGTGCAGGCCGCGACGGCGCAAGGCATCGGTCATGGCGGCGATCAGGCGCTCGCGTGTGCCGGGTTCGGGGTGCGACGGGGTGGGCATGGCACGCATTCTCTAGACCGGTCGGTCTAGTGTCAAGCAGCGCCACAGGCTGGAACGCCCGTTGGCCGGCGTGCGGCGTTTCGTCCGGTCTCGAAGCCCCGCCCGCACTGAGCGCGCGCACGAAAAAGAAAAGGCGCCCGCAGGCGCCTTCATCGTTCGATCTGGGCAGGCGTTACTTTGCCACCACGCGCGCCATCTCCAGGCACTTGTTGGAGTAGCCCCACTCGTTGTCGTACCAGCTCACCACCTTGATGAAGGTGCCGTCGAGCGCGATGCCGGCGTCGGCGTCGAAGATCGAGGTGCGCGCATCGCCGCGGAAGTCGGTCGCCACGACCTTGTCTTCGGTGTAACCCAGCACGCCCTTGAGCTTGCCTTCGCTCTGGGCCTTCATCTCGGCGCAGATCTCGGCGTAGGTGGCGGGGTTGTTGAGCTCGACCGTGAGGTCGACCACCGAGACGTCGGAGGTCGGCACGCGGAAGGACATGCCGGTGAGCTTCTTGTTGAGCTGGGGAATGACCACGCCCACCGCCTTGGCCGCGCCGGTGCTGCTGGGAATGATGTTCTCCAGAATGCCGCGGCCGCCGCGCCAGTCCTTGTTGCTCGGGCCGTCCACGGTCTTTTGCGTGGCGGTGGCGGCGTGCACCGTGGTCATGAGGCCGCGCTTGATGCCCCATTTGTCGTTGAGGACCTTGGCCACGGGCGCCAGGCAGTTGGTGGTGCAGCTGGCGTTGCTGATGATGGCCTGGCCGGTGTAGGTGTCGTGGTTGACGCCGTAGACGAACATGGGGGTGTCGTCCTTGCTGGGCGCGGACATGATGACCTTCTTCGCGCCCGCGGCCAGGTGCTTCTCGGCGCCGGCCTTGTCCAGGAAGATGCCGGTGGATTCGATCACCACGTCGGCGCCGACCTCGCCCCACTTCAGCGCGGCCGGGTCCTTCTCGGCGGTGAGGCGGATCTTCTGGCCGTTGACGACCAGGTGGCTGCCCTCGACCTTCACGTCGCCATCGAAGCGGCCGTGCACGCTGTCGTACTTGAGCATGTAGGCCAGGTACTCGGGCTCGAGCAGGTCGTTGATGGCCACGACCTGGATGTCCTTGAAGTTGGCGACCGCCGCGCGAAACACCATGCGCCCGATGCGCCCGAATCCGTTGATACCGACCTTGATCGTCATGCTCTCAGCTCCTGGGTTTGAATCGAAAGGAAATCACTGGCGGGCGAGCACGGCGCGCACCGTGTCCGCCACGTTCTGTTCGGTGAAGCCGAAGTGCTTGAACAGCACCGGCGCGGGGGCGGATTCGCCGTAGGTGTCGATGCCCACGACGGCGGACACGCCGTATTTCCACCAGCCGTCCGTGACCCCCATTTCCACCGCCACGCGCGGCAGGCCGGCGGGCAGCACGGCCTTCTTGTAGGCAGCGCTCTGGCGGTCGAAGGTGGTGGTGGAGGGCATGGAGACCACGCGCACCGCGATGCCGTGCTCGCGCGCCAGCAGCGCCTGCGCCTTGAGCGCGAGCTGCACCTCGGAGCCGGTGGCGATGATCACGGCCCGGGCCTTTTTCTTCAGGCCGACCTCGGTCGGTTCGGCCAGCACGTAGGCGCCTTTGGCGATGTCGCTCAGGTCCTTCTTCGGCGCGTAGGGCAGGTTCTGGCGCGACAGCAGCAGCGCGGTGGGCTTGCTGCGGTTCTCCAGTGCGACGGCCCAGGCGATGGCGGTCTCGGCGGTGTCGGCCGGGCGCCAGACGTCGAGGTTGGGGATCAGGCGCAGACTCGCGGCGTGCTCGATCGACTGGTGGGTCGGGCCGTCCTCGCCGAGACCGATGGAGTCGTGCGTGAAGACGTGGATCACGCGCTGCTTCATCAGCGCGGCCATGCGGATGGCGTTGCGCGAATAGTCGCTGAAGGTGAGGAAGGTGCCGCCGTAGGGAATGAAGCCGCCGTGCAGGGCCACGCCGTTCATGACGGCGGCCATGCCGAATTCGCGCACGCCGTAGTTGATGTGGCGGCCCAGGCGGCCCTGGTCGTCGCGCACCACCTGGCCCGCGAGGTCGAAGCGCAGCGCAGGCGTGGACGCGGTGTTGGTGAGGTTGGAGCCGGTGAGGTCGGCGCTGCCGCCCAGCAGCTCGGGCAGCGCGGCGGTGAAGTGCTCCAGCGCAAGCTGGCTGGCCTTGCGGCTGGCCACGGTCTCGGCCTTGGTGTGGGCCTGCACGGCGGCGTCCACCGCCACTTGCGCAAAGCGCTTGGGCAGCTCGCCCTTCATGCGGCGCAGGAACTCGCTGGCCAGCTCCGGGTAGGCGGCGCGGTAGGCGTCGAAGCGCTGGTTCCAGGCGGCCTCGGCCGTGTTGCCCGCGGCCTTGGCGTCCCAGGCGGCGTACACGTCGTCGGGCACCACGAAGGGCTCGTGCGCCCAACCCAGCGCCGCGCGCGTGAGCTTGATTTCCTCGGCGCCCAGCGGCTCGCCGTGCGCCTGGGCGGTGTTGGCGCGGTTCGGGCTGCCCTTGCCGATGGCCGTCTTGCAGATGATGAGGGTGGGCGCGTCGACGTGGCGCTTCGCATCGCCAATGGCGCGGTCCACCGCGTCCACGTCGTGACCGTCGATCGGGCCGATCACGTTCCAGCCGCAGGCGGCAAAACGCAGCGCGGTGTTGTCGACGAACCAGGGGGTGACCTTGCCGTCGATGGAGATGCCGTTGTCGTCGTACAGCGCAATCAGCTTGTTGAGCTTCCAGGCGCCGGCCAGGGCCACGGCTTCATGGCTGATGCCTTCCATCAGGCAACCGTCGCCGAGGAACACATAGGTGCGGTGGTCCACGATCTCGTGGCCCTCGCGGTTGAACTCGGCCGCCAGCAGCTTTTCGGCCAGCGCCATGCCCACCGCGTTGGTGATGCCCTGGCCCAGCGGGCCGGTGGTGGTTTCAACGCCCGGGGTGTGGCCGACCTCGGGGTGGCCGGCCGTCTTGCTGTGCAGTTGGCGGAAGTTCTTCAACTCCTGCATCGGCAGCGCGTAGCCCGTGAGGTGCAGCAGCGCGTAGATGAGCATGGAGCCGTGGCCGTTGCTGAGCACAAAGCGGTCGCGGTCGGCCCAGTGCGGGTTCACCGGGTTGTGCTTGAGGTGGCGGCCCCACAGCGCCACCGCGATGTCGGCCATGCCCATGGGGGCGCCGGGGTGGCCGGAGTTGGCGGCTTGCACGGCGTCCATGGACAGCGCGCGGATGGCGTTGGCCATGACCAGGGGAGAGACGTTGACGACGGCAGAGTCGCTCATGCGGGGAACCTCGGGTGGAAGCGGGCGCGGCGCGGCAGCGGAATGCGGGCCGGCCTGGGGAAAACCCCGGATTTTAACGGTGCGGCCCCGGTCAGCACCGCAACGGGCCGGGCGGCTACAGTCATGCCTTGACCATGGCCATCGCTGCCCAAGCCATCATCCTTGCCGCCGGCCGCGGCAACCGGATGCGCCCCCTCACCGACCGCACGCCCAAGCCCTTGCTGGACGTGCAGGGCAAGGCGCTGCTGCGCTGGCATGTGGACGCCCTGGCCGCGGCGGGTGTGCGCTCGCTGGTCATCAACACCGCCTGGCTCGGCGAGCAGATCCCGCGGCACTTCGGCGCGGCACCGCTCGCCAGCGGCGGGCAGCGCCTGCAGATCACCTACTCGGCCGAGGGCGAGGACTTCGGCTACGCACTGGAAACCGCGGGCGGCATCGCGCGCGCGCTGCCACTGCTGGACGAGGTGTTCTGGGTGGTCGCCGGCGACGTGTTCGCGCCCGGCTTCCCTTTCGATCCGGCAGCGCTCACGCGCTTCGCGCACAGCGGCCTGCTCGCCCATCTGTGGCTGGTGCCGAACCCGGCCCACAACCCGCGCGGCGACTTCGGCCTGTCGCCCGCCGGGCTCGCGCTCAATGGCGGTGGCCCACGCTTCACCTACAGCACCATCGGCCTGTACCGGCGCGCGCTGTTCGAGGCGCCGTGGTGCGAGATCGTGCCCGGCAATCCGCAGGGAACGGCCGAGCCGCTGGCACCGCTGCTGCGCCGCGCCATGGACGCTGGCCAGGTGAGTGCGGAGCTCTACCACGGCCCCTGGGCCGACGTGGGCACCCCGCAACGGCTGGCCGAATTGAACCGCCCGAACTGAGCCGCTGGCAAGCGCGACCCCTGCCGCGGCGCCTGCGACAAATCGGTTTGGCCGGCACAATGGCGCGATGGACGCCACCACCCATTTCCGTCTTTACGCCGAGCGCCGCGCACGCCTCGCTTCGCAACTCGGGCCCGGCGGGATCGCCATCGTGCCCACCGCACCGGAGCGCGCGCGCAACCGCGACAGCGACTTCCTCTACCGGCACGACAGCTACTTCTACTACCTGAGCGGCTTCAGCGAACCCAACGCCTGGCTGGTGATCACCGCCGAGGGCCGCGTCAGCCTGTTCTGCCAGCCCAAGGACCTGGAGCGCGAGATCTGGGACGGCATCCGCCTGGGCCCCGAGGCGGCACCCGCCGCGCTCGGCGTGGATGAGGCCTTCCCGGCAACCGAGCTGGACCAGCGCCTGCCGAAGTTGCTGGAGAACCGCGCCGTGGTCTGGTACCCGTTTGCCACCCACGTCGGGCTCGAGGGCCGCATCGACGGCTGGCTGCAGAAGGTGCGTGCTCGCGTGCGTTACGGCGCGCTCTGCCCCGAGGCCCAGCGCGACCTGTGCACCCTGCTCGACGAAATGCGCCTGGTGAAGGACGCGCACGAGCTGGCCATCATGCGCCGCGCCTCGCAGATCAGCGCGCGCGCCCACATCCGCGCCATGCAGCGCAGCGCCGCCATGCTGCGCGCCGGGCAGGACGTGCGCGAGTACCACCTGGACGCCGAGCTGCTGCACGAGTTTCGCCAGGGCGGCTCGCAGTACCCTGCCTACGGCAGCATCGTGGCGGCGGGGGCCAACGCCTGCATCCTGCACTACCGGGCCGACACCGCACCCATCCGCGACGGCGAGCTGGTGTTGATCGACGCTGGCTGCGAACTTGATGGCTACGCGAGCGACATCACGCGCACCTTTCCCGCCAATGGCCGCTTCAGCGGCCCGCAACGCGCGGTGTACGAGCTGGTGCTGGCCAGCCAGGATGCGGCGGTGGCCGCCACCAGGGCCGACGCCCGCTTCGTCGATCCACACGAGGCCACCGTGAAGGTGCTTTCGCAGGGGCTGCTCGACCTGGGCCTGCTCGACAAGAAGAAGGTGGGCGCGGTCGACGACGTGATCGCCAACCGCAGCTATTTCCAGTTCTACATGCACCGCACCGGACACTGGCTCGGCATGGACGTGCACGACTGCGGCAGTTATGTGGAGCCGGGCGAGGTCGGTCAGGTGAGCGAGCGCAAGGACCCATTGTCGGGCGAGCTCATCAAGGACCGCCCGAGCCGCGTGCTGCGCCCGGGCATGGTGCTGACCATCGAGCCCGGCCTGTACATCCGCCCCGCCGAGGGCGTGCCCGAGAAGTTCTGGAACATCGGCATCCGCATCGAGGACGACGCAGTCGTCACCGACAGCGGCTGTGAGCTCATCACGCGTGACGTGCCGGTGGCGCCCGATGCGATCGAGGCCCTGATGCGCGGTTGACGGGCACCGGCCCCGGCCTCACTGCAAGGTGCGGTGTTCGGGCAGGGGCGTGAGCCCGGGGCTGTGCGTCTCGGCACCCAGTTCCAGCAGCCAGCGCGCGCTCAAGCGGCCCAGCAGCAACCGCATCGGCGCCGACAGCGCCGGGTGCTGCGACAGCTCCGTGAGGTTGCTCACCACCTTGCCCACCATCAGCTCGCGGTGGCGCACCGGGCCACTGTGCTGGGCGCAACCCGTCATGAGAGCCAGCGTGCCGGCAAGCAAGGCCTCTGTGGGCGGCAGGGCGTATTCCTCGTCGAGGTGGCTCGAAGGCTGGCTCTTCATCGGGGGCTCCAGTGGTGACATGGCCGCATCATATGAGAACGATTCGCATTTGCATAGCGCCTGCCCTGTTCGCCGCCACTTGAACGTCCACAATGCAGGCTCACTCACCCCGAAAGGAGCAGCCATGAAAGGCGATGACAAGGCGATTGCGCACCTGCAGGCGCAACTGAAGAACGAGCTGACCGCAATCAACCAGTACTTCGTGCACTACCGCATGCTCAAGCACTGGGGCCTGGACAAGCTTGCGAAGAAGGAATACGAGGAATCCATCGGCGAGATGAAGCACGCGGACAAGCTGATGGACCGCATCTTCATACTCGACGGTCTGCCCAACCTGCAGGACCTCGGCAAGCTCAACATCGCCGAGGATGTGCCCGAGATGCTGCGCAGCGACCTGGCGCTGGAACGCGGCGCGCAGGCCACCATCAAGGACGGCATCGCGCATTGCGAATCGGTGCGCGACTACGTCTCGCGCGATCTGCTGCGGGAAATCCTGGACGACACCGAGGAACACATCGATTTCCTCGAAACCCAGATCGAGCTGATCGACAAGGTCGGTCTGCCGAACTACCTGCAGAGCCAGATGGGTTCGCCCGGCTGAGCGACGGGCGGCGCCACACCGCCCGTCGGGAGCCGCGTGGCAGGGCTTGCACGATGAATGCGATCCATTATCATTTGCAAGCATTCCACCTTGAGCACCCCCATGATCGTCTGCGTCTGCCGCCGCGTCAGTGACAAAACCATCGCCCAGTGCGCGCGCGCCGGCATGGCGTTCGACGACATCCAGCTCGAGCTCGGTGTGGCCACGCAGTGCGGGCAATGCGAATGCAGTGCCCGCGCGCTGGTGGCCGAATGCGCCCCGGGCCATGCGGTGGCCCACCTGCAACTGCACACCCCCGAGCAAGCCTGCCTGGCCGCTGCGCAAGCCGCCTGAGCGCGGCCTGGCCCGGCACGGGTCGAACCGATTCCCTGCGTTGACGTCACAAGGCCTTCACCCGCAAGGCCACCGGGCCATGCCCGGGTTTTCCCTGGGGCAGACTTAGAATGCGAAGCCGCCTTTCGCATCGCAGAACGCACCACGGCCGGAGACAAGCATGACCGCACCCAGAACCCCCGAAACGAAACGCGCCGAGTTGCGCCGCGCCGCGCTCGACTACCACGAGCACCCGGTGCCGGGCAAAGTGGCCATCGCCGCCACCAAACCGCTGTCGAACCAGCGCGACCTCGCCCTGGCGTATTCACCCGGTGTGGCCGCGCCCTGTGAAGAGATCGTGGCCGACCCGGTCAACGCGTTCAAGTACACCGCGCGCGGCAACCTGGTGGCCGTCATCACCAACGGCACCGCGGTGCTGGGCCTGGGCGACATCGGCCCACTGGCCGCCAAGCCGGTGATGGAAGGCAAGGGCGTGCTGTTCAAGAAGTTCTCCGGCATCGATGTCTTCGACATCGAGATCGCCGAGAAGGACCCGGACAAGCTGGTCGAGATCATCGCGGCGCTCGAGCCCACCTTCGGCGGCATCAACCTCGAAGACATCAAGGCCCCCGACTGCTTCTATGTCGAGCGCAAGCTGCGCGAACGCATGAAGATCCCGGTCTTTCACGACGACCAGCACGGCACCGCCATCGTCGTTGGCGCGGCCATCCTCAACGGCCTCAAGGTCGTCGGAAAGGACATCAAGCAGGTCAAGCTCGTCACGTCCGGTGCTGGCGCCGCGGCGCTGGCCTGCCTGAACCTGCTGGTCAAGCTCGGCCTGCCGCGCGAGAACATCTGGGTGACCGACCTCGCAGGTGTGGTCTACGAGGGGCGCACCGAACTGATGGACGAAGACAAGATCCAGTTCGCGCAGAAGACGTCGGCGCGCAAGCTGGCCGACGTGATCGCCGGTGCCGACATCTTCCTCGGCCTGTCGGCCGGCGGTGTGCTCAAGCCGGAGATGGTCAAGTCGATGGCGGCCCAGCCAATGATCTTTGCATTGGCCAACCCCAACCCCGAGATCCTGCCGGAGGAGGTCAAGGCGGTGCGCGACGACGCCATCATGGCCACCGGGCGCACCGACTACCCGAACCAGGTCAACAACGTCCTGTGCTTCCCATACATCTTCCGGGGCGCACTCGATTCGGGCGCCACCACCATCACCGACCAGATGGAGATCGCTGCGGTGCACGCAATTGCCGAACTGGCGCAGGCCGAGCAGAGCGAAGTGGTGGCCGCCGCCTACGCGGGCGAGAAGCTCGCCTTCGGCCCCGAGTACCTGATTCCCAAACCCTTCGACCCGCGGCTGATGATGAAGATCGCGCCCGCGGTGGCCCAGGCCGCGGCCGACAGCGGTGTCGCGCTGCGCCCGGTGCCTGACATGGCGGCCTACCGCGAGAAGCTGCAAGGTTTCGTGTTTGCCTCCGGCACGGTGATGAAGCCGATCTTCTCCGCCGCCAAGGCGGCCACGCGCAAGCGGGTGGCCTATTCCGAAGGCGAAGAAGAGCGCGTGCTGCGTGCCTGCCAGATCGTGGTCGACGAAGGCCTGGCACGCCCGACGCTCATCGGCCGCCCGGCCATCATCGCGCAACGCATCCAGAAATTCGGCCTGCGCCTGCAGGAGGGCCTGGACTACGACGTCGTCAACGTCGAGCAGGACCACCGCTACCGCGACTTCTGGCAGACCTACCACCGCATGACCGAGCGCAAGGGGGTGACGCAGCAACTCGCCAAGATCGAGATGCGCCGACGCCTCACGCTGATCGGCACCATGCTGCTGCACAAGGGCGAGGTCGACGGGCTGATCTGCGGCACCTGGGGCAGCACCCAGGGCCACCTGCACTACATCGATCAGGTGATCGGCAAACGCGCCGGCGGCAGCCCGAGCACCGCGCAGGACGTTCGCATCTACGCCTGCATGAACGGCCTGATGCTGCCCAACCGACAGGTGTTCCTGGTGGACACGCACGTCAACCACGACCCGACGGCCGAGGAACTGTGCGAGATCACGGTGATGGCGGCCGAGGAAATGGTTCGCTTCGGCATCCAGCCCAAGGCGGCCTTGCTGTCCCATTCCAATTTCGGCTCGTCCAACGAGCCCTCGGCCGTGAAGATGCGCCGCACCCTGGACCTGCTGCGCGAGCAGGCCCCGTGGCTGGAGGTGGACGGCGAGATGCACGGTGACGTGGCCCTGGACGCCGAGGCCCGCGCCGCGCTCATGCCGAACTCCACGCTCAAGGGCTCGGCCAACCTCCTGGTGCTGCCCAACATCGACGCCGCCAACATCGCCTACAACCTGCTCAAGACGGCCGCCGGCGGCAACATCGCCATCGGCCCGGTGCTGCTCGGTGCGGCCCAACCGGTCCACATCCTGACGCCCAGCGCCACCGTGCGCCGAATCGTCAACATGACGGCGCTCACCGTGGCCGATGCCAACGTCGGCCGATAAGGCGTTGAACCTAAGCAAGCGCCCACTAATTCACGGCGATAGTCCTGGGGAGTAGTGCCCATTTTTTGGGCATTGGCTTGCTTTTTGACCCGGGTTAGGGCACACTCTCGCGCTTGTATTTCAGGGTTAACCCCAGCGTCATGGGCGTGGGTTAACCCGCATCAGGAGCAAGCCAACCTCATGGATCCGCGGCGCGTCCGCCCGCATCGGGGAAAGGGCAAAGCCGGGTTTCTGGCGGCGCTGACGGCCACGTTGGTCGCCGCTGCAGGCACCTTTTTGGTGCAAGCCCGCGGCCCAGAACTCCAGGCGTTCGAGACGCCGGCGGCCGTGTCGGTATCGGCCCTGCCAACGCAGGGTCAGCAGGTGATGGGCCGGATCTCGCAAGGGGGGCCTTTTCGCTACGAGAAAGACGGCACCGTCTTCTTCAACCGCGAAGGCCTGCTGCCCCGACAGAAGCGAGGCTACTACCGGGAATACACCGTGCCGACGCCGGGCCTGACCCATCGGGGTGCCCGGCGGATCGTGTGTGGCGGCGAGCAACCCAGGGCACCTGATGCCTGTTATTACACCGAGGATCACTACGCGAGCTTTCGACTCATCGTGCAGTGACCCCCGACAAAGCGACCGGTATTTCAACTTTGACTGTGGAAAGAGACGCGGAGATGGACACGCCACTTCGTAATGTGCGACCCAACATCGTTCAGTCGATTCGCGCCTATGGCGTGAAGGACCTGCAGGCGGCGGCCGAGCATCTCGGCCACCACTTCCTCTACGCCAACCTGGCCAAGGCGCAGAGCAAGCAGGACGTGCTCGAACTGATCGCTGCCCAGTACACGCTGCCGCCGCACTTCGGCAAGAACTTCGACGCCCTGTACGACTGCATGACCGACATGGTGCACAAGTCGGGGCCGCAAACCGGCTTCATCGTCGTGCTCGAGCACATTCCCGCACACAGCAAGTTCGACAAGGAAGCGCGCGAGCAATTGCTCGACATCTTCCGCGACACGGCCGAGTACTGGGCCGAGCGCAAGATTCCGTTCCGCTGCTTCTACTCGTTCTCGGTGGCGCGCAGCCCCAAGGGCGAAGAGCCGATCGAGGTGCAGGACGAAGAGCCCATGCCCACCGACAAGATCCTGGACGTGAGCCCGATGGCGTTGCGCATGAGCAGCCCGTTCAACGCGGGTTACTGGCTGGCGGCGGCCTGACCAACGCCCCCCGCGCCGCGCCTGCGGCGCGTCACCCCCCACTGGGGGGCGGCACCTGAGGACCGGCGGAGCCGGATCCTCGGTGCCACTGGATGAGCCCCGACACCTGTCGGGGCTTTTTCATGCCTGCGTGCGTTGGGCGAGGCCGACGTACTCGCTCACGGCCACCTCTTCCGCCCGGCGCTGAAGATCGAAGTTGCCTGCGGCATTGCGAGCCTCCAGCCACTTGCCCAGCGTGTGGCGCAGGATCTTGCGGCGTTGGCTGAATGCCACCTGCACCATGGCGCTGAAGTGCTTGAGGTCGATCGCCGGCGGCTCGGCCAGCGGCACCATGCGCACCACCGCGCTGTCGACCTTCGGCGGCGGGTCGAAGGCCTCGGGTGGCACGAACAGCACGTTCTCCATCGCGTAGCGCCACTGCAGCATCACCGACAGGCGCCCGTAATCGGCCGTGGCGGGCGCGGCCACCATGCGGTCGATCACTTCCTTCTGCAGCATGAAGTGCTGGTCCTTCACCACCGCCACATGGTCGAGCAGGTGAAAGAGGATGGGCGTCGAGATGTTGTAGGGCAGGTTGCCGACCACACGCAGCGCACCGGGCGCCGCACCGGGCAGCGCCGAGAAGTTCACCGTGAGCACGTCGGCCTCGGTCACATCGAGCTGGCCGTGCAGGCGCAGGCGGGCAGCGAGGTCGCGGTCGAGTTCGATCACGCGCAGCCGCCCCAGGCGCTCCACCAGCGGCTGCGTCAGCGCGGCCAGGCCCGGGCCGATCTCGACCATGTCATCACCGGCGCGCGGATCGATCGCGCGCACGATGGCGTCGATGACGCCGGGATCGGTGAGGAAGTGTTGCCCGAAGCGCTTGCGCGCGATGTGCTTCACGGTTGCGGGTCTTCGCGGATCTCGACGTAGGCGCGGGCGCGCACGTCGCGCGCCCACAGCGCCAGTGCCTCTTCGAGCTTTTGCGCGCGCACCACGTTGCGGATGCGCTCGCGCCGCTCGTTCTCGGCCAGGGGCACGGTACGGCGCTCGTCGACGCGGATGAGGTGCACGCCGAAGCGCGAAACCACCGGCTCGGAGAGTTCGCCCGGCTGGAGGCGGTTCATGGCCTGCTCGAACTCCGGCACGAACATGCCCGGACTTGCCCAACCCAGCACACCCCCGCCCGCGGCCGAGCCGTCCTGGCTGTGTTCCCGCGCCAATACCTCGAAGCTGGCCTGGCCACCGGCGATGCGCTGGCGGAATTCGCTCAGGCGCGCCTGTGCCGCCTGTTCACTGAGCTGGGGGCCGGGGCGCAGCAGGATGTGGCTCACGCGCGTCTGGGTGACGTTCATCGCCGGCAGGCCGCCACCGCCGCGCTTGTCGTTCACCCGCAGCACGTGAAAGCCCGCCAGGCTGCGGACCGGGCCAGCGATTTCGCCGGGCGCGAGTGCGCGGGTGGAATTGACGAACAGATCGGGCAGGCGGACCGCTGCGCGCCAGCCGAACTGGCCGCCGTTGACGCGCTCGGGCGCGTCGGAGAACTCGCGCGCCAGGGTGGCGAAATCCTCGCCGGCCCGCGCGCGCTCGGCCACGCGTTGCGCCCGGGCCTGGCGCTCGGCCACCAGGGCTTCGCTGGCGTTCTCCGGCACGCTCACCAGCACGTGGCTGAGGTTGAGCTCGAGGCTGCTGATGTCGTTGTTGCCTTGCTGCTCGCGAATGAAGTCGTCAATGTCGGCGTCGCTCACGCGCACGCGGGAATCGACCTCGCGCTCGCGCACGCGCTGCAGCAGCAGTTGCTGGCGCAGCTCGCTGCGGAAGCGGTTGACATCGATGCCCTCGGAGGCCAGTCGCTGGCGGAACGCCTCGCGGCTGAGCTGGTTCTGCGCCGCGATGTTCTGCTCGGCCTGATCAACCTCGTTGTCGGTGACACGCAGGCCGGACTCGGTGGCGAACTGCAACTGGGCGCGCTCGTTGATGAGCTGCTCGAGCACCTGCCGCACGAGCTCGGCGCGTGGCGGCGCGTTGGTGATATTGCGCTGCGCAATGGTTTGTTCGACCTGGCGAAGGCGTTGGCGCACGTCGTGGTTGGTGACGGGCTCCGAGTTGACCAGCGCCACGATGAAATCGGCGGTGCGGTTGGGCGCGGTGGCGCCGGTGCCCGCCGGCAGGCTCAGGCCACCGGGCGAGCGCTGCGCTTGCGCGACGGCGGGCCCGGCCAGCAGCGCGAGCGCCAGGGCCAGGGAAGAGAGCAGGAGGCGTTCAGTCATGGCGTTGGAAGCGGCTCGGCGGGGTGATTTCCTCGCGCAGGTATTGGTAGCGCGGCACGTTGTCCTTGAGCGTCTGCAAGGGATTGGAGCCGATGCGCGAGAAGCCCGTGAATTCGAGCTGGAACAGGATGCGTTGGTTGGCCGACGCCGCGCTGCGCTGCAGCCGCTCCAGCACGATACGCCCGATCCAGCACCCGGCATCGTACTCAAAGCCGGCCACCAGATCGACGATCTTGCGGTCGGGCACGCTGTAGTTGATGCGACCCACGCTGTACCACTGCCCGGCACCGAGCGCACGCCCCGGCACCGCCTCGGGTGCATTGTCGAACAGGCCGCTCAGCGGCCACTGCCAACCGACGTCGAACTGCTCGGAGCTGCCCCGCTGCAGGCGCCACGCGGCGCTGAGCACGCGGTAGGGGCCGGGTGTGTAGCGCGCACTCAGGGTGGTGCGCACCGATTCGTTGCTCGACGGGTTGTACTGGAAATTGGTGTCGAACAACCACCGCGGGCTCCACTGCACGCGCGCGCCGATGAGCACGTCGCTGAAGCGCTCGGTGACGGGCTCGCCACCCGGCAGCCCGGCAGCGTTGGGAAGGATCACGTTCTGGTCGCGCAGCAGGTAGCGCTGCGCGATGCCGAGGCGAACGATCTCTGCGCCGGTCTGCGGGTCGAGCAGCCGCGAACTCACACCCAGCGTGAGCGCGCGGGCGTCGGAGATGCGGTCGTTGCCGGTGAAGATGCTCTCCGAATAGATCGTCGCGAGGTTGAAGTCGGTGGCCGCCGAGTCGTAGTTCGGCAGCAGGCTCTGGTCGCGCCAAGGCGTCCAGGTGAAGAAAGCGCGCGGTTCCAGCGTCTGTGTGAAGGCGCGGCCGAAGTAGCTTGCTTCGCGCTCGAACACCAGGCCGCTGTCCAGCGCCACCGTGGGCACGGTCCGCGCGGCACTCATCTGGCCGTTGGCCAGGGGCCCGTCGAACCGGTATTGGGTGTGGTGCAGTCGCGCGCGGGGCTCGACGAACCAGCCCGGGGCCTGCCAGCGGTGCCCGATCTGCGCGATGGCCATGGTGCGTTCGCCGTTGGGCTGGCCCGTGAGGCCGGGATCGGATTCGAAGCGCGTGAAATCGGTGCGCAGTTGAAAGGTGGTCTCCCCCGTGCGCCAGTTGTCCAGCAGGGTGCGCTGGTAGGCCAACGAGACGGCCGGCACGCGGTCGTAGGGCGGCGTGATCGGCGACTCGATGTCCTGCAGGGTCTGCCAGGTGTAGGCCCCCGCCACCAGGGACCAGGGGCCCCGTGTCCAGTCGAGTTGCGCATTGCTGGGCAGCAGGCGCTGCGTGAGCGTGGCGTTGGCGCGTGGGAAATCGCGCCAGTAGTTGTCGTCGCTGACGCGGTTGAGGTTGAGGTTGAAGCCGGCGCGGCCACCCGCGCCGAGCCGGTTCAGGGCGTCGGTAAGCGTCTGGTCGTGCAGCAGCGCATAGCCCCAGCGGTCGTCGTCTCGAAGGCGGTCCGACGGCATGAACGAGCCGCGCAGCCGACCGTTGTAGCTGGGCTGCAGGTAGCGGAACTCGGCCCCCAGATCGACCCCCCGCTTGGTCATGAGCGTGGGAAACAGCGTGAGGTCGTAATTGGGCGCGAGGTTGAGGTAGTAAGGCAGCGTGAGCTCGAAGCCGCTCAGGCTGTCCAGGTTGATGGCCGGCGGCAGCAGGCCCGATTTGCGCTCGTCGCTGAGCGGGAAAGTGAAGTACGGTGCGCCCAGGATGGGCACGCCCTTGAACTCGAGCACACCGCCGGTGGCGGCACCGGTCTGCTCGACGTTGTCGAACTCGATCTTGCGCGCGCGAACCAGCCAGTCGGGCATCCAGTCGGCGCCCGGCACGCGGGGGCAGGTGCTGTAGCGTGCCTGGTGCGCGGTGGCGCGGTCCTCCCCTTCGAAGTCCAGTCGCTGCGCGTCGCCGCGGCCATCGGTGCGCAGGATCTCGAACTGCGGGTTCTCGAAGCGGCCGACAAAGGTATCGACATTGAGCCGCAACGAAGGGCCGGTGAAGCGGTCGCCATTGCGGTTGATGAGCACATTGCCGTCGGCCGTGGCCTCGCTGCTGCGCTCGTCGTAGCTCAGGCGGTCGGCGCGGATCACCATGTCGTGGCGGCGCAGCTCGGCCTCGCCCTCGACCGTCGTCACGCCACCGGGCTGCCCCTGGATGCGCTGGCCCGACACGTGAGCCGATGCCCCCTTCTGCGCCTCGGGCGTGAGGTTTTCCTGCAGCCGCAGGCTGGGGCGCAACGTCAGGCCGTCGCCCTGGGCGTGCACAGGCGACACGGCCACGCCGGCGATCACCGCGGCGGCCACGGGCGCCAGGGCGAGCCGGGGAGCGTTGCGTGAGGAGAACGAGCGGCGTTTCAAGGTCGGGCCCGGCGGCGTGCGGGCCGCGCACTTCGGCGAGAGGGGCGTTTGTAGAATGCGCCGGATTATTCCACGGGCCCCCGTTGTCACACCCGTCGCGCCACCCCCGTTGGCGCGCCCACACGCCCACCCCGAGCATGACCCCGTCACCGACGACCGTCGCGTGGGCCGACCCGCAGCGCGAGGCGGCCTTCCACGCCTGGCTTGCGCCACTGGCCGCACTACACGCGCTGCTGCCCGCCACCCTGCGCCCGGCCTCGGCCGACGCGAGCTTTCGCCGCTACCTGCGGCTTGACAACGCCGACGGCGGCAGCGTCATCGTGATGGACGCACCGCCCGAGAAGGAAAACAGCGAACCCTTCGTGCGCATCGCGGGCCTGATGCGAGCCGCGGGCCTGCGCGTGCCGCAGGTGCTGGCCTGGGACGCGCCGCTGGGTTTCATGCTGCTCGACGACCTCGGCACGCAGACCATGCTGGATGTCATCGACGCGGCAAACCCCGCGGCCAACGAGGGCCTGTATCGCGATGCGCTGGGCGCCCTGCTGCCCTGGCAACAGGCCAGCCGCCCCGGCGTGCTGCCGCCTTATGACGAAGCCGTGCTGCGCCGCGAACTGCAGCTGTTCCCGGACTGGTACCTCGCGCAGCACAAGGGCCTGACGCCGAGCGACGCGCAGCGCCAGACCCTGCAGAAGACCTTCGATCTCATCGTGCAGCGCGTGCTGGCGATGCCCACCGTCTACGTGCACCGCGACTTCATGCCGCGCAATCTGATGGTGTTGCGCCAGCGCGGCGACACCCCGGCCACGCAGCTTGGCGTGCTGGACTTTCAGGACGCGCTGCACGGCCCGATCACCTACGACATTGCCAGCCTGATGCGCGACGCCTTCCTGACGTGGGAGGAGGATTTCGTCATCGACGTCACCGTGCGTTACTGGGAGCAGGCGCGCAAGCTCGGACTCATGGATTTCGAGGACTGGCACACCGACTTCGGTGCCTTCTACCGCGCCGTTGAGTGGATGGGCCTGCAACGCCACCTCAAGGTCGCGGGCATCTTCGCGCGGCTCACGCTGCGCGACGGCAAGCCGAAGTACCTGGCCGACGCGCCGCGCTTCATCGCCTATATCCGCGCCACCGCGCACCGCTACCGCGAGCTGGCACCGCTGCTGCGGCTGATCGATGAAGTCGAAGGCCTGCAGGCCGCCAGCGGCTGGGCCTTCGGGCGCACCTGATCCCATGCCGCGTTTCTTCTGCGACGCCGCACTGAGCCCGGGGGCCGAACTTGCGCTGCCGCCCGGTGCGGCGCGCCACGTGCAGGTGCTGCGCATGCAGCCGGGCGAAGCCATCACGCTGTTCAACGGACACGGCGGCCAGTGGCAGGCCACCGTGCTGCGCATGGGACGCAGCGATGTGGTGGTGCGCGTGAGCGCGCACGACGCGGTGGAACGCGAGGCACCGCGTGCCGTCACGCTGGCCATCGGCATGCCGGCCAATGAGCGCATGGACTGGCTGGTGGAGAAAGCCACCGAACTCGGCGTGGCGCGCATCGTGCCGCTGCACACGCAACATGGCGTGCTGCGGCTGACGGGCGAGCGGGCGCAAAAGAAGCAGGCCCACTGGCGGGCCGTGGCGCAGGCCGCCTGCGAGCAATGCGGGCGCAATCGCGTGCCCGGGGTGGAAGCCGTGCGCGACCTCGCCGGCTTTGTTCAGCAGGCCAGTGGCGAGCGCGCCGTGCTTTCGCTGGCCGAGGGCAGCGTGCCTGCGCGCCAGGCCTTCGCGGGTGACGCACCGCTCACGGTGCTGATCGGCCCCGAAGGCGGCCTGTCGGCTGCCGAAGACGCCCAGGTGCGTGCCGCGGGCTTTGCGCCCGTCTCGCTGGGCGCGCGCGTGCTGCGCGCCGAGACCGCCGCGCTCGCCGCTCTCACGCTGGCCATCGGTTGAGGCGCAGGCGCTGGCGCCCGCGGGTACGCCACGGGGCATGGGCGATGGCGATGCCCTGTATAAACCAGCGCTTATGAACAAGAACCTCTGGTTGCTGGCCAGCGCGCAAGGCCTCTTCATGACCAACAACGTGGTCTTCATCACCATCAACGGCCTGGTGGGGCTGGCGCTGGCGCCGCTGGGCTGGATGGCCACGCTGCCGGTGATGGGTTACGTGGTGGGCGGTGCGTTGAGCACGCCGCTGGTGGCGCGGGCGCAGCAGCGCCTGGGGCGCCAGGCCTCGTTCCAGCTCGGGCTGGCGGTGGCGCTGCTGTCAGCGCTGCTGTGCGCCACCGCGGTCGCCCTGGGCAGTTTCGCGTGGCTTGTGGCGGGCACGGTGATCGCGGGCTACTACAGCGCCAACGGGCAGCTCTACCGCTTCGCAGCGGCCGAACTGGCGGCGCCCGCGTACCGCGAGAAAGCGGTCTCGCTGGTGCTGGCGGGCGGGTTGTTCGGTGCGGTGCTCGGGCCCAACCTGGCGGTGCACACGCGCGGCCTCACCACCACGCCATTCACGGGCGCCTACCTCGCGCTCGCGGTGGTGGCGCTGGCGTCGATGGCGGTGATGGCGTTCCTGCGATTTCCGCCGGTGCCCGCCCGGGCCGCCGGTGCCCCACCCGGGCGCCCGCTGTCGGTCATCGCGCGCCAGCCGGTGTTCATCGTGGCGGCCGTGGGCG
>VFQO010000671.1_pt1 | contig 33086 bp, 24 predicted proteins | sample 3512331 | NCBI WGS metagenome assembly VFQO01 (sample SAMN10412371, study PRJNA504923) | tailings metagenome | isolation source: Replicate 3 from Balatoc abandoned mine | place: Philippines: Itogon, Benguet | collected 2017-08-28 | reverse complement strand
AACCCCTACGTCATCGTCGGGCTGCTGCTCGGCGCGTTGCTGCCGTACCTGTTCGGCGCGATGGGCATGACGGCAGTGGGCCGCGCGGCGGGCGAAGTGGTGAAGGACGTGCGCGACCAGTTCGCCAAGAACCCGGGCATCATGACCTACGAGGTGAAGCCCGACTACGCCCGCACCGTCGACCTCGTCACCAAAGCCGCGATCAAGGAGATGATCATCCCCTCGCTGCTGCCGGTGGCGGCACCGATTGTGGTGTACTTCGTGATCACCGCGGTTGCGGGTCAAGCCAACGGCTTTGCCGCGCTCGGCGCACTACTGCTCGGCGTGATCGTCGGCGGGCTGTTCGTCGCGATCTCGATGACGTCCGGTGGCGGCGCATGGGACAATGCCAAGAAGTACATCGAAGACGGCCATCACGGCGGCAAGGGCTCCGAAGCCCACAAGGCGGCGGTGACCGGCGATACGGTCGGCGATCCTTACAAGGATACCGCTGGCCCGGCGGTCAACCCGATGATCAAGATCACCAACATCGTTGCCCTGTTGCTGCTGGCGGCTTTGGCGGCGGGGTGATCGATTAACCCAAACCCGGCCCTCAAGTAGCGAAGCGGTAGGGCCGCAAAGACTCAACCCCGCCGGGAGCAATTCCGGCGGGGTTTAATTTTGCCGAGCGCCCTGTCCCCGCATTGGACAGCCGCACCTCGCGCTGAGGCTTTCTTAACGGCCCTGTGGCATCACCCTGCCAAAGCGCCCGGATCGGCGCGGCAAGGCAGGGTTAACGGCGATGGACATGGCACGTGCGGACAGCTTTCGCACCAGCGAGACGGGCCCTGCGCCCGCCGCGCTTCCGCATGGCCGATTGCAACTGCTGACCACCGAGGAACTGGCCGATCCCGCCTTCATCACGGCGTGGGAGCGCCTCGTTGCCCGCACCGCCGAGCCCAATCCCTTCTTCGAACCGTGGTTCCTGCTCCCGGCATTGCAGCAGTGGGGCGGAACTGACCGGGTCATCACCAAGGCGTGGTTCCACGACGGACGGCTCGCAGGCCTGCTGCCGGTGGTGCGCAGCGCCAAATATTACAGCCACATCATAACCCATGCGACCGGGTGGCTCCACGACAATGCCTTCTGCGGCGTGCCGCTGATTGCTGCCGGGAACGAGGACGCCTTTTGGCGCGACCTGCTCGCCCATTTTGACCGCCGGGCGCGGCGTGCGCTGTTCCTGCACTTGCCGATGCTGCCCGCCGATGGCCCTGCGAACGCCGCGCTTGAACGCGTGCTCGCCGCCTGGCCCCGCGCGCATTACACCGTTGCCGAGGAAAACCGCGCGCTGCTGACCGGCGAGGCCTCGGCCGAAGCCTATCTCGATGGTGCGATGAGCGCCAAGAAGCGCAAGGAATTGCGTCGCCAGCACAACCGCTTGGCCGAAGAAGGCGCGCTCGTGTTTGAACGGGTGGAAGACGATGCCGGACTGGCGGAATGGACCGCCGAAGTCCTCGCACTGGAAGCGGCCGGATGGAAGGGCGAGGCTGGCTCGGCCCTTTCCAGCGCGCCGGACACGCGCAGGCTGTTCGAACAATCGCTCGCAGGCGCTGCGGCGGCGGGGCGGCTCGAACGGCTTGCCCTCCGGCTTGATGGCCGGGCGATTGCGATGCTGGTGAACTTCGTCACCGCGCCAGGCGCATACAGCTTCAAAACCGCCTTTGATGAGGATTACGCCCGCTTCTCGCCCGGGATGCTGTTGCAGCTCGAAAACCTCGCGTTGCTGGAGCGGCCCGAGATCAAGTGGGCTGATAGCTGCGCAGTCGAAGGCCACCCGATGATCGAGCGCCTGTGGCGCGACAAGCGCCGCATGATCAGCCGCAACATCGCCATTGGGGGGCCGATGCGGCGCGGCCTGTTCCGCCTGTTGATGGCTTACGAAACCCGCCCCCGAAACGCCAAAGGGACAAGCAAAGCATGAACGCCCCCGCCCACTTTGCCGATGCGCTGTCCGCACCCGTCTTTGCGCAGGCATCGCGCACCCGGTTTGCCGCGCATTATCCGGAAAAGCCGCATATCCTCACCCACAGTCTCACCAGCCACCCGTTGCTGGAGATTGAGGCGCTGGCGCAGCTCGCCGAGCGGCTGCCGATCACCTCGGTCGAGTATAATCGCGGCGATCTGCCGATTGGCGTCGATGGCAAGCCTGGCTCCAACGGCATGACCATCGCCGAAACGATCCGCAAAGTGGCCGAAGCGGAAAGCTGGGCGGTGCTCAAGAATATCGAGCAGGTGCCCGCTTACGAAAACCTGCTGCTTGGCCTGCTGGAAGAAATCCGCCCCGAAATCGAAGCCGCGACCGGCGCGATGCTGACGCCGCAGGGCTTCATCTTCGTCTCCAGCCCCAATTCGGTCACGCCCTATCACTTCGATCCCGAACACAACATCTTGCTCCAGATCCGCGGCACCAAAGTGATGACCCAGTTTCAGGCAGGCGACACCCGCTTCGTGCCGGACGAGGCGCATGAGACCTACCATTCAGGCGGCCCGCGCGAATTGAAGTGGGACGACAGCTTCCTTAGCTCTGGCCGCGAATTCCCGCTCAGCCCCGGTGAGGCGCTGTTCGTGCCGGTCATGGCACCGCATTTCGTGAAGAACGGCCCCTCCCCCTCGGTGTCGCTCTCGATCACCTGGCGGAGCGAATGGAGCTATCGCGAAAGCGACGCGCGCATCTTCAACGCGATCCTGCGCGAGCGCGGTTTCAAGCCCGCCGCGCCGGGCCGCTGGCCGCATCAGAACTATGGCAAGGCCTATGCCTTCCGCGTCATGCGCAAGCTTGGCTTGACGGGTTCGTAAGCGCCTCGCATGGCCCTGCGCCATGAGTGAGACACCAAGCCCCGAGCAACTGGTCGCCAGCCTGATCCAGCTGCTGACCGTCGAAAAACGCGCCGCCGACGTTTACGCCGGGCCTCCGCAGGCTGATGGCATCGGGCGGGTGTTTGGCGGGCAGGTGCTCGCGCAGGCGCTTCAGGCGGCGCAGGCCAGCGTCACCGACGGCAAGCGCGCGCACTCGCTCCACGCCTATTTCCTGCGCGGCGGGCGCGAAGGCGTGCCGATCGAATACCGCATCGAACGCGACTTCGACGGGCGCAGCTTCGCCAACCGCAGGGTGGTCGCTGCGCAGGAGAATGAAGACGGCATCGCGGTACCGATCCTCAATCTCACCGCCAGCTTCCAGCAACCCGAAGACGGTCTTGAGCATATCGATTCGCCGATGCCCGATGTACCCTTCCCCGATGATCTGCGCTCCGACATGGAGCAACGCCGCGAGATTGCCGCAGCATGGGCCGACCGGTTGAACGATCAGCAGCGCCGCATGATGCTGCGCCCGCGTCCGATCGAGATGCGCACCACTGATCGCCTGCACTGGATGAGCAGCGAACCGCGCGAACCGCGCGCGCATTCGTGGTTCCGCGTCTGCGCACCGATCACCGGCGCGGACGACACGCCCGAACTCCACCGCGCGATCATCACCTACGCCAGTGATTACACCCTGCTCGGCACCAGCGCGCTGCCGCATGGGCTCAGCTGGATGCGCAACGAGCTGGTCGGCGCGAGCCTCGATCATGCGCTCTGGTTCCATCGTGACGCGCGCGCCGACGAATGGCTGCTCTACGCCACCGACGCGCCATGGAGCGGGGGCGGTCGCGGGTTCAACCGCGGGCGGATCTTCAACCTCGCAGGCGAGCTGGTGGCCAGCGTCGCGCAGGAAGGGATGATGCGCAAGCGGAACGCCCGCTGACTGGCACCCCGGCGCGAAGCGCCGCAAGGGCGACCGCCCGCCCGCAGCGACGCGACCTTCAGGTCGCACGAGCGAGGATTTCGCAGCCCGGATGGGCTGCGGAAAACATCAATGCGCCAGCAATACCGGCATCTGCGGTTCGCTCAGCATCCGCCGCGTTACCCCGCCCAGCAGCAGCTCGGCGAGGCGCGAGTGGCCATAGGCACCCATCACCATCAGCGAACAGTCGCGCATCTGCGCCGCTGAAAACAGCGTGTCGGCGATGCTGGCCTCCCCGCGCGGAAGTTCGACGATCTCGCACTCGATCCCGTGGCGGCTGAGATACTTGGCACCCTCGGTCGAAGGCAGGTCAAAGCGTGCCTTGTCCGATTCCTCAATCACGCTCGCCAGCGTCACTTTGCACGAGCAGGCGAGCAGCGGCACCGCCGCGCGCAGTGCATGTGCGCCTTCGGACGAACCGTTCCACGCGACCAGCATCGGCGCACCGATATCGAAGCTCTTGGCGCCCTCCGGCACCACCAACACCGGCACCGGCGCCTTCATCACCACATCGCCCACCAAGGCTGAAGGCCCGCGCCCGTCCGTGCCCGCCTCAGCCGGGCCGAGGATCACGATATCGGCCAGCGGCGAAGCTTCCAGCAGGCGGTGCGGGGCGATGCCATAGACAAAGCGCCAGTCCCACGGCACGCCTTCGTGCTCCAACTCTTTCTCGATCTGCGCGCGGAGGTTCTCGGCGTTTTCCTTGATCACTGGCATCGCTGCCGCGATGGCCGAGCCGTAGAAATCGCCCGGCGCGAATACCTCGTAACTAACCGCCTGAAGGCAGGTGAGGTGACCGTTGGTCGCGCGGGCAATATCGAGCGCCACTTGCAGGCGCGCGGTCATGGCGCGGTCATGGTCAATGTGCAGCAAAATCGATTTCATGACGTGTCTCCCATTCATGATGAGGATAATCGCCCCGATTGTCGCGACTGGCTTTGACAGAGATCAATTTCTGCCCTGCGCGCCTTAGGACTCCATAGCATCTTGCCTTAGCCAAAGCCCGCGCTCATTCTGCGGGCAGGGAGAGCCTATCATGCAGATCACGCGCCATCCGCCGGTGAAGACGTCGCTGGAACCGTCGAACCACCCCTACCTTACCGGGCCGTGGACGCCGCTGCATGAAGAGGTCGATGTGGCCGAAATGCGCGTGATCGAAGGCGCGATTCCGGCGGACATTGATGGCATCTACCTGCGCAACACGGAAAATCAGGTCCACCAGCCGCTCGGTCGGCATCACCCGTTCGATGGTGACGCGATGATCCATCAGGTCAACATCTCGGGCGGCAAAGCGAGCTATCGCAACCGCTTCGTGCGCACGCATTGCTTTGAGGCGGAGCAGATCGCCGGACGCAGCCTGTGGGGCGGGCTAATGGACCCGTGGGGCACCAGCGTACGCCCCGGCTTCGGCGCGCACGGCGGGTTGAAGGATACCGGCTCGACCGACATCATCGTTCATGCCGGCACCGCATACGCGACGCTGTATCAGTGCGGCGAGGCTTGGATGCTGGACCCCGTCACGCTTGGCAGCCGGGGCAAAGCGCCGTGGGTGCCATTGGATGGCATCTCGGCCCACCCCAAGGTGGACGAGGCGACCGGCGAGTTGATGTTCTTCAACTACTCCAAGCACGCGCCTTTCATGCATTACGGCGTGGTCGATCGCGCCGGGCAGTTGGTGCATTACGTCCCCATCCCCCTGCCCGGCCCGCGCCTGCCGCATGACATGGCGATCACACCCAACTGGTCGATCCTCAACGATATGCCGCTGTTCTGGGACGAGGAGTTGCTAGGCCGCAACATCCATGCGGCGCGCATCCATGACGGCGTGCCGACCCGCTTCGGCCTGATCCCCCGCCACGGCAAGCCGCAGGACATCCGCTGGTTCGAGGCCGCACCGACCTATGTGCTCCACTGGACCAACGCGTATGAAGTCTCTGGGTCAGAAGGCGACGAGGTCATCCTCGAAGGCTATCATCAGGCCAAGCCGATGCCCGATCCGCTCGAAGAGATGGGCCGTTACAGCCACATGATGGCCTATGTGGACGAACACTCGTTCCAATCCCGCCTCCACCGCTGGCGCTTCAACCTGACAACCGGTGAGACGCGCGAGGAGCGGCTAACCGACCGCATTGTCGAATTCGGGATGATCAACCCGGCCTATGCGATGCGCAAGAGCCGCTACGTCTGGTCGACCACGACGCGGCCCGGCTGGTTCCTGTTCAACGGCTATGTCCGACACGACACTGAGACCGGCGAGGAGCAAGTCTTCCAGCTTCCCGAGGGTGTCTATGCTAGCGAAAGCCCGATGATCCCCAGAAAGCCCTCAAGTAGCGAAGCGGTAGGGCGCGAAGACTCAGGCTACCTCGTGACCTTCCTGATCGACGAGAACACCGGCACTTCCGAATGTGCGATCATGGATGCGAGCGATGTGACCAAAGGCCCGATCTGCCGCCTCGCTCTGCCGCACAAAATCTGTTCAGGCACCCACTCGGTGTGGGTCGAACACGATCAACTGCGCGCCGACGCCGCGTTCCATGCCCGGCGTTTCGCGGTGGCATGACGTCACCGGTCGAGGTGGCTTGAACGCTCGTCAACAGCGCGCTTGTGCCTGACCGCCCCCACGCCTAGCGCCCCCGGTCTTGAATTACCGTTTCCGGGGACTCTTCATATGACCTTTCGCCTTGCCCTTGCCGCTTCGACCGCGCTGTTCCTCACGGCGGCCCCGGCGCTCGCTCAGACGGCTGCTGCGCCTGCCGCTGCCACCGTCTCTGCCGAGCAATCCGAACATGACAAGCTGTTCGCTCTGTTCGCAGATGCCGACGCGCGCGAATTGGCGCTCAATCCGCTCAGCCGCCTGTTCCGGGGCGAGGAAGAAAATGCCGGGCGGCTCGGCGATCTGCTGACTGATTCCAGCTTTCTGGCCAGCCGCACCGACATCAAGCTGAACCTTGCGCTGCTCGCCCAGATCGACCGCAGCAAACTGTCCGAGACCGATCAGCTCGCCCATGACGTGTTCCAGTACACGCAGCAGCGCGCGCTCGACGGTGTGAGTGACGAAATGCGCGCGCTGACCGAAGTGCGCCCGCTCAACCACTTCTTCGGCCTGCACACCTTCTACCCGCAGTTCGCCAGCGGCACTGGGGTCGCCCCGTTCAAGACGCTCGCGAATTACGAGGACAACCTCTCGCGCCACAATGACTATATCGACTTCATCGACCGCGCGATTGCCAAATTCCGCGAAGGCATGGCGAGCGGCGTGGTCGAAACCAAGCTGACCGTCGGCATCATGGTCACCCAGCTCGACACGCAGTTGAAGACCCCGCTGGCGGATTCGATGTTCATGGCGCCGGTCAAGACCTTCCCCGACACCATTGCCGAAGCTGACCGCACACGCCTGGCCGCTGCCTACGCGGCCAAGACCGCCGAACTCTATGCCGCCAACACCCGGCTGCGCGATTTCCTGCGCGACGAGTATCTTCCCGCCGCGCGCGACAGCATCGGCCTTTCGCAGATGAAGGGCGGCGAAAAGTTGTACGCACGTCTGGTGGAGGATTCGACCACTCTGCCGATGGATCCCGAGACGATCCACCAGCTCGGCCTGTCGGAAGTCGCGCGGATCAAGGCGGATCTGGAAAAGCTGAAGAAGGAAGTGAAGTTCAAGGGCACGCTCACCCAGTTCTTCGACTATGTCCGCACCGACCCCAAGTTCCAGCCCAAGACCCGTGAGGCGCTGACGCAGTCCTATTACGACATCGGCAAGCAGGTCGATGCCAAGATCGGGGACTACTTCTCACTGATCCCCAAGTCGCCGCTGGAAATCCGCCCCTATGATCCTTCGACCGAGGAGTTCGAGGCGGGTGGTTCGTACCAGTCCGGATCGGCTGACGGGGCGCGTCCGGGCGTGTTCTATTTCAACGCCTATGACCTGCCGAGCCGCCTGACGCCGGGCAATGTCACGTTGTACCTGCATGAAGGCGCACCGGGCCACCACTTCCAGATCAGCTTGGCGCAGGAGAACGAGGCGCTGCCCGCCTTCATGCGGTATGGCGGCACCACCGCCTATGTCGAAGGCTGGGCGCTCTATGCCGAGACGCTGGGTTACGAGATGGGCTTCTACAAGGACCCGTGGAACCGTTACGGCACCTTGCAGGACGAACAGCTGCGCGCGATGCGATTGGTGGTTGATACCGGCATTCACGCCAAGGGCTGGACCCGCGATCAGGCGATCGACTTCATGATGAACAATTCGGGCATGACCCGCACCGAAGTAGTGGCCGAGGTTGACCGCTATATCGCCATCCCCTCGCAGGCGCTGGCCTACAAGATCGGCGCGCTGACAATCCAGAAACTGCGCCAGCGGGCCGAAACCAAGCTGGGCGGAAAGTTCGACATCAAGGCCTTCCACGAGCAGGTTCTGAACACCGGCGGCCTGCCGCTGGCGGTGCTCGAAGCGAAGATTGACCGCTGGATCGCAGCCCAATCCGGTAGCTGATTGCGCGCGCGAAAGCCCTTCGCGCCTCAACTCACCGCATCCTATCCCCGGTTGCCCGCTCCTGTGGCAGCCGGGGAATTGACGTTCACCTCCGAGCAAGGTGTGGCTGAACAACCACGCCTCGCGCACTCTATTCAACAAGGGCCACCGCACGGGATCGCGGCCCGCACCACAGGAGCAATACCACTGTGACCACCACCAAGCATAAGGCGCGCAATTTCGCGCTGATCGCCCTTATGGGCGCTGTTTCTGCCACCGGCCTTGCCGCCCAGACGCAGGTTCCCGTCGAAGATCAGGGCGAGGTGCTCACCACCGTCTATGGTTCGCTCCCCCCGCTTGCCGAAATGGCTGAAGGGCCCAAAGTCACCGGCATTATCTCGGCACGCAAGGGCTCGCGCCTCCAGGTGACCACCGAAGATGGCACGACCACCATGATCACGCTCCACCCCGAGACCGAAATCCGCACCCGCGGCGGGTTCCTCGGCATCGGCAACAAGGCGTTCGATCAAAGCGCGCTGATCAACGGCCTGCCGGTGATCGTGAAGACGGGTCAGTACGGCGAAGGCCTGGTTGCCAGCGAAGTTCGCTTCACCAGCGATGACCGCCAGATTGCGGCGATGATCCGCGGCGGCACCCAGCAGCAGTTTGGCGAACAGGGCGCTGCGATCCAGCAGAACGCTGCCGCCACCGAAGCGCTGCGCGGCCGCCTTGGCGATATCGACAAGTACAACCTCAAGAGCACCACCAACGTCTATTTCGATACCGGTAAGTCCGTGCTCACCCCCGGTGCCAAGTCGGAGCTCTGCGCTGCAGCACAAACCGCAGGCGCGAACGAAAATTCGCTGATGCTGGTGCTGGGCTACACCGATTCGACCGGGTCGCAGGAAGTGAACCAAACGCTGTCGGAAAAGCGCGCGGCGGCGGTGGTCAACCACCTCCAGCAGGTGTGCAAGTGGAAGCCCTACCGGATGCTCACCCCGACCGGCATGGCAACGTCCGACCCGGCTGCCGACAACACCACCGCAGCCGGGCGCGCGCAGAACCGCCGCGTTTCGGTCAATGTGCTGGTGAGCAAGGCGCTCGACGGGCAGTAAGCGATATGGCTGCGGCGGCCTCTCGGGGGTGCCGCAGCCGCCTTACATGGTCGGCAGACTTCCGCCGATCGAAGTGTTGGGCTCGCCGCCCGCTGGGTGCGGCAGGCCCAGCGCATTGTTGACCGCCCGGCGCAGCGGATTGGTGCAGTATGACGGCCCCTGCGCGTAATAGATCCGCCCTTTGAGCGTCCGTTTCTTCGCATCGGGATTTACAATCACCTGCCCTGCGTTGCCTGTATCCCCGCCATCGGCAATCGGATCGCAGCGGCGCAGGGTGATGCTGCCATCCGCCGCTCGGTCAATCGCGGTGCAGACGAACGGCTGGTAGAATCGCAGGATGCGGGTGTTGCGCTGGTAGGAGTCTCTTGCGTCCGACAGCACATATTGTGGATCGCGGGGGAGCAAATCGAGCGCGCCGGGCGCCACGCTGATCCGCTCAGGCGGTTGGCCGAAATAGCCTGCGACCTGCCGGACAATCCCCTGCTGAAAGCCTTGTCCCGCATACCATTGGTCAAAGGCGGCGGCGTTGGGGAAGGTCACATCGGATCGCCAGTTCACCGCATTGCGCCAGCAATCACCCAGCCGCACGGTCTTGTCCCCTTGCCGGTCAACCGTCACGCCCACAGGCAGACCGAATGCCTCGCTGACGAGCGCAGTTTCGTTGTCGAAATAATCGCTCTGACTATCGATATGCATGATCAGGACCGGCAGGCCGATGCACGACAGGAACGCCAGTGTCGCCAGCACCTGCACCGGAAATGTCTTCCAGATCGCCGCCGGGGTTAGCCGGTGCGCGAGAAAAGTCAGAGCCAGCACCGCGGCGGGCACCCCGAACAGCGACAGCATGGCAAAAGTGAAGCCGGTCATTGCGCCATGATAACTGACCGTTCATTAGAAATTGTAAAGCCCCGGTCAGCCGCTCAGCTGCCGAAGAGGAACATGTTGACCGTCAGCCGCCCTCTTGCCGGATCGTTAGACAAGGCGGCGGGATCGGGGATGATGCCCGAATGGAGCTGCCGCCCGCGATACAGCGCCATCCGGTCAGGCCGCGCCTCGACCGCGCCGATCTGCTCGAAAGCATCGCTGTCCCCCAGCGGATAGCCGGGCGGCGGCGGACCATATTCGCGTTCGTCCTCGGCCAGCGCCGCAGCATAGGCGGCCTCACGCTCAGGCGTGATTGCTTCGAACCCGGTGCGGCGATGGCGGTAGAACGCGGTCCCGCCGCTCTCCGGCCCATCGAGGTAGTGCATGATCGCGACCCGCCCCGCGTCCGAATGATCGTGATGCGGGATGCGCTGGCGGGGCGAGAGTTGCTCTGGCGGCAGGGTAACCAGCGAGAACGCGGCGATCTCGCAACTGATATTGCGCGTCAGGCCAAACACCCGGCCCATGACCTGCATCATCAGCTCGCGCCTGAGGCTGAGATAGGATGGATCAGCCAGCGCGCGCCTGCCGGGATAATCGACCCCGGCGCAGTGATATTGCGCAGCCAGCCCCATCGCGCGCAGCCGTTCGGGCTGACCGGTGAAGTTGTCGATGATCACCAGCGGCTCGCCCTCACGGCCAAGGCGCTCGACCGTGATGGAGGCATCGGGGAGGATCATGCCCTCCGTCTAACCGCCCGCATGGTAGAAATCATAGACCTTGCGCGCCACCGTGGCGCTGACGCCGGGGGCACGTTGCAGGTCTTCGAGCGAGGCGGCGCGCACCTTCGACGCCGTGCCGAAATGTAGCAGCAACGCGCGCTTCCGCGCCGGGCCGATGCCAGAGATTTCATCGAGCGGGCTGGCGGTGATCGCCTTCGATCGCTTGGCCCGGTGCGCGCCGATGACATAGCGGTGCACCTCATCGCGCAGGTTCTGCAAGTGGAACAGGAGCGGTGAATTGACCGGCAGCATCTTCTCACGCCCGTCCGGGAAGTGGAATACCTCCCGCCCATCGCGCCCGTGATGCGGCCCCTTGGCGACGCCGACGACGGCGATCTCGTCGGCAATACCGATCTCCGTCAGCACACGCATGACGCTGGAGAGCTGGCCCTTCCCGCCGTCGATCAGGATCAGATCGGGAAGCACGGTTTCGTGCCCACCCTGCTTAGCCTCCGGGTTCTCCTCGCCTTCCGCAAAGCTGCGGAACCGCCGCGCCATGACCTCGCGCATCATCGCGAAGTCATCATTGGTTTGGGCCTCGCGGATGTTGAACTTGCGGTACTGGCCTTTCTCGAACCCGTCCGGCCCGGCAACCACCATCGCGCCCACTGCCTTGCTGCCCTGAATATGGCTGTTGTCGTAAACTTCGATCCGCTGCGGGGCGGCGTCCAGTTCCAGAAACTCGGCCAATTCACGGTTGAGCTTGGCCTTGGTGCCGGTTTCGGCCAGCCTGCGCTCCAGTGCCTCCACCGCATTGCGCTGTGCCTGTGCCATCAGCTTGCGGCGGTCGCCGCGTTCGGGAACAGAGATGCGCACCTTACGGCCAGCGACTTCGGACAGCGCCGCTTCCATCAACTCGGTTTCGGGCAACTCGCGGTCGACGAGGATCGTGGCCGGCGGCGGCACTTCCTCGTAGAATTGCAGCATCACATCGGCGAGCACCTGCGCTTCCTCCACCTCATTGGTGTGGCGCGGGAACAGCGCGCGGTGGCCCCAGTTCTGCCCTCCGCGGATGAAGAAGGACTGGACGCTCATCTGCCCGTTCTTGGCAGCCAGCGCGAAGATATCGGCATCGCCCAGCCCTTGCGCATTGATCGCCTGCGAGCCCTGAATGAAGGTCGCCGCCCGCAGCCGGTCCCGCAACATCGCCGCGGTCTCGAATTGCAGGTTCTCCGCCGCCTCGGCCATCTGCCGCTCAAGATCAGCCTGCACCGCGCCCGATTTGCCCGAGAGGAAGTCCTTGGCCTGTCGCACCAGCGCGTCATAATCCGTCTCGCTGACCCGCCCGACACACGGGGCCGAGCAGCGCTTGATCTGGTAGAGCAGGCACGGCCGGTCGCGGTTGTTGAAGAAGCTGTCAGTGCAGGACCGCAGCAAGAACAGCTTTTGCAGCGCATTCAGCGTGGTGTTGACGCTCCCCGCGCTCGCGAACGGCCCGTAGTAATTGCCCTTGGCCCGCCGTGCGCCGCGATGTTTCTGGATGCGCGGGAAGGTGTGATCGGCGCGCAGCAGGATAAAGGGGAAGCTCTTGTCGTCACGCAGCAGCACGTTGAACGGCGGACGGAAGCGCTTGATCAACTGCGCTTCCAGCAGCAGCGCCTCGGCCTCGGAATTGGTGGTTATGATTTCCATGCTGCGGGTCTGGCTGACCATCCGCTGCAAGCGGCCCGACAGCCCGGCAATCTGGGTGTAATTGGCCACCCGCGCCTTCAAGCTGCGCGCCTTGCCGACATACAGCACCTCGCCGCGCGTATCGAGCATCCGGTACACGCCGGGGGAAGGCTTCAGCACCTTCACCACCTCGCGGATCGCCTGCACCCCGCCTTCCAGATCGGGCTTGGCGCTCGACACGGTATAGGCGGCGCGCTCCTCGTTGAAGCGATCGCCACCGCGCGGATCATGGGGGGTGCCTGCGGGGGTCTTTGACATCAGGTGCAGATAGGGACTGCGGGGGGCGATTGGCAATTCCCGCAAGCACGCCTATCCGCACCGGGATGGATCAGCATGACGTCATCATTCTCGGCGCGGGCGCCGCCGGGCTGTTTTGCGCAGGCCAGGCAGGGCAACGCGGGCTGCGCGTGGCGTTGCTGGAGAAAGCGGAGGCGCCGGGGAAGAAGATTCTGATCTCGGGCGGCGGGCGGTGCAACTTCACCAATCTGGGCGCGGGGCCGGGCAATTACCTCTCGGCCAACCCCCATTTCGCCAAGAGCGCGCTGGCGCGGTACACTCCGGCAGACTTCATCGCGCTGGTCGAACGTTACGGGATCGCGTGGCACGAGAAAACGCTGGGGCAGCTGTTCTGCGACGGTTCGGCCAAGCAGATCGTGGCGATGCTGTTAGAGGAATGCCCGCCTGATAAGGTCACTCTGACTTGCGAGGTCGATGTGGCCAGCGTTACGCGCGGTGAGGACGGCGTGTTCACGGTCACCGCCGCAGATGGCCGCGCGTGGCGCGCTCCTGCACTGGTGATCGCCACCGGGGGGCCCTCCATCCCCAAAATGGGCGCGAGCGACTTCGCCTATGGGCTGGCGCGGCAGTTCGGGCTGAAGGTCGTGGAGCCGCGCCCTGCCCTCGTCCCGCTGACACTGGGGGGCGAGGACGCGCTGTTCCGCGAGCTGTCCGGCGTGGCGGCGCCCGTGCGCGCTCGGGCTGGCAGCGGCAAAGGCAAGGCCGAATTCGCCGAGGCTGCGTTGTTCACTCACAAGGGGCTCTCCGGCCCCGCGATCCTGCAAATCTCGTCCTATTGGCGGCACGGCGAGGAGGTCGGCATCACCTTCCTGCCCGATGCCGCGAGCGACTGGCTGGTCGAAGCCAAGCGCGACCGCCCCCGCACGCAATTGCGCACGCTACTGCGCGAGCGACTGCCCGCGCGGTTGGCTGACGCATTGGCGGATCGGTTGGTGCTGGAGCGGGAATTGGGGAACCTGTCGGACAAAGACCTGCGCGCCGCTCAGGCAAAGCTGGGCGATTGGCGCTTTGCTCCTAACGGAACCGAGGGTCTCGCCAAGGCCGAAGTCACCGCTGGCGGGATCGCCACGCCGGAACTCTCCAGCCGGACGATGGAAGCCGCCAAGGTGCCCGGCCTCTATGCCATCGGCGAGGCCGTGGACGTCACCGGGTGGCTCGGCGGCTACAACTTCCAATGGGCCTGGGCGAGCGGCTTTGCTTGCGCCGAAGCGCTCGCCGAGGCCCGCGCGCTCCGGCCTTAATCGTGCCGGGTCGCGCGTTTTCCTACTCCCGCCGGGCCTGATATGCCGGATCCGGCTCTTTCCCATTGTTGCCCACCGAAGGGCACTCCCCCCCCGAAAGGGGCAAAGTGTCAACTTCGATTTTTCGTCACAACCTTATGTTTCTAAAACACAATTTCCCGAAAATGGCGCTTGACACCCTGTCAACTTTGTCAACTTCGGGCGCTCGGTTCCGTGCTCGGGGAAGCCATCACTAGAACAGCTTTCTGAGATCGATCCCGAGATACAGCCCCAGCGGATCGATCACGAAGGGCTGGTAGTTGATCGGCGTATCGCCCGCCGAATCCCGCACCTTGCGCTGTGCGTCGAACACGTTGTCGGCAACCAAGCTGACGCGGAAATCCTTGAGCAGTCCCTCGTTCTTGCCCGTCACTTCGCCCAAGTTGGCGAAGATGCGCAGGTTGAAGGTGGCGATGTCGTCGAAGAACAGATCGCTGGTGCCGACTGCCCCGTCGAGGCGGGTCGTGCCGGTGTAGATGCCCGACAGGCGGAAGCCGACACCCTTGCCGAACAGGCCCGCTTCAAGGCGGCTCGAATGGCGTGGCTGGCCGAAGGCGCCGGTCGCCTGCCCGTCAAGCTGGTCGAGGGGTTGCAGCCCGGGGGCGATCAGAATCTCATTGGCGAGTTCGATCGTGTGGGTCAGGTTGAAGAAATACCGCCAGCCCTGGAAGTTGCGTCCTCCCAGCGGGTTGAAAGCAGGCCCGCCCGCAGGCGCACCGCCAGCCGCTGCCGGAGCGCCGCCCGGTGCCTGTGCGGGGGGAGCCGCTGCGCAGAAGCGCTGCTGGAACTGCGCCAACGCCTCGGGCGGTATGGTGCCATCGGGCAGGCGCGAGCGGTCGAGTGCCATCTTGATGAAAGCGGGATCGACGCCCGGCAGCTCGGCCGAGACATCTTCGCCGCGTTCGATCTTGGCGACCAGCTCGGCAATCGCTGCTGCGCCGTCCGGGCCGCAAGCGCGCTCACGGAAAGCTGCGAGCTGCGGCGGGATGCCAGCGGGGACCATGCCAGCCGGAGCGCCCGGTGCGGCGCCGCCCATCATGGCGGGGTCGATGCTACAGATCCGCGTGCGGAACTGCGTCAGACGGGCCGGATCGACCTTGCCGTCGGCCCCGCGGATGCGCGCCAGCATCGGTGCGAGACGCGCCGGGTCAATGCCGGGGAACTCCGCTGAGATATCTGTCCCGCTGTCGATCGCGGCCACCAGCTTTTCGAGGAACGCCTGACCGTCGTCGGCGCAGAGACGCGCACGGAAGGCCATGAACTGCTCACGCTGTTCCGCTGTCGGCGCAGCGAGGCCGCCCGCCGGAGGAGCGCCCGCGCCTGCTTGTGGAGCCGGGCCGGTCGTCGGCGCAGCTGGTGCCGCAGCAGTAGGCGCACCACCGCCACCGCCGCCAAAGCGACCACCACCGCCACCACGACCGCCTTCGCCTTCAGCCGGTGCGCCGATGCTGCCATTGGTCGAGAAGGTGAACTGGATCCGATCCGCCCGCGTCTCGGCAAAGCTCACCGAGCGCCGATCGACCCGCACCACGCGGCCATCGGCATCGCGCGTCATCCGGCCGGGGAAGGCCGCCTCGGTCTCGGCAGTGATCTGCGGGAAGCTGCTCACCACGTCATCCGAACGGTTCATGATGTAGTCGACCGTGAGCCGCGAATTCTCCCAGAACGGGAGTTCCCAATTGGCCGAGAACTTCCAGTCGCGCTGGGTCTCAGGCGGCAGGGTCGGATTGCCGCCGGTCAGCACCTCGGCCAGCACCGTCTCGCCGCGCACGAAATCGAACACGGGGACGTTGAAATTGGTGACCTGCGGATCGCCCAGCGCCGAGAGCGAGGGCGCGACCTCGCGCAAGATATAGGTCGCCGACAGGTCGAGCCCGTCAGTGGGCTTCCACGTGATCCCGGCGTTCCAGTCCCCGAGAAGGCCGAAATCGCTGAGGTCCTCCAGCCCGGCCTGAAGGTTCAGGGTGAAGTCGCCCAGCCCGTCGAGGAATTCCTCACGCCCGCTGGTCAGCGGCACCACCAGATTGGCGCCGGTCGACAGGCGGCGGCGAGTCAGCTCTGCGCCCGTAAGCGAGCGCGTGTCGCTGCTTTCGATCCTGCGCCAGTCGAGGCCGAGGTCGAAGGTCGCCAGCACCTCGCCCGCAGGCAGCTCGGCGAGCGGGCCCTCGAGCGTCGCCAGGGTCTCGGTGGTAATCGTCCGGCGCAGCGCGACATCGAAGCCGTTGTCGGCGCTGGTCGGCAGCGGACCGGTGATCGCCAGCGTGCCTGCCGCCGCGGCATCGCGGAAGGCCTGGAGCTGCGCGGTCCCCAGCCGCCGGTCGATCTCGGTCTCGGTCTCGCTGAACGAGCCGTCGAAGGTGGTGGTGAGACGGAAGGCATTGATCGGTTGGTTGATCGATCCGGCGGCTGAGACCGTGTCGCTCGAGGAGCGCCGGGCGAGCGGAGTGTCCGCGCCGAAAGTGCGCAGCGCGCTGGTGCCGGTGGGCGAGGTCAGCATCACGGTGTTGAGCCCGTCGAGGCTGCGGCTCTCATCGCGTGCGTAATTGAGGTTGGCGCTGAGCGACGTCCCGCTCTCGACGATCGCCTTGGCCCACGAGACATTGGCCTCAAGCCCGAAGGTGTCGGCCAGCAGGCTGCGGAAATCGGCCTGATCGGGATCGCCCGCAACCAGCGACTGCGAGCCATCGGTCTGCGCAATATTGCGCTCCGCCTCGGTAAGCAGGGTCGTGTCTTGAACTTCGATATTGGCGTTGATCCGCCCGCCATTGGCGATCTTGAGAATGCCGAGCTGCTGTTCGTTACGGGCATAGCCCCCGCGCGACGGCATCTCATATTCCAGATCAACCTGGCGGTTGGAATAATTGTCCTTGAGGATAAGGTTGATCACCCGACGATCAGGCGGAAAGCCGAAACGCTGGGCAACTTCCTCGGGAAAGACCTCAACCCGGGCAAGGGCTTCTGGGGGGTAGTTGGCAAACTCACGGAAGGAACCGATGCGGATGCCGTTGACGAGAATCACCGGCTGCCCGCCGCCACCACGCCCGCGCGCCGAACCGGTGCGTGCGCTGATCTGCGAGATCAGGTCGGTGATCGAAGTGACGCCTTCAGCGGCAATTGCGGTTTCATCCAGCTCGAGCAGCGGGGCCTGATCGACAAACAGCTGTCCACGCAGCCGTCCCGAACGCACAACGATTTCGCCGCCGTCCGTGGTGGTGTCGCTGGCGCTGTCGGGATCTTCCTGATCAGGCTGGGCTGCCGGTTCGGGCTGGGGCTGCGCGGTCGCGGTTTCCTTGGCTGCCAGCGGCAGCGTCAAGGCAAGGGCAAGAGCGCAGGTGCCAGCGCGCAAGCCTGCGCGGGAGAGCGGGGAGAGGTTCATGGAGTCCCTTTAGTTACAATTCTTATGACAGGGCGGCTTGTTACCGCTCCCTTTGGGGCAGAGTGACTACGCAGTCGATCAGCCCAAGGATGCGCGATGCACCCTGAACCGAACCTGCAAATTCCCGAAGATCACTGGCCTAACGCACGAGCCTTCCCTTTTGGTTCCCGCATCGCTAAAGCGCAGCCCCACATCGACGGGCGTATTGTGCGCCGCAACGGACAAAAGGAACTACATGGCCAAGGAAGAACTCCTCGAAATGCGCGGGCGCGTGGTTGAGCTGCTGCCCAATGCGATGTTCCGGGTGGAGCTTGAAAACGGCCATGAAGTGCTCGGCCACACCGCAGGCAAGATGCGCAAGAATCGCATCCGCGTGCTGGTGGGCGACGAAGTGCTGTGCGAGCTGACGCCGTACGATCTCACCAAAGCACGAATCACCTATCGCTTCATGCCGGGTCGCGGCGGCCCCGGCCCGCAATAATTGCGGGCGGCCCTGATGGGCACGCTTCACCTCACGCTGGGTTCGGCTTCGCCCCGGCGGCGCGAGTTGCTTGGACGGCTGGGACTTGTGCCTGACGCTGTAAGCCCGGCCGATATCGATGAAACCCCGCTGAAGGGCGAACTTCCCCGCGCCTATGCCTTGCGCATGGGACGGGAAAAGGCGCTGGCGGTGGCTGCGCCGGACCATGTGCTGGCGGGCGATACGGTGGTGGCGGTGGGGCGGCGAATCCTGCCCAAGACCGAAACCGAAAGCGAAGCGCGGGCCTGCCTCGATCTGATGAGCGGGCGGCGGCATCAGGTGCTCACCAGTGTGGTGCTGCGCGCGCCCGATGGCTCGGTGCGTGAACGGCTGTCCGAGACGGTCGTGCATTTCAAGCGCCTCTCCGCCGAGGAAATCGCCGCCTACCTCGCCGGGGGTGAATGGCAGGGCAAAGCGGGTGGCTATGCCATCCAGGGCGCGGCTGAGGGCCTGATCGAGTGGATCAGAGGCAGCCATTCTGGCGTAATGGGCCTGCCGCTCCATGAAACACGTGCGCTGTTGAAATCTGCCGGGTTTGTCATTGGCTAGACCGCCAGCGCCAGAGTGGCTAATCGAGGACGGCATTGGCGAAACCCGTGCCTTGCTGATCGCAGGCGAGCAGGTGCTGGCAGCGCGGACGATCTGGCCGGGCGAGTTGCGGGCCGGGCAACTTGCGCGCGGCAAGCTCACCGCCAAACTCAAAGGTTCCCGCCGCGGTGTGGCGCTGCTTGAAAGCGGTGGGGAGGCGCTGGTCGATCATTTGCCACAGGCAGTGACCGAAGGTCAGATACTCGATCTCGTCATCACGCGCGCGCCCTTGGCCGAGCGGGGGCGATTGAAGCGCGCGCAGGCACGGGTGGCGGGAGCGGACAGCAGCGCCTTGTCCTCACCCCTCGCTGGAGGCCGAACCGTCCGCCGCTTGCCGACTGGGCTGTGGGAAGAGGTATGGCAGGCGGCTTCATCGGCCAGCCTCGACTTTCCGAACGGCGAGGTGCTGATCAGCGTCACCCCGGCCATGACCGTTATCGACATTGATGGCATCGGCTCGCCACGCGACGTGGCATTGGCAGCAGTGCCCGCGATTACCCGCGCGCTGGCGTGGTTCGAGATCGGCGGGAATATCGGGATCGACTTCCCTACGCTCGCCGCCAAGGCTGATCGCCGCGCGGTCGATGAAGCTTTGGAGGCCGCACTGGCAGGCTGGCCGCATGAACGCACCGCTATGAACGGCTTTGGCTTCGTGCAACTGGTCGCACGGCTCGAAGGACCTTCGCTGCTCCACCGCTTTGCAACCGCCCGGCTAGGAGCGGCGGCCCGCATGGCATTGCGGCGCGCGGAACTGGCGGCAGATGACGGTACGGGCCGGGTTTTGCAGCTGACAGTGCATCCGGCGCTCAAGGCCAAGCTCAAGCTCGAATGGCTTGACGAACTCGCGCGCCGCACTGGGCGGGTGGTGGAGATTGCGGTCGACCCGGCTCTTGCGATCGAGGCCGCCAATGCCCAGCTTATCGTCCGATGACCTTCTCCGCCAGCAAGCCCTGCCCGATCTGCCGCAAGCCGAGGTCGGAGACTTTCCACCCCTTCTGCTCGCGGCGCTGCAAGGACCGCGATCTGGCGCGCTGGTTCTCCGATTCCTACGCCCTGCCCGGCGCGCCAGCCGACCCGGAAACGCTGGCATCCGAAGACTGGCGCGAACAGGATTGACGGCGGCGCAATAATCCTGCGCGGCTTTCACAAAACCTACTTGCCAACCCCCGCCGCCTTCGCCATAGGGCCGCTCTCATTTGCTCGCCGGGGCAGCCACATGGCTCGATCCCGTCGCTCGCAGCGAATGCCCGGGTAGCTCAGGGGTAGAGCAGCGGATTGAAAATCCGCGTGTCGGTGGTTCAAATCCGCCCCCGGGCACCATTCGCTAAAGGCCTAAAGGCGAGCTGGGAGTGCCGACCTGATGTCCCGCCGCACCAAGATCTACGAAGGCAAGGCCAAGATCCTCTATGAGGGTCCGGAACCGGGCACGCTTATCCAGTATTTCAAGGATGATGCGACCGCCTTCAATGCCGAAAAGAAGGGCACGATCAACGGCAAGGGCGTGATCAACAATCGCATCAGCGAACATGTGTTCACCCGCCTCGCCCATATCGGCATCCCGACCCACTTCATCCGCCGCCTCAACATGCGCGAGCAGTTGATCCGTCAGGTTGATATCATTCCCTTGGAAGTGGTGCTGCGCAATGTCGCGGCAGGTTCCATCAGCAAGCGCCTCGGCATCGAGGAAGGCGAACCGCTGCCGCACACGCTGATCGAATATTACTACAAAGACGATGCCTTGGGTGACCCGCTGGTCGCCGAAGAGCACATCGCCTGCTTCAACTGGGCCTCGAACGAGGAGATGCATGACATTTCCTCGATGGCGATCCGGATCAATGATTTCCTGTGCGGAATGTTCGCCGCAATCGACATCCGTCTGGTGGACTTCAAGCTGGAGTTCGGACGGCTTTACGATGGCGATTACAGCCGCGTGATCCTCGCCGACGAAATCAGCCCCGATGGCTGCCGCCTGTGGGACATGGCGACCGGCGAAAAGCTCGACAAGGACCGCTTCCGCCGCGATCTGGGCGGTGAGGAAGAAGCCTACCGCGAAGTCGCGCGCCGGCTTGGCTTGCTGAACGGTGAGGACAATAGCCCGGGCGAGGTGTTCGACCTGTCCCACGCCCGCTCACGCCTGCGTGGGCCCCCACCACTTAAGAAGTAGGCCGCTCAAGAAATAGGCTGACAGCCCGGTTTGAAGCGCTAGTCTCTTTGGCGTCGCCAATGACTTGAGAGAGACGCTTGATTTCCATGCGGAATTTCCCCCTTGCTGCCAGCCTGCTGCTGGCGCTGTCGCCGCTTGCCTTCACCACCGCGCTCGCCGCGCGGGATTCCGCCGCGGCTGAAGCGACCAGCGAAGCTCCCACCCCTGTCTGGGCCTTCGAGGACAGCGATGTGCCGGTTGATACCGGCTACACGTTCGGTCAGCTCCCCAACGGGATGCGCTACATCATCCGCCAGAACGCCACGCCCGCAGGCACCGCGCTGGTGCGGATGCGGATCGATTCCGGCGCGCTGGAAGAGAGCGACACCGAGCGCGGCCTTTCGCACTATCTCGAACACATGGCCTTCAACGGATCGAAGGGCATCCCTGAAGGCGAGATGATCAAGCTGCTCGAACGCGAAGGGCTTGCTTTCGGCGCTGACACCAATGCTTCGACCGGGTTCGATGCGATCACCTACCTCCTGAATCTGCCCCGCAATGACGAAGCCTTGCTGGGCACAGCGCTGATGCTGATGCGCGAAACGGCGAGCGAACTGACTATTTCGCAGGACGCGGTGGAGCGCGAACGCGGGGTGATTCTGGCCGAACGGCGTGATCGCGCAGGCTTCCAGCAGCGCAATTTCGAGGACAATGTCGCCTTCCTTGCCCCCGACGCGCGCTATGGCGACCGCCTTCCGATCGGCACAATTGAGGTGCTGGAAGGCGCGACCGCAGACCAGATCCGCGCGCTTTACCAGCGCACTTACCGGCCATCAAACACCGTTCTGGTGGTTGTCGGCGACTTTCCGGTCGAGGTGGTCGAGACCGCGATCCGCACTCGCTTTGCCGATTGGGCCCCTGCCACCGCCCCGGGTGAGCCCGAGGCGGGGCCCATAGACGTGACCCGCAAAGGGATGACCGACATCCACCTCGATCCAGCATTGAGCGAGAGCGTCACCATCAGTCGCCTCGGCCCGTGGCGCGATGAACCCGACACTATCGCCAACCGCCAGGCAGCGTTCCTGCGCGGCGTCGGCTATGGGATCATCAATCGCCGCCTCGCACGGTTGACCCGCAGCGCCGATGCGCCGTTCCGGGGCGCTAGCTTCAGCTCGGGCGATATTTTCGAAGAGGCGCGGATTACCAGCCTCAGCGTGAGCAGCGTCGATGGCGAGTGGAAGAAAGGCGTGCTTGCCGCCACTCGCGAGGTCAATCAGGCGCTCACCTATGGCTTCACGCAGGCCGAGGTCGATGAACAACTCGCCAATATCCGCACCTCGCTGGAGAACGGCGTAAAGTCGGCTGAGACCCGCAGCAATGCCGTGTTCGCCGGCGCGGCTCTGGCGCTGGCCAGCGATGAACGCGTGCCAACCACGCCAGAATGGCAGTTGGCCGAGTTCGAGCGGATTGCCCCCGAAATGACCCCGCAGGCCCTATGGCAAGCGGTGACAGCCGATGCCGCACCGCTGACCGAGCCGTTGATCCGCTTCGAAGGCCGCACCGCGCCGAAGGCGGCGAGGCAGCTCTGCGCGCCGCCTTTGCGGAAGGGATGGCCCAACCGATCACCGCACCGGTCGACAAGGGCCCGCTAGCCTTTGGTTACACCGACTTTGGGCCTGCCGGGACAGTGATGTCCGATACTGTCGAGCCGCGCCTGGGCTTGCGGCTCATCCGCTTCGCCAACGGGGTGCGGCTGACGCTCAAAAAGACCGATGTGCGCAAGGATCGCATCGCCTTTTCCTTCGCGCTCGACGGCGGCAATTTGATGAACACCAAGGAGGCGCCGCTGCGCACCTATCTGGCCGGATCGCTGGAGGGCGGCGGTTTGGGCAAGCACAGCCGGGACGAACTCACCACAATGCTTGCCGGACGCAGCGTCGCGTTCGGACTAGGGCGCGGCGTCGATGCCTTCACCGCGTCCGCCGTCACCACCCCGCGCGACCTGACACTCCAGATGCAGGTGATGGCTGCCCTGATAACCGACCCGGGATACCGCCCCGAGGCAGTTGAACAGTTCCGCAAGGGCATAGAGAACTTCTACAAAACGCTCGATTCCACTCCGGGCCGCGCGCTTGCGGCAGCACAGGGCGGTATCATTCACGACAATGACCCGCGCTTCGCACTCCAGCCCAAGGAGGCGTTCTTCGCGCTCGACTTCCAGCAGTTGCGCGACGTGATCGGAGACCGTCTGGCATCCGGCGCGATCGAGATCGCACTGGTCGGTGATCTGGACGAGGCCGGGGCGATTGCGGCGGTCGCCTCAACCTTCGGCGCGCTCCCCGCGCGCGAGGCCGAATTCAATCCTCGCGACGAAGCGCGGGTGGTGACCTTCACCGCCAAACGCGGTCAGCGGGTGCTGACCCACAAGGGTGAACCCGATCAGGCATTGCTCCACTGGGTCTGGCCGACAACCGATGACAGTGATCTGGCCGAATCGATGCGTTTGAACCTTCTGGCGCGGATCGTGCGGCTCGAGCTCACTGATCGTCTGCGCGAAAAGCTCGGTCAGGCCTATTCGCCCTCGGCCGCGTCCGACACCAGCGAAGACTATCCCGGGTTCGGGACCTTCACGATCAGCACCTCGGTTGCGGTCGATCAGGTCGAACCCAGCCGGGAAGCGCTGAAGCTGCTGGTCGCCGACCTGCGCCAGGCACCGCTTGATGCCGACATCATCGAGCGTGCCCGCAAGCCGTACTTCGAGGCCTATAACAATTACCTGAAAGACCTGGGGGGCTGGCTGGCCTTGGCGGCAGACGCCCAAAGCGAGCCGGCAGAGCTGGATGATTATTTCGACGCGCCGGGGATCATGGGGGCCATCACGCCCGCAGACATCCACAAGATGGCGCTGAAATATCTTGTCCCCGATGGCGCGGTCGAGTTCGTGGTGGTGCCCGAAGCATCGCCTAGCACGGAATGAAAAAAAGGGCTGACAGGTTACCGCCTGCCAGCCCCTTTCTATTTGGCGAAGCCCCCGCGCGCGGCGGGGACGCAAGGCCTGTCAGTACTTCACCCCGATCATCACACCGATGACGCGGGGTTCGTTGACGAAGGCCGTGTTGTTGTTGAAGTCGACCACGCCAAGGACGTTGTCTTCATCGGTAATGTTGCGCGCGAAGGCGGCAACTTCCCACTGGCCCTCATCACCCGAATAGCCGACCTTGAGACCGCCTTCGATGCGGCTCTTGGCGTTGAATTCGCGGCTTTCGTAAAGCAGGAAGTTCGTCTCACCAAGGTAGACCCAATCGGTAAAGATGAAGAACTCGCCCGTATTGCCCACCGGGATACTGTAGCGGGCGGTGAAATCACCGCTCCATTCGGGCGCGTTGGGGAAGGGGTTGTTGTTGATCAGCGCGCGGGTGCTGCCGCTGATTACGCGGGTGGGATCGGTGACGGTGCACTGCGCGCAGATGCCGACAGCAAGGGTCGAATCCTTGATCGCGGTGTTGTTGTAAGCCACGCCAAGGGTGACGAGGAACTGCGGTGAGACTTGGAACGCACCGTCGAATTCAAGCCCCCAGGCCTCACCCTTGTTGGCGTTGATGAGCTGCACCAGATTGCCTGAACCGCCGACCGCGGTGAACTGCGGGTCTTCAACCGTGTAGTAATAAGCCGCACCGTTGAGGCGGACGGTACGATCCGCGAGCTCGCTCTTGAAGCCGACTTCGTAGGAGGTGATGTTCTCCGACTGCGCGACCGAGGGCGGGTTGAAGAAGGCGACATCGCGGCCCTGAATCGTCGGTCCACGGAACGAGTTGGCGATCTTGGCATAGACGCTGGCATCATCCGACACGTCCCCGAAGATGCTGACATCCCAATCGAACTGGTCGTCACCGACACTGCGCGGCTGCGGAGCAGCGCCCGAACGGACGAAGAAATTCTTCTGGTCGTCGGTGTAGCGCAGGCCGCCGGTGATGCGCAGCTTTTCAGTCAGCTGGTAGCCGACCTGCCCGAACAGCGCCCAGGCTTCGTTGGTGTGATTGACCGTGACCGGCGGCGGGAAGGTAAAGCCGACGGTAGTCACGTCGAAGTCGCTTTCGAAGTAGAAGCCGCCAACCTGCCAGCTCAGCGGACCTTCACCGGTCGAAGCCAGGCGCACTTCCTGCGTGGTCTGCTTCAGATCGATCGAATCCTGCGTGTCCGAGGGGAACGGGATCAGGCCTGGGCCGCCCCCGCCCGGCAGAAACACCGCACCGAAGCCACCATCGACATCGCCACGGCTTGAGCCTTCGCTGGTCCAGTGGCTGGTGATCGACGTCAGTGTCGCGCCGTCGAATTCATAGGCCGCGGTCAGCGTCGCACCAAACTGCTGGTAATCAGCCTGGTTGCCGCCGCCTGCATCGTAGAACACGGTGTCGCGGTCATAATTGGCGTTGAGCTTGTTGTTACCTGGGCCAAGGATATTGGCGCGGAAGAATGTGGAGGAGCCTTGGAGATCGCGGAAATTGACCGCGGCATTGATGCTCGCTCGGTCGCTCGGCGTGAACAGCAACTGGCCACGCACCGCGAAATCGGCATAGCCGCCCAGCACGCCGTCCTGATTTGTGAAGCCGTTGCTGATCCAGTCACCCCGCTTCTGCATCTGCCCTGCGACGCGGAAGGCCAGCACGTCCTTGACGATCGAGCCTCCAACCGCGCCATTGAGCGAGATAGTGTCGAGGCTGCCGAACGACAGGCCGGCGGCGACGCTGGTATCGTGGCTCGGCTTGATCGAATCGATCTTTACGATGCCCGCCGGGGTGTTGCGGCCGAACAGCGTGCCTTGCGGCCCGCGCAGGACTTCGACCCGCTCGACATCGAAGATCGGGAAGCTCTTGAGGGTGACGTTTTCCATCACGACATTGTCAAGGAGGACCGAAACGGGCTGCGAGGCGGCGAGATCGAAATCGGTATTGCCGAGGCCGCGGATGTAGAAGCGCGGCGCAACGCGGCCGTTGGAGCTTTCGACGTTGAGGCCCGGCGCAGTGCCCGCCAGCGCGGTGATGTCACCCGCCCCGCTGAAGATCGCGCCGATGCGTTCCTGATCCAGAATGTCGGCGGACACCGGCACGTCCTGAAGGTTTTCCTCGCGGCGGTTGGCGGTGACGATAATGGTCGCCAGCTGGCCTTCGGTGGCCTCGGCGGTTTCGCTGTCCTGCGCGGCGGCAGGAGCGGCAATGCTAAAGGCAGCAGCAGCAGCGAGCGCGGTCGAACCGGCCCATACAGCACGAAATGCGGAGTAACGGTGAGACATCGAACAACCCCCTTTTTTGGTTTGATCGGATGGAGAGTGAGTGATTGGCCCGTGACATTTTTGTCCGATTCGCGCGAGGTGAGTGAACGTCAATGTTGCGTCAAAACGACGCTCGCGAGGCGTTCTTTGGCGAGTTGTTGCACCAAGGTTACAATCCTAGGCTATTGACTACCCGATTGTGACAGGGATTCGCCCCTGCGTCCGGTGCACAAGCCCGATCAGCGCGATTGCGTGTGCGGACCGGAACGCTATAGCGGCGCCAAGACAGCCCCCCATATTGGAGCATCAGCCATGCAAGTGCGCGTCCTCGTCCGATTGAAGCCCGGCGTGCTCGATCCACAAGGCCGCGCCGTGCACCACGCACTCGAAGGCCTCGGCTTTGCCGGGGTCGAAGATGTGCGGATCGGCCGGTTGATCGAGCTCGATGTGGCCGATGGCACTGACCACGACACGATCAAGTCGATGTGCGAAAAGCTGCTCGCCAATACAGTGATCGAAAGCTTCACGATCGAAACCGCAGGAGCGCAAGACTGATGGCGTTCCGGGCGGCGGTCATCACCTTCCCCGGCTCCAACTGCGACCGGGACATGGCCAGCGCACTCGAAGCGGTGTCGGGCCAGCCCGCGCTGCGGGTGTGGCATGCCGATGCCGATCTGCCGGATCGGCTCGATCTGATCGCACTACCAGGCGGATTTTCCTACGGCGACTACTTGCGCTCAGGCGCGATGGCGGCGACCAGCCCGATCATGCGGGCGGTGATTGCGGCGACGGAGCGCGGCGTGCCGGTGCTCGGCGTGTGCAACGGCTTTCAGGTGCTCACCGAAGCCGGCCTGCTGCCGGGCGCGCTGCTCCGCAATGCCGGCCAGCGGTTCGTCTGCCGCACCGTGGCATTGACGGTAGTGAACACCGCCTCGCCTTTCACCGCGGGCTTTACCAAGGGCGAGACGATCCGCGTGCCGGTCGCGCATCATGACGGCAATTACTACGCCGATAGCGAAACGCTCGACCAGTTGGAGAGCGAAGGCCGCATCGCCTTCCGTTATGTCGAGGCTGTCAACGGTTCGGCGCGCGATATTGCCGGGGTGGTTAGCGCCAATGGCCGCGTGCTCGGCATGATGCCGCACCCCGAACGCGCGATCGAACCCGCAGCAGTGGCGGCGCTGGGCGGGGCTGACGGGCGGCGCTTGTTCGAGAACATTCTGGCGAACTTCGCCACCGCTTAACGCCATGCCTCAAGCGCGGCGCTCGCTTATGTGGCGGAACAGCCCGCGCGCATCGTCGGCTGTCATTGGTCGGCCGAAGTAGAACCCCTGGATCTTGTCGCAGCCCAGATTGCGGATGAGTTCGGCCTCTTCAACCGTTTCCACGCCTTCCGCAGTCGTGGTCATCTTGAGGCTCTGGGCCATCGCCACCACGGCATTGATGATCGCGAGGCTTTCCGCACTGCCTTGCGCCGCGCCCTGCACAAAAGTGCGATCGACCTTGATGGTCGAGAAGCGCAGCTTACGCAGATAGCCCAGCGAGGAATAGCCGGTCCCGAAATCGTCCAGCGCGACCGAACAGCCCAGCGCCATTACCTGTTCGAGCGCGTTGCGCGCCACGCTGGCATCGCGCAGGAAGATGCTTTCGGTGACTTCGATCTCGAGCCGTTCGGGGCGGAGACCGGTGACCGCAAGCGCCTGCACCACTTCCTCGTGGAAGTCGGGCTCAAGCAGCTGTTCGGGCGAGACGTTGACATTGACCTTGATGTCTTCGGGCCAATTGCGCGCCTCCTCGCAGGCCTGCCGCATCACCCACTGACCAATGGGCACGATCAGGCGGGTGTCTTCGGCGAGCGGAATGAACTTGCCCGGGCTGACAAAGCCATGCTCGGCACTGTTCCAGCGCACCAGCGCCTCGAAGCCGACCACCTTTTCGCTGCGGGCATCGACCACAGGCTGATAATGGAGGATCATCTCGTCGCGGCCCAATGCCTTACGCAGCGACGCTTCGAGCGAGCGGCGTTCTTCGGCCGAGGCGTGGAGTTCCTGCTCAAACCGGCAATGTTCGCCCCCGCCCATGTCCTTGGCGCGGTAGAGCGCCAAGTCGGCGTTGCGCATCATTTCCTCAACGCTGTTGCCATCGCGCGGCCCCTCGGCGGAACCGACGCTGGCGCCGACATAGAGCGTATGGTGATCCACCTGATAGGGTTCGGACAGGCGATCGATCACCTGCCGGGCAAGATTGCGGATCACGCCCGGCGTGCTCGCATCGCGGATCACGATCGCGAATTCATCCCCGCCCAAGCGGCCGCACATCTGGTTCTCGCCCATCAGCGCTTGCAGGCGGGCCGAGACCTGCCCCAGCAGCTTGTCGCCGGTCATGTGGCCGAGCGAATCATTGATCGCCTTGAACCGGTCGAGGTCGACCATCAGCAGCGCGCAGCGAGTGCGCCACTGCACCGAGTAGCGCAGCGCCTCGCCCAGCGCCTCGGTCAGATGCAGGCGGTTGGGCAGCTGGGTCAGCGTATCGTAACGCGCCAGATAGGCGATCTTTTCGGAGGACTTGCGCTGTTCGGTCACGTCTGAGCCGACCCCGCGGAAGCCGATGAAGCGCCCCTGCTCGTCGCGCATCGGCGTGCTGGACAGCTCCCACCAGCGCTCCTCGCCGAGGATCAACACCTGCACTAGCATGTTTGAGAAGTTCTCGCGGTTCTTCAGCCGCTCGGCCAGATCGTGGAGGCTTGCGGGAAATTGCCCGCTTTCCCAGTTGCGCCCTGAAATCATCTCGAGCAGCGGCTTGCCTTCGACATCAGGCTGCGCGCGGCCAAGCGCGAAAGCGAAGCGCGGCGAAACGGACCGCAGCCGCCTTGCCGGATCAACTTCCCACAGCCAGTCGGCCTCATTCTCCTCGAACTCGCGCAATAGCAGGGAGACCACGGCCTCCTTTTCGATCACAGCCGCTTCGGCCAGGCGCGCCTTGACGAAGGTCGAACGGACCTGAACCGTAGCGACGAGGCTCGCAATCGTGAACAAGATCGCCGCGCAAACCGCCTGCCACTCACCTTGCAAAGCGAGCGAAACAATCGCGCCGAACCCGAGAATGGCAATGTAGATCAGCACGCTGAGCGGCGAGGTCGAAAAGACGAAGGTCGAAGAGACCATCATCACCATCACGACCATTAACATCGCGGTCGCTTGTGCCCCATCGGCCAACATCGGAAACGCGAGCAACGCGGCCACCCAGCAAAAGGCTGAGGCAATGGCGTTGACGTTCTGCGTGCGTGCGATGGCCGCGGGACCGGCGCGGTATGTCGGATCGACCAGCAGCAGATCGGTCTGTCGCGACCGGTAGAGGATGAAAGCGAGCAGGGCGGCCCAAGGGGTGACAATCAACAACCCAACAAGCGGCGCGAAGATTGAGGCGACGAACGCCCCCACCAGCGCATTGGCCAGCATCCGGTTACGGCTCGCTTGCGCCAGCTCGGCATATTCGTCGCCCCGCAAGCGCGTGGGATCAAACGCCGGATTGCTCGACAGTCCGAGAACATCGGACATCGGCAATTCGACCGCGGAAAGCGGCGATAGGGAGGCAGATTTCTTGGCCACTGACAGCAGGCTTAACGCCCAATGGTTAGATTGCGGTAAAGGAGCGCGAGAAGCCGCCGCCTGACAATGGCTATTCGACCGTCACCGATTTGGCCAGGTTGCGGGGCTGATCGACATCCGTGCCTTTAACCACAGCGACATGGTAGGCGAGCAGCTGCACCGGAACGGCGTAGACCATCGGCACAATCAGCGGGTGGACCACAGGCATCTCGATCGTGGCGATGCAGCCCTCGCCCGCCTCGGCAATGCCCTTTGCGTCAGAAATCAGCACCACCTGCCCGCCGCGCGCGCGCACCTCTTCCATGTTGGAGACGGTCTTTTCGAACAGAGGGCCCGAAGGCGCGATCACCACCACGGGCACCGTATCGTCGATCAGCGCGATCGGCCCGTGCTTCATTTCGCCCGCCGCATAGCCTTCAGCATGGATGTAGCTGATTTCCTTGAGCTTCAGCGCACCTTCCAGCGCCAGCGGATAATCCTGCCCACGCCCCAGATAGAGCACATCGCGCGCCGGCGCGATCAGGTGCGCCATGGCGGCGATGTCGTCATCATGATTGAGCGCCGCGTTCAGCGCGGCAGGCGCTTCCAGCAGGTGGCGCACGATGTCGGCTTCCTGATCACGGCTGAGACGGCCCTTCTTTACCGCCATATGCGCCGCCAGTGCGGCGAGCACGGCGAGCTGGCAGGTGAAGGCCTTGGTTGAAGCGACACCGATTTCCGGCCCGGCGTGGGTCGGCAGCAGCAAGTCAGCCTCGCGCGCCATGGTGCTGGTCGGCACGTTGACGACAACGCCGATGGTCTGCCCATTGGCTTTACAGTGACGCAGCGCGGCCAGCGTGTCCGCCGTCTCCCCGCTCTGCGAAATAAACAGCGCAAGACCGCCTTCTTCCAGCACCGGGTCACGGTAACGGAATTCAGACGCGACATCGATATCGACCGGGACGCGCGCAAATTGCTCGAACCAGTATTTCGCCACCATTCCAGCGTAATAGCTGGTCCCGCAGGCCACGATCGTCAGGCGGCGAATGCTCGACAGATCAAAATCAATCTGCGGCAGCGCCACGGAATTGTCCGAGCGCCGCAGATAGGAGGCGAGCGTCTGTGCCACCACGGTGGGCTGCTCGAAGATCTCCTTCTGCATAAAATGGCGGTAATTTCCCTTCTCGACCGCCGCCGCCGAAGCGCCCGAGGGGCGGATTTCACGGGTGACGGGTGTGTTCTGCACGTCATAGATTTGCGCACCGTCGCGCCGCAGCACCACCCAGTCACCTTCTTCGAGATAGGTGATCCGCTGCGTCAGCGGGGCGAGTGCCAGCGCGTCGGAACCGAGATACATCTCTGCGTCCTCGCCCTCTGGCCCATAGCCCAGCACCAGCGGCGAACCCAATCGCGCGCCGATCAACAACTCAGGGTGCGCGCGGAAGGCAATCGCCAAGGCAAAGGCACCGCGCAGGCGCGGCAAGACGGCGCGCACCGCTGCGACCGGATCGGCCCCGGCTTCGACTTCTGCCGAAATCAGATGTGCAACGACTTCGCTATCGGTCTCGCTTTCGAACACGCGGCCCTTGGCTGCGAGTTCGGCGCGCAAATCCTTGAAGTTTTCGATGATGCCGTTGTGAACGATCGCGACTTCGGCTGTCGCATGGGGGTGGGCATTGGCAGCAGTGGGCGCGCCGTGGGTCGCCCAGCGGGTATGGGCAATGCCGACATGGCCGGGCGCGGGGTCGCTAGCCAACACTGTGACCAGATTGGCAAGCCGCCCCTCAGCGCGCCGCCTTACGAGGGCGCCATCATGCAGTGTGCAAATCCCGGAGCTGTCATAGCCACGGTATTCCATCCGCTTCAGTCCGTCGACCAGTCGGTCAGCAACGCTGGCACTTCCCACAATCCCGATAATGCCGCACATTGCCTGGCTGTTCCCTCGCTGCAGTTTCAGCCGCTCTAGCCGCCCGAAAGTGAACAGCAAGCCCCACGATTGCGCAGTCCGGGCGGCCTTAGGAAAAAAACAACCTTTCCTACCTATTCACCATTTCTCGAGACGCACCCTTCGCTTCCTTAAGGCCAGGTGCGCAAGGATTTAGAGAGAGCCTCGGGGGCTGGGAATGAGCGCATTCGGAAAAAAGGGCAATGCTGGCGGAATGAAGCCGGGCTCACGGCCTGCCTTCGGTGTCGCGCGGCCTATGAAGGGTGCGGACGCAGGTCCGCGCGGGGGCGAACAGTTCCCGCCCATTCCGGGTGAGCCCGCTGCCCCGCGTCCAGCACCAGCGCCTTCTCTCGCCAAACCCGCATCCTCCGCCGAAGCGATGGATCGCCTCAACGAGCGCATGGCTGCCGTCAATACGGGCGACTCCGAAGTCGGCGGCTTTGAAGCCAGCGTCCATAAGATCAAGGAGCAGGTACTCCCGCGCCTGCTCGAACGCGTGGATCCCGAAGCGGCAGCGACCCTCTCGAAGGAAGAGCTGTCAGAAGAGTTCCGCCCGATCATCATGGAAGTGCTGGCCGAGCTGAAGGTCACACTCAACCGGCGCGAACAATTCGCGCTGGAAAAAGTGCTGATTGACGAGTTGCTCGGCTTCGGCCCGCTCGAAGAGCTGCTGAACGATCCGGACGTGACCGATATCATGGTCAACGGCCCGGATCAGACCTACATCGAAAAGAAGGGCAAGCTGACTCTCGCCCCGATCCGGTTCCGCGATGAACAGCATCTGTTCCAGATCGCCCAGCGGATTGTGAACCAAGTCGGCCGCCGCGTTGACCAGACTACGCCGCTAGCGGATGCCCGCCTGAAAGACGGTTCGCGTGTGAACGTGATCGTCCCGCCGCTCAGCTTGCGCGGCACCGCGATCTCGATTCGTAAGTTTTCCGAAAAGCCGATCACGCTCGACATGCTACGCGACTTCGGCTCGATGTCGGACAAAATGTGCACCGCATTGAAAATCGCGGGCGCTTGCCGGATGAACATCGTCATCTCGGGCGGTACGGGTTCGGGTAAAACCACCATGCTCAACGCCCTCTCGAAGATGATCGACCCGGGCGAGCGCGTGCTGACCATCGAAGATGCGGCGGAACTCCGCTTACAGCAGCCGCACTGGCTGCCGCTCGAAACCCGCCCGCCAAACCTCGAAGGCCAGGGCGCGATTACCATCGGCGACCTTGTGAAGAACGCCCTGCGTATGCGTCCTGACCGCATCATCCTCGGGGAAATTCGCGGCGCGGAGTGTTTCGATCTCCTCGCGGCGATGAACACCGGTCACGATGGTTCGATGTGTACGCTCCACGCCA